>Ga0136556_1001261_pt1 | contig 13050 bp, 11 predicted proteins | sample AntRauTorckE6831_FD_104780 | JGI IMG/M metagenome (GOLD analysis project Ga0136556, IMG submission 104780) | Saline lake microbial communities from Rauer Islands, Antarctica - Metagenome Torckler E6 #831 | ecosystem: Environmental > Aquatic > Non-marine Saline and Alkaline > Saline | place... | reverse complement strand
CCGGATCGCATCGTGACCGACGTTTCGCGGCGTTTCTGGGGCGAGAGGCCGCCGAGGTCCTCCTGCTCCTCGAGGAACCGGGGCGGCGACGTCTTCCCGAGCAGCACCGAACTCTCGTCGACTTTCGTCTCGGGGTTGACGAGGCCGTCCTCGTCGAGGTGGGTGTAGGCGTCCTCACCGCGTGCGCCGCGCACGTCCTGCGAGGGCGTCTCGAAGCGGTCCTCCTGCCCACCGGGGTAGCGTCGCTCCTCACCCTCGTAGGTGCGGAAGAAGTGCGAGCGGGCGAGCCCTCGCTCGACCGACCCCTGGTTCATGACCAGGGCGTCCTCGATGTTGAACCCCTCGTAGGACATGACCGCGATGGTGAAGTTCTGTGCCGCGGGGCGCTCGTCGAAGCCGATCTGTTCGGTCGTCTGCGTTTTCACCATCGACAGCTGCGGGTAGTGCAGGAGGTGCTGTCGGGTGTCGGGCCGGATCCGGTAGTTCGCGGACGGGAGCCCGAGTGACTGCTTCATCATCCCTGCACCCATCGTGATACGCGGCGACGCGTTGTGTTCCGGGTAGGGAATCATCCCGGCGCCGATACCGAAGATGAGCTGCGGGTCGACTTCGAGGTGCGTGTGGTCCTCGGTGAGGTCCCCTTCGTCGACGGCGACGAGGATGTCCTCCTCCTCCTCGGCGTCGATGAACTCGATGATGCCGCGGTCGACGAGTTCGTCGAACTCGAGTTCGTCGTCCTCGACGGCCTCGATGTGCTCGTCGGTCAGGCGCGGCTCGCCGTCGTCGACGACGATCAGCGGGCGGCGCGCCCGGCCGGCGTCGGCGTTGACGATGACCTCGCGAGTGCGGTCCTTGACCGCGACGTTGACCATCTCGCTGACCTCGCCGTCGCGGCGAGAGTCTCGGATCTGTGCTGCCAGCTCGTGGGGATCCGGGTGGGTCCCGACGAGGCTGCCGTTCACGTAGACCTTCGCAGGTCGTTGTTGTTTTCCTGCCATCTCAGTCGTCCGCGGGTGTTGCTCGTTCGACGCCCTCGATACCTGGGATGCCTTCGACGCCCATCTCGTCGAGTTCGCGTTTGAGTTCGCGCTCGTCGTCGACGTGCTGGGAGAGCTCCATCGCCTGGGCGAAGTTCTTCACCAGTCCGCAGTTCGGCCCCTCCGGCGTCTCGGAGGGACAGATCCGACCCCACTGGGTGGCGTGCAGGTCACGCGCGTCGAAGTGGGGCTGCGAGCGACTGAGCGGCGAGCGCAGCCGTCGCAGGTGGGAGAGAACGCCCATGTAGTCGGTCCGGTCGACCAGTTGGGAGACCCCAGAGCGGCCGCCGACCCAGTTCCCCGTCGCGATGGGGTGCTCGAGGCGCTCGGTCAGCACGTCCGAGCGGACCACCGTGTTGACGCTCAGGTCACGGTTCCGCATGTTGGCGCGTTCGAGCTGGTACTTCACGTCCCGGGAGAGCTTGTTCAGCGCGGTCCGGAACAGGTCCTTCATCAGGTCGCCGCTGACCTTGAGGCGCTTGTTGGAGTAGTGGTCCTTGTCGTCGGAGTCACGTCGCCCGAGGGCGAGCTCGAAGCACGCCTCGGCCATCCGACAGAGGTAGTACGCCTTGTTGATGCGGACGTCCTCGTCCTCGACGCCCTCCTCGTGGAGGTGGGGCAGCAGGTACCGGTCGATGACGTAGTTCGCCCGCTTGAGCTGGTAGTTCTTCCCCTGGCCGGAGGCGACGCGCTTCCCGAGGGTCTCGATCGCCTCCTCCTCGGTCTGAACGTCGGCTTCCTCCAGGTTCTCCAGCATGAACTTCACGATCTCGGGGTCCTCCGAGACGCGGTGGACGATCTCCTCGTCCGATTCGAGCCCGAGCGCCCGGACCAGCGTCACGAACGGGACGGAGCCCGAAACCGAGGGGAAGCTGACTTCCAGGATCCCCTCGCGGTTGCGCTCACACAGCACCAGGGCGCGGTAGCCACGGCGCTGGGAGAACGTCTTGGCGACCTGGATGTCGTCGCCGTACTTCGTGTCGTGCTCCGCGAGGATCTTGTTCGGCGCCAGGTCCTCGCTGGTCATCAGCACGCGCTCGGAGCCGTTGACGATGAAGTAGCCACCCGGATCGACCGGGTCCTCGCCGATGTCGACCAGTTCCTCGTCGGAGAACCCGTCGATGTTACACTTGTTCGAGCCGACCATGATCGGCATGCGGCCGACCTTGGTCTCGGTCTGATCGACGACTTCCTCGGGCTCCTCCTCGCCGCCGCGAACGATGGACATCTCCATGAACACGGGGGCGGCGTAGGTGATGTTGCGCAGGCGGGCCTCCTGCGGGTAGAGCAGTTCCTCGGAGCCGTCGGCCTCGCGGACGCGGGGCGTCAGGATGCGGACGTTGCCGAGTTCGACCCAGACGGGCTCTTGGCCCTCCTTGTCGCCGATGTCGGTGCCGATCGTCTCCTTCTCGTCGACGACGTCCTGCATGCCGCGGTCGAGGAAGTTGTTGAACGATCGGAAGTGGTGCTCCGCCAGTCGTTCCTGGGAGAAGTACTCCCGGGATACTGCGCGTCGGCTTTCTCGATCCATTATTGGACCACCAGCCTGTAGACGACGGCTGTGTCTGTGGTGCGCGAGTCGCGCTCGATGCGGACGACGTCGCCGGGCTCTGCCTCCTTGGGCAGGGCGGGATCCCTGCGCTTGATTTTGGGTAGGTTCGTCTTTTTCACTTGGTACTCCTCCAGCACCTCCTCGATTTCGGGGTCGTCGAGGAGCGTGTGCTCCGGAACCAGTTCGTGGTGGCTTACGTCTACCATAGGTGTTGGGCGTTCAGAGAATCGGTCACGAGATACTACGGCCGTATTTTAGCCGGCGGCATATAACGCTTTCTAATGTAGGTTACGCGTGCGCGAGCTTGACGCACGCGACGGGGTGTCGTCGACGCCACTTAGCCACGCAATCGCCTCCCATACCGGCGACGGATAACAAGCCTTATTTAACCGACGGCAATACGATTGAGTGTAGTAAGGCAGCGGCCTGATAGCGTGCCCGGATGGTGTAGTGGCCCATCATACAACCCTGTCACGGTTGTGACGCGGGTTCAAATCCCGCTCCGGGCGTTCTTCCGAACACAACGTGAACGAGGAGCGAAGCGACGAGTGAGCCGTGTTCGGAGACGACTGTCGAGGGATTCTGAACCCAGCGGACGAGCATCGCGAGTCCTCGCGGTTCAAATCCCGCTCCGGGCGTATTTCTGCTGGACTCAACTCGTGAGCGAAAAGGTTGCTTTGAGCGAGCACGGAGTCCAGTGAATCGCTGACGAAGGGTTTGAACCCAGAGGACGAGCGTAGCGAAGTCCTCGCGGTTCAAATCCCGCTCTGGCCTTCCCGCCTCACTAATCGACGACCCATTCCCTTCCACGTACCCTTCCCTCAATCGTCGGCGACGATTGGCTCCTCACCGGCCAGCACCCGCTTCTGCGCGGCCAGCCAGGCGTCAATGTCCGTCTCCGCAATCGACGCCTGCATCGTCGTCGCGCGTTCGCGCCGCTCGGTCGAACCCATCTCCAAGGCGTCACGGATCGTCGACGCGAAGCCCGCCACGTCGTAGGGGTTCACCGGCAGCGCCGCCGGGCAGAGTGACTCGGCGGCGCCGACGAAGCGGCTGAGCACGAGTGCACCCGGTTCAGCGTCTCCGGACCCGTCGGTTCCGGTTGTCGGCGGTCCCTGCGCCGCCGCGAACTCCTTCGCGACGAGGTTCATCCCGTCGCGCCGGGAGCTAACCACCGCGACGTCGGCGTGGCGGTAGAGCCCCGCCAACTCGCGGTCGTCGATGTCCTCCTCGATGTAGACCGCCGGGGTCCAGTCATCGCTACCGTACGCGCGATCGAGGTCGGCGATCCGGGCGCGGACTTCGTCGTAGTAGCGCCGGTAGGCCGGAATCCCTTCGCGGGTCCGGGTCCCCTTCTGGACGTAGGTGAACTCGCCCGCGAGCCCCGGGTTCGTCTCCAACAGGTGCGAGAGCGCGTCGAGGCGCTCGATGATCCCCTTCGTGTAGTCGAGGCGGTCGACGCCAAGGATGATCGAGCGCTCCGGGGGGAGGTCGTAGCGCGCAGCGACGCGGTGCCAGTAGTGCTCTGCGGCGTCGCTTGCGGCGTTCCGGGTCACGCGGTCGGCGTCGACGCCGATCGGCGCTGCGAACGTCTCGATCCTCCGACCGTCGTAGCGGATCTCGCCGGCGTCAGTCACCCTCGCCTCGGGAACGAACCGGGTGACGCAGTCCCGGAAGTTCGCGGCGTAGCGCTCGAGGTGGAAGCCGACGGCGTCGTTGCCCAGCAGCCCACGGAGCAGTTCGGTTGCCTGCGGGCAGATCTCGAAGAAATCCGGGGTGGGCCAGGGGACGTGCCAGAACTGCACCAGTCGAGCGTCGGGCCGGCGCTCGCGGACGGATTTCGGTGCCAGTGCGAGGTGGTAATCCTGGAACCAGACCACGTCCGGGTCTGCCTCGACAGCGCGCTCGGCGAACCGGCGGTTGGCCTCGCGGTAGGCGTCGGCGAACGCCGGATCGACGTTCACGGGATCGGCTTCGAGGTGACAGATCGGCCAGAGCACCTGGTTGCTGTAGCCGTAGTAGTAGTTCTCGACGTGTCGCCGCGGGAGGTCGAGGCGCGAGAGCGTGTAGCCCGGACGGTCGTCCGACTCGGCGTCGGCGGGTTCGGGGGGCATCTCGATTCGCCCGTCGGGCGCCACCTCGGCGTCGAAGTCGGCGTCGCCGCTCCCCCACGCGACCCACGTGCCGCCCGTCTGGGCGACGACGCCGTCGAGTGCGGTGACGAGGCCGCCGGTTGGGCGCTCGACGGTCGGTTCGCCGTCCACGTAGTCGTGGACGTACGGCTCGCGGTTTGAGACCACCACGAGCGAGCGGTCGGCGAGGGCGTCGTCGGTCACGGTCGGGTGTGGTTGCCGGGTCCTGTTGAACCCATCGGGACCGGCACTCTCCCGGCACTCCACCGCCGGTTTCAGCACACTTCCCCGGCGGCCCAACGCCGGTTTCAGCACACTTCCCCGGCGGCCCAACGCCGGTTTCAGCACACTTCCCCGGCGGCCCAACGCCGGTTTCAGCACACTTTACCCCGCGCCGGCGGACGGTGAACCATGAACCCGGTCGACATCGCCGGCCTCCCAGTCGGGGACGGTCACCCGCCCCGGATCATGGGTGTTCTGAACATGAGCGTCGAGTCGAACTACGACCCCAGCACCTGGGGCGACGTGGACGGGGCCGTCGAGCACGCCGAGCAGATGGTGGCCAACGGCGCCGACATCATCGACGTTGGGCTCCAGTCCTCCAACCCCAAGAACCCGTGGCAGGCCGTCGACACCGAACTCGACCGGCTCGAACGTGCGCTCGAGGTCGTCGACCGCGCCGACTGCGACGCAGTTTGGTCGATCGAGACGCGCTACGCCGAGGTCGCGGACGCCGCCCTCGACGGCGGTTTCGACATGGTCAACGACGTCTGTGGCTTCGCGGACCCGGAGATGCCCGACGTCTGCGAAGCGCACGACGCCGCGGTCGTGAAGATGGCGTCGCCGCCGGACGTTCAGTCGCCCGGCCACCTGAAGTCCATCGACGACTGCTTCGCCGCCCTCGAACGTGGCGGCTTCACCGAGAAGACCATCATCGACCCCGCCTTCGGCGGCTGGTACGACGAGAAGACTCACGAGGACAACTGGGAGATGTTCCGACGGCTCCGGGAGTTCCGCGCGTTCGGCCGGCCGATGCTGACCGCGACCAACCGCGAGGACTTCCTCGGCGTCGTCGCCGATCGCCCGGAGACCGAGGACCAACTCGCCGTCAGCCTCGCGGCAGCGACGATGGAGGTCGAACGCGGCGCCGACATCGTCCGTACCCACGACGTTCCAGAGACCGCAGACGTGGCCGCTATCGCCGACTTCCTCGGCGACGGTGAACCCGGATCGGACGAGGACGCTGCGGCCGAAGTCGACGAACTCCCTGGAGTCGTCCCGCGGGAGGCCGAGCGAAACGTCGGTCTCCGCGGTCACAACGGTGTCGCGCCCGGCGAGGCGACGACGCTCTCCTTCCGAACCAGCGGCCTCGACGAGTCGACCCGCGACCGCCTCGCCGATCTCGGCGCCGATCGGGGCGTCCTGGTCGCTGCCGCCGACGATGAGCGCCCGGCCGCGGAGAACGTGGAAGGCGGACGCGGCAATAGCCCGGCCAGCGAAGGCACGTTCGTCGCCGGCACCGCGGCGGCGTTCGAGGACGCACTCCCCGAGATTAGCGATGTCGACGGTCTCGAAGCGCTCGCCGGGCAGATCCGCCGGACGCTCGCGCGGGAGCGACTCGCCTAGTCTGTGTCACTGCGCTTTCTAATCGCTGCGCATCAACAGCGTCGCGACGCCGATACCGCCGAGAACGACAAGTAGCAGCAGTACGCCGGCCCCCAGGATCGTCAGCCAGTCGAGTATCCGGAACTCGATGACGGTCGCGACGAAAAAGGCGAACGAGAGCAGGAGCAGGAGCAGTATCCCGGCCCCGCGGATCGGATGCTGTCGGACGGCAAGCGAGAAGCGCTCGCGAACCGTCGGCGTGCCGTCCTCCCACGCGCGCCCGCTCCGGTCGTCAGATCGACTCACACCTCCACGTTCGGCCGCTCGCACCTGTCGTTTTCCCTTCGGACCCGATCCTGCCGTGGATCCCCCTGCTCACTCGCCCGTGGTGTCTCCCCACCGTGGGGCGTCTGTCGCTCCCGAATACGGACGGTGTGTGTCGACTCCGTCGCGTCGTCGACGAGCAGCGCCTCGCCACGACCCGTCGGGAGTCGTTCTCGGAGCGTTCCAGAGAGGTACGTCGGACTCGCGGCCGCGAGCGCCTCGATATCCGCCTCGCTGGTGAGTCGATGCGCGACGAGCAGATCAGCCTGCGAGGTAGCGACTGCGGGGAGTGCCGAGGGACGTTGGGTCGCGAGCAGCACGGATACGCCCGGCGCGCGCCCTCGGGTCAGTAGTGTTCTGAGTGGGGCACCCGCGACGCCGTCGACTGCGACGTGGGCCTCGTCGACGAACAGCCACGGCAGTCTCGGTGGTGGATCGTCCCCTATCCGAGCGTCGTATAGCTGTCGCGCGACTGCCCCAACCACGGCACTCGTCGGCGCGTCGGCGACGCCGGCGAGCGAGAGCACGGTCACGTCCGGGCCGAATAGATCCGGAGCTGTGAGTCCCTCCGGGCCGAAAACATTCCACTCTCGTACTCGCTGAAGGTGGTTCCGCGCGGCGTGCCGGTGGGTCAGCGCTGTGTCGATATCTGTCCCGCCGCCCTCCAACTCGCGACGCATCCCCGCCAGCGTCGAGGCTGTCGTCGCGGCTTTCCAGACGAGCGCGCCCGGGCCGCTGGTGGGGTCGAGACCAACCAGTTCTGGCCACTTCGAAGGAGGGACTGCGTCTGCCCGGATGGTCGGATCGTCGACGACGTGTGCCGGAACGGGCGCCGCGTCGGAGTCCGACTCCGCGGCCAGCCCAGCGAACGCATCCATCGGATCGACGACGACGGGTGCGACGCCACGCGCTCGGGCGGCCGCCTCGGCGATCACGCCGAGCGTATGTGACTTCCCCGCGCCGCGCTTGCCAACCACGAGACCGGCGTGCGGTCGATCGAGATCGACGCCGACTGGGGCGCCGACGCTCCCGTCCCGGGCGAGATATCGCCCCAGTTGGCCGGTCGGACGTTGCTCCGGATCTGCGTCAGTTTCGCGGCCGACGACGTGCATGGCGTGGCTGGTCGCGCTCTCCCCCTTGAACGCTCGCCCCGCGCTTCAAGTAGGAAGACGGGACCAGCGTGCCCATGCTCGATCCGAGCCGACTCCGATGCGAGATTGCTGAGTTCCGCGAGGACGAGAGAGCAATCGAGGGGTTGCCGGTCCGTCTGGTCGTCTCGCTGGTCGTCGGCGCCGCCTGCCTGAGCGTGATGCTGAACCTCGTTAACGGCGTCGGCACCCTCGCGGCCTCCGAACTCGACGTGCGGCCGTCGCCGGAAGTCGTCGAACCCGGGCCGCAGGAGCTCACGCTGCAGGTCGTCGACGCCGAGGGCGACCCCGTCTCCGGGGCGACAGTCGTCGTCGACGGCGGCACGGCAAGCGTCGACGGCGTCGCGACTGGGACGACTGGCGCGGACGGCAACGCGACCGTCTCAGTCGACCCGCAACTCGCCGCGAATCAGGACCGAGGAACGCTCACGCTCGACGTGAAGCCGCCGGCTGGGGAGCAGTTCGTCGACCGTCGGGAGAACAGCCACCTGCTGGTGGTTCGGAAGTGAGTCGGTCGAGAATCCGCAAGCGGGATGAGCCGTCCGGGTCGAAAACGGGCGAGAAGCGTTCGCTCCCGCGCTACCTCCTCGTCGGGCCGGCGCTGGCTAGCACTTCGCCGCGGCGCGTCGTCCGGGTGTCGCCCTACCGTCGGTCCCCGTAATCGCCCCAGTCGGGGGCGCCGGAGCGGCGCTCCCGGCCGGAGAGCCGTTCGTCCCAGTCGAGCCACTCGTGTTCCCACCCAGGACTGGCGCCGCGTTCGGCGTGTTCGCGGTCCTCGCGACGGGTTCGGTTCCGGGTGACCCCGGGCTGTTCGCCGTCGACCAGCAGCGGCGCGAACCGGACCGGGCCGCGCTCGTCGATGCGCCGGTAGCCGTCGGGGGCGCCGTCATCCGGGGTCACGGCGACGAGGGTCTGATCGGTGTTGCCTTTCGGGAGCACCAGTCGACCGCCGTCGGCCAACTGCTCCAGCAGCGCGCGCGGCGGTTCGACCACGGCGGCTTCGACCAGAATTCGGTCGTACGGAGCGTATTCGGGCAGGCCGTCCGACCCCTCGCGGCAGTTGACCAGCACCTCGCCGTAGCCGGCGGCCTCGAGGTTCGAGCGAGCGCGGTACACCTGCTTTCGGGAGATATCGAGTGCCTGCACGCGGCGGCCGTCGACCATCTCCGCGAGCACGGCGGCGGTGTAGCCCACGCCGACGCCGACGACGAGTACGTCGTCGCCGCCCTGGGCGTCGAGGGCGGTCAGCAGCCGTGCGACCGTGCCGGGTGCGAGCGTGACTGCGCCGTCGCTCGTCGACGCTCGGTTGTCGTAGGGGGCCTCGTCGACGAACTCGCGACGGGGGACCGTGCGCATCGCCGCACCGACACGTTCCGGCAGCGGCCGGCCGAGGGTGTGTTCCAACCCGTCGACCATGTCGGCCCGGAGCACCGCGGGATCCATACCCTCGGCTCGGTGGTACGGCTATTTGAACTCGGCGGTGAGCGCCGAATTCACCCCTCAGGACTCCCGGCGCCCGGTAACGGCCTGATACGGCGTATCCGGCACGTCGCTTGCCTCGATCCCGACGAGATCGGCCTCGGCGAACCAACCCGTCATCTCCGCCTCGGTGTACGGCCGGCCGGTTCCGGTCGCGAGCGCCCTCGCGGCTACCTCGGCGGCAGCGCTCGAGTGATCCCTGAGCGGTTCGACCAGCACGACGGCGCCGTTCGGGGCCACGGCGCTGGCGGCCGCGCCGACCGTGAATCGGTTCTCGCCGACCGACTGGCGCCACGCGCTGTCGACGGCGAGGACGAGGTCGAACGTCGACGGCACGTCGGCGAGACTGTCGCTTCGGACCGTTACCGGCGTCCGATCCACCAGCGGCGCGACCGCTTCCGCCTCCTCAGCGCTGTCGAGTAGCGTCACGTCCAGCCCTCGGTCGGCCAACTCGCGGGCGTGCGGCCCGGGACCGTCGGCGACGACGAGCGCACGTTCCGCGTCGGGGTTTGCCGCGAGCGCGGCGTCGACGGTGGCCTCCACGGTCCGATCGTCCAGTGCCTCGACCGCGCCGAGGCGGTGCCGGATGCGGTCGTCGGGATCGATGGGTGCGACCCCGCTCTCCATCGTCCGCGGAAGCTCGGTGTATGCCCCGAAGCGGTCCAGTTCCGCCGGGATCCGACCGATCGATCGGAGGTCGCGCGTGGCCAACAGCCCCAGTGCGCGGTTCGTTGGCTCGACGGCGTCGCCGACGCGTCGCAGGAAGCCTGTTTCGACCAGCGCGTCGGTCACGATGGTGGCTGCGCGCTCGGTGACGCCCGCGGCATCGGCGGCCTCGCTCGCGCCGCCCTCCCCACGGAGCAGCGCTGACAGTAGTCCCGTCTCGCGGGCCGCCCAGAGGAGCGCGAGCGTCGGTGTGTCGAGGTCGGTGTCTCCAGCCGTCGGCATCGACTGGAGCAACGGGCGAGCGGTGGAAAAGCGACTGGGTCCGTCTCTACCCGCCTCGCATCCGGACGAACCGCACGCCGCCGAACGTCTCGCGCTCGGTCCCGCCGCCATCCTGTATCGTGAGCAGCACCAACTTCTGCCGCGCGCCACCGACCGGGGCGAGAACCCGGCCGCCTGCGCGAACCTGCTCGACGACCGACTGGGGGATCTCCTCGGCTGCACAGGTGAGATAGGCGGCGTCGTAGGGGGCGTGGTCGGGCCACCCTTCGTGGCCGTCCCCGGTCCGGATGGCGACGTCATAGCCCAGTCGGTCCAGCGTCTCGCGGGCCCGGTCGGCCAACTCGGGGACGTACTCGACGGAGTAGAGGTTCCCGTCGCCGACCACTTCGGCGGTGACGGCGGCGTGATAGCCACAGCCAGTACCGATCTCGAGCACGCGGTCGCCGGCCGCGAGATCGAGTCGTTCGATCATCACCGCAACCATGTGCGGCGCCGAGATGGTCTGGCCCTCGCCGATGGGGAGCGGGCGATCCGCGTACGCGTCCTCGCGTCGGCTCTCGGGCACGAACTCGTGGCGCGGAACGGCCCGCATCGCCTCGGCGGTAGACTCGCGTTCGATGGCTCCCCGGTCCCTGAGCCGATCGACCATCCGCGCGCGGCGCTGTTCGAACCCCATGCTGGCCCTTTCGGCGGCACCGACAAAGGCGTTCGGCGGCGGTGCCGAAACTACTTCACTCGTGGGGCAAACAGGGACAGGTATGCAGACCGCCGGCTACGTAGACGCGCTGGCGCGTGCCGAGCGGTTCGCCCGCCAGAACCCCGAACTCGTCGTCGCCGCCGTCGTGCTGGTGGCTATCACCATCGTCGGCGGCCTCGCACTGCTGCGCTACCGCCGCCCGGTCGGCGTCCGGTTCAAGGAGGCGCTGGAGGAGCGCGACCACGTCGCGGTGCTGATGCACCCCGACCCGGACCCGGACGCGATGGCCGCCGCCATCGGCGTCGGCCGCCTCGCGAAGCAGGTCGGCTGTGAGCCGACGCTCCAGTTCACGGGTCAGATCCGCCACCAGGAGAACCGAGCGTTCAGGAACGTTCTCGACCTCGATATCGAGGGGATCGAACACATCTCGGAGTTGGCGGCCGAGTCGGTCGTCCTCGTCGACCACAACCAGGCTCGCGGGTTCGAGGGCGCCGACGGCGTACTCCCCTTCGCCGTCGTCGACCACCATCCGGGCGACGGGGCCGGCGAGGAGTTCACGGACGTCCGAACCGACTACGGCGCGTCCGCCAGTATCGTCGCCGAGTACTTCACGGACGTGGGCGGGAAGCCCGTCCCGCCGGACGTCCACGAGAGCGAGATCGACGCCCGGTTCACGCTTCCCTCCCGGGAGTGTACGGGGATGCTCTACGGCGTTCTGTCCGACACGAACCACCTCACCAGCGGCGCCTCGGCGGCGGACTTCTCCGCGGCGGCGTCGCTCGCGCCCGGTGTCGACGAGGACGCACTCGACCGCATCGCGAACCCACAGGTCAGCGGGGAAACGCTCGACGTGAAGGCCCGCGCTATCGCCGGCCGGCAGGTCGAGGGCTCCTTCGCTGTCAGCGACGTGGGGACGCTCTCGAACGCCGACGCCATCCCCCAGGCCGCGGACGAACTCATCACCTTGGAGGGAATCACCGCCGTCGTCGTCGTCGGCGAGCGTGAGGGGACGGTCCACCTCTCTGGACGCTCCCGGGACGACCGGGTCCACATGGGCCGCGCCCTCGAGAACACCGTCGAAGGCGTTCCCAACGCTGGCGCCGGCGGCCACGCCCGGATGGGCGGGGGGCAACTCCCAGTCAATCAGGAGTCCTCCCGGGAGGCGCTGATCGAGTCTATCTTCGACAGCCTCGAGGGCGACGTGTAGCGGGCGACGGTTCGGTGACGCTGCTCGATCGGTAGCACTCTCCCAAATGGCGGAGCGGCAGCCATTTCCCGACCCGGCCGCATCGTTCGGGCAATGGCGACCCACGACGCGACGTGGCGCTACCGCGAGCGCTTCGGCGACCACTACGGCCGTACCTACTTCCGGCGGTTCGGGCCCGGCGTCGTCTCCTCTATCGGCGCCGGGAGCTATCGTGGCGCCCCGACTGCCGCCGTCGACGAACGCCACCACGACGCGTTCGTCACGGCGCTGGAAAACGGCTGTAACGTGCTCGACACGGCGCCGAACTACCGCTGTGGCCGCGCCGAACGCGTCGTCGGCGACGCGCTCTCGGCCGCGGCGGTCGATCGGGAGGCGGTACTGCTTGCTACCAAGGGCGGGTTCGTGCCGTTCGACGGCGAGCGCCCGGCCGACCCGTCGGCGTACGTCCGCGAGCAGTTTGTCGAGACGGGCGTCGTCGACCCGGCGGATCTCGCGCGCGGCAGCCACGCGATGACGCCAAATTTCCTCGAGGCGATGCTGGACCGCTCGCTCGACGCGCTGGGCGTCGATTCGGTCGACTGCTACTACGTCCACAACCCCGAGACGCAGTTGGCAGTCCGGTCTCGAGAGGACGTCTACGACCAACTGGAGGCCGCGTTCGAGTATCTGGAGGGTGAGATCGACGCCGGCCGGATCGGTCGCTACGGCGTGGCGTCGTGGGAGGCGTTTCGGGTGCCCGCGGACCACGAGCGGCATCTCCCGCTCTCGCGGGTGCTCGCCTGCGCCGAGTCGGCGGCCGAGGCTGTCGGGCGCGATGCCGACGAACACGGTCTGGAAGCGCTCCAACTCCCGTTCAACGTCCACATGGCCGACGCGTTCACCGCGGCCCACCACGTCGACCCCGAGAGCGGCGAAGCCGTG
>Ga0136556_1001258_pt1 | contig 13064 bp, 13 predicted proteins | sample AntRauTorckE6831_FD_104780 | JGI IMG/M metagenome (GOLD analysis project Ga0136556, IMG submission 104780) | Saline lake microbial communities from Rauer Islands, Antarctica - Metagenome Torckler E6 #831 | ecosystem: Environmental > Aquatic > Non-marine Saline and Alkaline > Saline | place... | reverse complement strand
CTCTCGCTCGGAACGTGGCTACAGTCCCGCGAGGAACCCGGCGACGTGTACGAGTAAGTACGGCCAGCCAGTCGTCTAACGGCCGGGACGCCCCCGGTTCCCCGATAAGCGGGGGCTAACTATCCGCTCGCGGGACGGGTGATCAGTATGGCACTACTCGACTCGATCATCGTCTTCGTCGTCAGCCTCCTCATCGGGGCGTTGGGTATCTACGTCGGCGCCCAACTCGTCACGGACTCGAAAGACTACACGTACGCCATCGTGACAGCCCTCATCGGCGCGATCATCTGGGCCATCGCCGGCTTCCTGTTCGGGTGGATACCGCTGCTCGGTCCGGTACTCGTCCTCATCGCCTACATCGCCGTCATCAACTACCGCTACCCGGGTGGCTGGTTCGAGGCCGCCCTCATCGCGCTACTGGCGTGGATTGCGACGCTCGTCGTCCTCTACATGCTCGCCCTGATGAACATCGCCGCGTTCGAGGCCGTCGGCGTCCCCGGCGTCTAACTCGGGGCGCGGAGTTACGGCCGGTCGGGCACCAGCCACGCTGGAACAACCCGAGTGAGTGCGACCATCCCCGCCAACTCCACGAGGGTCTGGGTCACCACCACGGCCGGCACCAACTCGTAGCCGGCCGGGAGCGCCAACGCCAGGGGGAGCACCACCAGCGAGTTACGCGTTACCGACGTGAAGACGAGCGCGCGCTGCTCGCCGACCGGGAGTGCCAATCTGTCACCCACCAGCCGAGCGATCGGTGCCATCACGACGAGGAAGGCGACGTACACGGGGACCGCCACGGCGATCTGCCCGATCGAGTCGCCGACGCGGGGAAGCTGTGAGGCGATGACGACCAACAGCGTCGCCGCCAGCATCGGAACCGGCAGCCACCCCATCGTCGACTGCCACGCGGCGCCGCGGGGCGAGCGCTCGGCCCACGCCTCCGTCAGCCACGCCAGCGAGAGCGGGAGTGCGATGATCAGCAGGAACGCCTCCAGAAACGGCCGGAGTTCGACCGCGGCGGCCGCAGTCGGCCCGAGAAACAGCCAGAGGTACGCCGGCAGCGCCAGTAGTTGAACCAGCAACAGCGCGGGCGTCGTCGCCGTCACCTGCTCGGCGTCGCCGCCCGCGAGGTCGGTGAACGTGATCACGTAGTCGATGCAGGGGGTCAACAGCACCATGAACACGCCGAGCAGCAGCGCCGGACGGGTGGGGAGCGGGCGCGTGAGTAGCCAGACGACGGCGGGAACGACGAGGAAGTTCGTCGCCAGCGCGGCGCCGACGAAGCGTCGGTTCCGGAACGCGCGCCGGAGTCGAACGAACGGCACCTCGAGGAACGTCACGTAGAGCAGCAGCGCCAGCGTCGGGTCGATCAGGCGTTCGAGTGCCGGCGCCGTCGACGGCCGACCGACCGCGAGTCCGATAGCGAGTGCGACTGCTCCGGCGTACACCGCTACCTGGTGGCGCTGGAGCCACTCGCGGTCCATTGGCCCACTATTCGTTCCGTGACGGGAAACAGTCGTCGCTATCGCATCCTTCCCGTCGGAACGAAACAGTAAAGCCCGTAATCCACCCAAGCCCCTAATAAGGAACCCCCAGTTCGGGCGGGACGAAACCCGCCGAACCGGACCCCGGCCGTTTTCCCCGCGGAACACATCTATGGGGCCGATACGCGGTCGGCGGAGGGGACCACAGACATCATGGCTGACTCCGACATCTCGAACGTCGTTCTCGTCACGGTCGACTCGCTCCGAGCGGACGCACTCGGCGCCTACGACGCCGACCGGCACACACCGGTACTCGACGACCTCGCCGACCGCGGGACGACGTTCGACCGCGCGTTCGCCAACGGTAACTGGACGCCGTTCTCGTTCCCGTCGATGATGGCTTCCCGCCCTGTCTTCGCGGACACCGGCCGGATCGGCGTCGACGGCGCCGAAACGCTGGCCGAGACGCTCTCCGACGCCGGCTACGCGACGGCCGGGTTCAACGCCGCCAACGGTTTTCTCACCTCTCACTGGGGCTACGACGACGGGTTCGACGAGTTCGAGCCGTTCGTCGCGAGCGTCGGCTCCAGTATCTACAGCAGGTACCTCGCGACCCACCCGACCGTCGAGGCGTGGATTCAGTTGGCCACCTCGCCGGCCCGGCGCCTGAGTTCCTGGCTCCGCGGCGGCGGCGACGACCGCCCGTTCCTCGACACTTCGCGGATGTTCGACGTCGAACACGCCGCGACGGAGTTCGTCGAGTCGACCGACGAGCCGTTCTTCCTCTGGATTCACTACATGGACGCACACACACCGTACGTCCCGGCGCCGCGGTACATCCGGGAAGTCTCGGACGGCCTGCTCGGTACGCACCGAATGATCCACGCTCACACCCGAACGGGACTGGGCTGGAACGTCGGCGAGCGGACGCTTCGGGACCTCCGAACGCTGTATCAGGCAGCGGTCAGGCAGGTCGACGCCAGCGTCGGTCGCGTGCTGGACTCGCTCGAGGCGGCGGGCGTCGACGACGAGACGGCCGTCGTCGTCGCCGGCGACCACGGCGAGGAGTTCCAGGAGCACGGCCACCTCGCACACTACCCCAAACTGTACGACGAACTGATCAACGTCCCGCTGATCGTCGATACGCCGGGCGCCGACGGCGGCCGGATCTCCGGGCAGGTCGGCCTCGACGCTCTCCCGCCGACCGTGACGGATCTGCTGGGCGTCGACGCGCCAGACTCGTGGCAGGGCGAAAGCGCCGCGCCGAGCGTCTTCGACGGCGACGAGCCAGCCGACGACCCGGTGGTCTCGGTCACAGTCCGGGGCGAGGAGGTGACGAGCCAGCCCATCCCGCGCTCGCTCGACGACGGGGAGCTACTGGTTAGCGTCCGGGACCAGGACTGGACGTACATCGAGAACGTCGGCGAGGGGTCCTCGTCGGGCAGTCAGACGGGGTCTGACGACGTGGATTCCGACGCGCAGGAGCTCTACTACCGCCCCGACGACCCCGACCAGCAGGAGAACCTCGCGGTCGACCCCACCCCCGAGCAGCAGACCGTGATCGAGTCGTTCGGACCGATCGTCGACGCGCACGCCGACCTGCTCCGCGAGACCGAGGGGGAGGCGGTCACCGGCGAGGTCGACGAGGACCTCCAGAACCGGCTGGAGGCGCTGGGCTACCGCTAGATGCTCCGGTCGTACCTCAAAAGCCTGCTCAGTGGACCGCTCGCGGTCCAGCTCCGGCGCTACACGATGGTCGGCGCCTCCACCGCGGGGGTGCAGATGCTGCTCCTCTGGCTGTTCGTCGACGTCGGCGACCTGAACTACCTCGTCGGCGCCACGATCGCCATCGAGATCACGATCGTGATGACGTACGTGCTCAACAACGCCTGGACGTTCAAGGCGATCCAGAACTCCGGGCGTCGGAACTACCTCGTCGGCTTGCTCAAGACCAACCTCGTGCGCGGGACGGCCATCCCCATCCAGCTGGGCGTGCTCTACGTACTGGTCGACTGGCAGGGGGTGCAGTACCTGATCGCAAACGCGATCGCCATCGTACTCAGCGGCATCTATCGCTACGTGCTCGACGTGAAGTGGACCTGGGGCCGGACCTGACCGACCGTCGCCGACGACGCTCCCGGCGTCCGCGCTTCGCTGGAGTTAACGTGCGCAGGCAACTCGCTCACGTATGAGCAACTATCACGTCGTGATGGAGGCTGCGTGGCTCGTGCGAGACGTCGAGGGTATCGACGACGCCATCGGCGTCGCCGTCTCGGAGTCGGGTCGCCGACTCAACGAGGCCGACAAGGAGTACGTCGACGTCGAGGTCGGCCTGACCGACTGCCCGGCCTGTGGCGAACCGTTCGACTCGGCATTCATCGCCGCCAGCACCGCGCTGGTTGGACTGGTCCTCGAGATCGACATCTTCAACGCCGAGAACGAGGAGCACGCCACCCGTATCGCGAAAAGCGAGGTCGGCGGCGCCCTGCGCGACGTTCCCCTCGAGGTCATCCAGACCATCGAGACTGGCGAAGGCGACGAGGACGAGCAGGAGTAACACCAGTTCCGGCCAGCGATCGAGTCGACCGCCGGGTCGACCGTCGTCGCCCATCCCGGAACTGTGTAACACCCCCTGCCGCCCTCCGAAACGTTTTCAAATTACCCCTAGTTATTGCGAACTATGGAACTGCCGACACCAGAGGACCTGCGCGAGCGGCGGAACGCGGTGGGGATGACCCAGTCGGCGCTGGCCGACCGCGCCGACGTCTCCCAGCCGCTGATCGCCCGCGTCGAGAACGACGACGTCGACCCGCGGCTCTCGACGCTCCGGCGCATCGTCGAGGCGCTCGACGCCGCCGAGGGGGAGGTCGTCCGCGCGTCGGATCTGATGCACGAGAACGTCGTCAACGTCGGCCCGGACGACTCCGTCAGCGACGCGGTCGACCTGATGGACGAGGAGGCGTACTCACAGCTCCCGGTGATCCAGAACGGCGTCCCCGTGGGCTCTATCTCGCAGTCAGACGTAGTCCACGCCGGCGAGAACGTCGGCGAACTCCCCGTCGCCGAGGTGATGAGCGAGTCGTTCCCGACGGTCAGCGCCGACGCGACGGTCGACGAGGTCCGGAACCTGCTGGATCACTACAAAGCGGTCATCGTCACCGAGGGCGGCGAGGCGGTGGGGATCATCACCGAAGCGGACATCGCGAGTCATCTGTCGTAGGGGCTCCGTCTCGTCACGAACATCGTGCTGAATATCGAGTGCAGCCCTATTCTGGCGAGTCCTCGTACGTCGGCCCCACGCAGACAGTGAGCGACTGTGGGTCGGTATACAACACGAGTTCGTCGTGGGTTGTTGCTTCACCGTCGATACTGAACGTGATTGCATCACTGCCGCGCCCTCGGATTTCGAGTTGGCTCGCCCGGACGTGGAGGACGTTTTCGGTATCACGGCCGAACACTCGCTGCGCAGTCGCTTCAGCCAAGGTCTCTCTCGCAGGCATCTGCTCGATCAGGACGACGTCGAAAAGGCCGTCCTCGACGTTGGCCTGCCCGCCCCGATTGACGAATCGCCGGACGTTCCCAACGAGCACACACAGTGCTTCCCCCGACCAGGTCGTTTCCTCGCCGTCGGAGGAGGCTGTGAGGTCGATGTGGAGTCCGTCGAATTCGGCGAGTTCCTGGAGACTGGTGACGACGAACGCCAGCGAGCCGAACCGCTCTTTCAGGTCGTCTGATGCCCCCACGCTGACGTCGGCAGGTAATCCAGCAATACACGACACGACGAACGGTTCGTCTCCGGCGAACCCGACGTCGATCCGTCGTCGCTCACCGTCGTCGAGCAGGTCGAATCCGTCTTCGATGCTCGTGATCCCGATGTTGGTCGCAAAGATGTTCTCCGTTCCCGTCGGAATCACACCGAGGGTCACATCCCCGAGAGCATCTGCCTCGACGAGGCCACGAACGACCTCGTGGAGCGTTCCGTCGCCACCCGCAACAGCCAGTCGATCGACGTCGTTCGTCGCAGCGTCCTGTGCGAGTTGCACCGCGTGTTCCTCGTGCGTCGTTTCCTCGATCGTGTAGTTCCGCGCTTCTGCGAACCGGCGAACCTCGTCGACGTGGTCTGCCGTTCCACTCATCGGGTTGATGATGACCCACCGGTCGGTCCCGTCCGCGTGGGTGGATGAGCGACTGTTCTGGTCGTCAGCTGTCAGATCCCTATTGTCAGCCATCGTTGTTCTCACCCGTTTTCCCCGCCACTCGATCGCCGTGCCGACCACCTTCCATCCTGCGGGAGAACGGCGTCGCCGAGAGGCCGTGTGCGAGGAGGGAAGCGCACAACAAGAGCGAAGCGACCGGCCAGATACTCTCCAGCCCGGTCTGTCGTTCCGCGAGCATCGCGTAGAAGAGCGTCGAGATCCCGATTGGGCCGAACCAGGCAGTAAATACCTTCTCCTTCCGGGTTTGGAGGGGGCCGAACCATCGAGACAGTCCCATGATGACGGGCGGTCGCCGGAGCAGTAGAATCAGCACTGCAAGCACGAGCCCACGCCACCCAAGTTCGAGCCACGCTCCCCACGGTATCGCCAGGCCCACGAAGACGAATGCGGGGAGGACGAAGAACTTCGTCATTGCCTGCTGGATCTGAGCCTCTTCCGTCGGCCCGTCAGTACCGGGCCCCACCCGGTAGGCAATGCCGGCGACGAACACCGCCAGAACGCCGTCGACCCCAAGCAGACGTGCTGCACCCAGAACGACGAACGTTAGCGCGAACGTGTACGCGAGGAAGGTTCCCTTCTCGACGATACCGACAGACTCAGTCCACGTCAGGAGTCTCGACGACCCGTACCCGAGCATCGCGCCGAGGAGGACAGCGCCACCGATCTGCCACCCGATCACGTCGACGAGCCACTGTGAAATGACCTCCCCCCGTGGTTCTGTCAGGACAAGTATTGGGAGCAGAACCAGGGGGTAGACGGCGCCGTCGTTGGCACCCGACTCGGCGGAGATGAAGTGACGAACCCGCGCAGGCACGTACTTCTCCGCAATGTCGCCGGTAACGATGGTCGTCGCGACGATAGGGTCGGTCGATGCGACGGTCGCCCCGATAAGCATCGCTACCCAGAACGAGACGCCGAGGAGCCCCCAGACGAGGAGGCCGCTACTCACCATCATCAGAACCATACCGAGACCCAGGACGACCGCGAGCGAGCGCCAGTTCTTCAACGGGTACCCGCTTGGAAGACGCAAAGCGACGCCCATGTCCGCGACGGCGAGGGTCACCCGCGAGACCTCCTGCAGAAGCTGGGTTTGGTCGCCGGTGACAGAGAGACTCAACAGACCCAGTCCCGCCGGGCCGAGGATTACACCGAGGACGACGCCAGTGAGGGGTTCGGTCAGATACCACCGCTGCTGGAACCACTTCGTGAACACCCCCAAGAGCAAGACAACGAGGCCGAAGAGGAGGAGCCAGCTGTACAGTCCGTTCATGGCTCACGGGGAGACTGCCTCGTTCGTTCGTCGGCAATGATCGACACGAGTGCCGAGCCGTCGCCGACCGACGTGATAACCGAGACTTTGCCGTTTGACTCGAAGACGAGCGCTTCGACGTCGTCCATCGAACCGACGTTCTCCTTCCGAACGGCCCCCCGTAGCTCGTTCTCGGTCAGGCGCTGGTCACGCATTTCGTCCCGCAGGAACTCACCACGGAAGTAGACGAGCGTTGGATCGTTCGTAAGCGCCTGTTCGAAGCGAGGCCACCGCGTCTGGAGCCACGCGACGACGTATTGTAGCACGATGAGGAGTGCGGAGGCGGTGAGAGCCTCCACGAGTGCAACGGAGCTGGCTGTGAGGGCCCGACCGAACACTGCCCCGAGCGCGACGGTCACGATGAAGTCGAAGACGTTCATGCTCGCGATCGTCCGACTCCCCGAGAGGCGGAGGAACACGACGAGAGACGCATACATCGCAGTACCAACGACAAGGATGCGGAGGATCGACTCCCAACCGACGAAGAAGAAGTTTACACTACTCATCGTTAGCAGGTGGCCACTGCCATGCGTTGGCGGTGACGCCCCCGAGCAGTTTTCGCCGACGCTCGCTCAGATCGTCGAGAGCGCTGGCGAACTCTTCATCCGAGACTGTGGGAATGCCCGCCTCACGGAGGCGGTCTAACTCAGGCGGTGGCGGGGTATCCTCGGCAGGTTGAACGCCGATGGAATCCAGTGTCTGAAGGTAGTCCTGTACGCTCGACCGTGCCGTATTGAGGAGGGGGGTGTTCGGTCGATGGGTATCGGGAACGCCGAACCGGAGCGTCGTGAGCACGTCGTCGAAAACAGCGACGGCAACCGCCGAGGCGTCGTCTGCCTCGTCGCTGTGGTAGTAGTGGAGTATCGGGTAGGCCTTGTGTTGCTTGGCGAGATGCCCCAGATCGGACGAAAGCGTGTCGAGTGGGAGGTCAAGTTCGTGGAAGTCCTCACCGTTCCAGCCGTCTCGGACGAACGCTTCGCTCCGTGTTTCGATTCCGGTAACCGTCGCAGCGAACGATCGTTTGTCGACGACCCCCCCGAGTACCGACAGGATGTACGAGATCCCCAACGATACGAACACCATCCCGCTGGCCGTCGTGAACGACGTTGCGATCTGCCAGACACCGTCTGTCGGCGTGAAGTCACCGTTCCCCATTGTGAACATCGAATACGCGACGAAGTACGTGCGCTCTGCCCAGCTAATGGGACCTGGGTCACGCGTGTCCGCGAGGGTGTCACCAGCGGCGAAGACGAACGTCCACCCGCCCCAGATGAGCGCGACCCACACCGCGAGCGTCAGGGTGAGAATGATCGGGCCGGCGAGATTGAGTAGTCGTGACTTCCGGTCACCAAGCATTCGGAGTCCACGCCAGGTCCCAGTTATCAACCGGGTGGAAAGGGGACCAGCACCGCCGTTCACCCAGAGCGTCGTCCAGAGAATGTCGATAAATGCCGCAACTAGTAGGAGACTCCCGAGAGCGAGAAAGAAGAGGTTCTCACCGGTCACCATGCTGGCCAACTCTCCCCGGTTGAGACCCACTCACCTGGAACGTCGTGGCAGGATGAACGGTCTCCCCACTCGAGGGATGCAATCTCCTGTCGCGATGGAGCGGAACCCCTATCCACGCACGTGGGTGGACGTATTTGCGATTCGCGGTCACTTCGCGGGTTGGCGCTACCCACCACCAATAGCAGATCAACTACCACAGCGACAGTTGTGACGCTACGAGTCCAAGATAATGCGCAGACTACCGGGTTGCCTCGGTCAGTTGTAGCAGTATACCGCCGGATTCCCCACCCACGGCGTGCAAAATCGGCGCCGTCCATTCAGCACACCCTCACGAGTATTGGACGCTGCTGTACGAAAGAGGTCGACTCGATAGGGCCTCAACAGGCTCTACAGCTCCAACCCTCGAATAGCGACACCCTCGCCCGCCTCCACCGTCCCGATCACACGCCCGCTGGTTTCGGCGACCAGCGAGTCCGCTCGCTCGGGGTCCAGCGCCGCGACGAAGCCCGTACCCATGTTGAACGTGCGGTGCATCTCCTCGTCGCTCACCTCGCCCAGATCCTGCACGAAGTCGAACACCTGCTGTGCGGGCCACGGGTCGTCGACGACGTAGCGGTGGTCGCCCAGCCGTTCGAGGTTGGTCCACCCACCCCCGGTCACGTGGGCGGCGGCGCGAACGCCGTGTTCCCGCATGGGATCCAGCAGGTCGGTGTAGATTTCCGTCGGCTCCAGGAGCGCGTCGCCGACGGTGTCGTAGCGCTCGCCGGGGTACGGGTCGGTGTACTGGTACTCGCGAGTGACCGCTTCGCGGGCCAGCGTCAGGCCGTTCGAGTGGATGCCGGAGGAGGCCCACCCAACGAGCACGTCCCCCGGCTCGGCGCTCCCGGGGAACACCGCGTCCTTCCGCGCCAGCCCCGCGCAGGTGCCCGCGAGGTCGAGGCCCTTCACGACTTCCGGCATCACGGCCGTCTCGCCGCCGACGAGTTCCAGGTCCGCAGCGTCGGCGCCGGCGGCGAGGCCCTCACCGATCTGCTCGGCGAAGGTTTCGTCGGGTTCGTCGACGGCGAGGTAGTCGACGAACGCCACCGGGCGGACCCCGGCGGCGACGAGGTCGTTGACGTTCATCGCGATGCAGTCGATGCCCACGGTGGAGTAGTCTTCCAACGCTTCGGCGACAAGCAGTTTCGTGCCCACGCCGTCGGTCGCCAGCGCGAGATAGCGGTCGCCGATGTCGAGCAGGCCGGCGTAGTCGCTGTCGGTTCCCTCGCCCGCGGCGCCGGCGGCGCCGACCAGCGCGGCCGTCGCCGCCTCGCTGTCGGCGATGTCGACGCCCGCGTCGGAGTAGGTCAGCCCCTCCTCTTCGGTCATGGCTGAAGCGGCGGGAGGGCGGCGCAAAAGTCCACCGCTCCCATACGCAAAGACGACCGAAAAGTTTCGACGAATCAGCAGCCTGACGACCAGCAGTACTGCGGAGTTCCGAGGGCCACTTGTGACTGCACCCGCCGCACCACGGCCACAACCTCCCCAACCGACTCGCTCCCTACAGTCGCTCGTCCCTCGTGCTGAGTCGCCGACTGAGCGGCGACTGTTTCGCGCCGCCGCAACCGCGCCAGCGGAGCGGTGGACGCCTCGCGGGGCGCCGGTAATCGGCGCCCGCGGGAGGTTCATCCCCGGCCCCTGCGGTGACAGGTTACCACGAACGAGATGCTGTTGCTGTCGCCGAGCCAGCTTTTCACCAGCAAAAACGGGACTCCACTAATCCTCTCTCAGAATCCGATCCCGAGCACGAACACGACGTACACCGTCACGGCGACGCTCGGCAGGAACACGAGCGCCCAGACGACCTTGCTCCAACCGATGATCGTCTTCCCGTCGAGCGCGCCGAAGGGGATCATGTTGAACGCCGCGAGGAACAAGTTGATCGCCAGCCCTCGGCTCCCGATTAGCGCGAGCACGTCGACGCCGGCGGCGGCGCCGAGGAGCCAAATCGGGACGAAGACGACCGTCAGCACGAGGTTGACTGCGGGGCCGGCGAGCGCGATCAGGCCGTGCTGGCGTTCGGTAATCCGGCCGCGGTGGTGGACCGCCCCCGGCGCGGCGAAGATGAATCCGAGGAACGCGCTCATGATCGCCAGGAACAGCATGTTGTAGTCCGCGCGGAACGCCGCGATGTTGCCGTAGCGGACCGCCGCGACCTTGTGGCCGAGTTCGTGGAGCAGGAACCCGATCCCGGCCGTGAGCAGCGAGACGACCAGCGCGACGACGAACTCGGTGGGGTTCCCGGTGAGGAGGCTGATCGCTCGGTTGCCGCCGCCGGCGAAGAAGATGGCGAACGCGAACCCCAGCGCGAGCCACGCGATGAGCAGGTCCTGAATCTCCTGGGCGGAGAAGCGCAGCGAGGGGTCGGGATCGAATCGACCGCCCGAGCCACCCTGACCGCCTCGGCGCCCGCCGCCATTCGGGGCGCTCACGCGAACCACCCCCAGATTGTCCGGGCGCCGTTACGGGCGCCGTCGATCAGCAGATCCGGCACCGCACCGACGCCGCCGAGGTCGCCGAAGAAGGCCGGGAGCACGTACAGCGCGAACAGGAACGAGGCGACGAAGCTCCCGACGTTCGTGAGGCCGACGATCATGATCAGTTTGAACAGCGGCACGTCGAACATCTGCCGGATCAGGTCGCCGATCGGCGTCTCCTGATCGTCGAGCAGTCGGTTCAGCGTCTCGATGTCGCCGACGCTGACGGTGGTGTAGCGCAGTTCGACGTAGCCCGCGAACCACCCCGGCGCGAGCAGCGGATTGACGGAGGTGAGCCACGCGACAGAGCCACCGACGAGCGCCGAGGGCCAGCGCGCGCCGGCGAGGCGTGCGAGCCCTGCCGCGAACACCCCGTTCACGACGAACCACGCGCCGAACAGTTCCAGCAGGAAGCGGTCCTCGACGCCGGCCAGCGCCAGCAGCACGAAGAAGGCGACGAACGCGCCCGTAATCGCGACTGCGAGGATCTTCCCCCACGGGAGCAGGCGCTCCTTCTCGCCCGTCAGCCCCTCCTTCGGCGGCAACGACTCGGGGTGTTCGAGGTAGTTCTCGATCCCCGCACGGTGGCCGGCGCCGACGACGGCGACGACGTCTTTCCCCTGCGCGCGCAGTTCGACGAGGTTGTGCGCGATGAACGCGTCGCGCTCGTCGATCAGCGCCTCGGCGCCGCCGGGGGAGAACTGCCGGAACTCCTCCATCATCGCCGTCACCACGTCGGTGTCGGTCAGCTCTGCGGGGTCGAACGCCTCACCCATCTCCTCGCCGGCGTGCTCGTCGACGAACAGGCTCATCGCGGCGGCGACGACGACGCCGACGAGGAGGCCGGCAGCGAGACCCAGCGTCATCGACCCCACGGCGGTGATCACGAAGTCGCCGAGATACTGAGTCACCAGTGGGTCGGTCAGCCCCAAACCGGCGCCGAGTGCGCCCACGGCGAACCCGCCGCCGCCCGCGATACCCAGCGCCAGCGCGTCGTCGTCGAGCGAACGGAACGCGATCTCCGAGAGGACGTATCCGGAGAGCAGCGCCAGCAGCGCGCCGCCGGTGAGACTGACCAGCAGCGACTGGGTGACGCCGACGGCGCCGCCGAAGATGCCCAGTATCGGCCCGAGCAGGACCCCCACGAGCAGGCCGAACGTCACGCCACCGATCCGGGGGTCGGTGATTCCGAACGCCAGAGATCCCACGACTTGGAGCTTCTCGAACAGCGTCATGCGGTCCCAGAAGCGCCGAACCGTCTCCTGGATGTCCCGGTCGACCAGCGAGATGTCGATGTCGTGCTCCTCGGCCGTCTCGACGGCTTCCAGCAGTTCGGCGCCCGGCTGAACGTCGAAGCGGTCGCCCATCCGGGCCTGCACGTACGAGAGCATCCAGTACGCGAGGAACTGGAAGACGGTGTTCCCCTCCAGCAGGTCGCCCGCAGAGAGGTTCTCCGGCTCCTCCCCGCGCATCTGGTTGTAGCGCCCCTCGTCCAGTTCGACGGCGACGACGTCCGGGCGTTCGGCCTCGATGGTCTCCCTGACCTCCCGGACGCTCTCGGCAGAGACGTGCGCGGTTCCGACGACCCGCACGCTGCCCTCCGACTCACTCATTTCCTCGGGTTCGGCGCCCGCGGGTCTTTACCGTGACGAAGCGCGGTTCCGCCCCCGAACGGTTTTGCCCCCTGCAACCCCACTCCGGGGCATGTTCCGGAACCGCGAGACTCACGCCCGCTCGCCCGCCCACGACACGGCACTCCACTGTCTCGCGGCCGGCATCCGCGGCTCTGACCCCGAGTACGCGACGCTCGACGCCCTCGTCGTCGCCGACGACCGCCTCGAACTCACAACCGACCACGCCACGAGCCTCGACCTCTCGGCGTTCGACCGAATCCTCGTCCTCGGCGGCGGGAAGGCTGCTCCGGGCGTCACCCGAGCAATCGAGGCCCGCCTCGGCGACCGACTCTCGGACGGTCTGATCGTCGTCCCCGGCGACGACCCTACAGTCGGCGACTCTATCGGCGCCGTCT
>Ga0136556_1001255_pt1 | contig 13086 bp, 10 predicted proteins | sample AntRauTorckE6831_FD_104780 | JGI IMG/M metagenome (GOLD analysis project Ga0136556, IMG submission 104780) | Saline lake microbial communities from Rauer Islands, Antarctica - Metagenome Torckler E6 #831 | ecosystem: Environmental > Aquatic > Non-marine Saline and Alkaline > Saline | place... | reverse complement strand
TCGGGTCCACGAGGTAGATCTGTGGGGTCTGGAAGTCGGCCGCGATGATCTGGTCGCCTTTCGTGGTGCCGAGCTGAGCGTTCCAGATGGGGTAGCCCTCTGTGCGCCACTTCGCCCATTCCTTCGTCGAAAGGTCGTAAACCCAAGTGCCGAAGGTGCCCAAGTCCAAGACGTAGAAGGTGTGCCCGTCAAGGTCGAACGTCCAGGCGCGCTGCGTGTTGTCCTCGCGCACGTCCGTCGAGTACGCGACGAGCTGAGCGATCTGACTGGTCTCCGGCGGCCCAAGGTCCGAGTTTACCGACACGAGCGCCGCTGTCTGGGAGGTGCTCTGCTCCTCTGACGCCGGCCCCACGTTCATGACGAGCAGCGCGAACTGCGACAGCTGCGCGGGGTTGTTGCCCAGCGTCGCGGTCAGCGCGGACAGTTGGGAGGCTTTTGCTCCAATGGCGGCCATGCGTGCCCCCTATGCGGTGCGGTCGATCTGGAATTGGCCAGCCGTGATGGAGTTGACAGTTAGGCCGGCTGTCGTGTCGGGGTCTTCCTCGAACACGTCGGCGTAGTAGGTAAACGCCGTCGTGACCGGCCGATCAGCGCCGTCCGTTGACGCCGCGCCGACGTGGTAGCTGGCCTGGAGGTTGCACGCGCCCGAATCGGTTTTCCGGCTCCGATGGTAGAGCTGGATCGCGCGCACCTGCGTCGTGTCGATGGGCAGCGGCGAAAAGCCGAACTCCTGGCCCGCAGGGATGTCTGCGCCGCCGTCGAGCGTCGTGTCGCCCCAAGCCCCGGCGGCCAGGGTCTCCGTGCTGGCCACGGAGTTGCCGGCCGTACCCTGCGCCGCGGCAGTCGCCCGGAGCTGGTTGCCGCCAATGGCCTCTGCGCCGGCGGCCGTGTTCTGGACGGTGCCGGTGCCGTAGACTGTGCCCTTGCCGCTGCCTTCATTGATCGCTGCGGCCAGGTTCTCCAGCGTCTCGTTGGCGTCAGCGCCGATCAGCACATTATTCGCAGAGTCCACCAGCACGGTCTGGAAGGTGTACGTGGTGGAGCCCAGTGTGACGGTCTCTGTGTTACCGGCGTTGGACGTGAGGGTCAGCGTGCCGGTCGCGAAGATGAAATCTGCGGCGATGTAGGTAGTATCGAGCGGCGCTTTCTCGTCTACCACACCGTACTTACCAAGCTGGTCGTCCGTCGTGTCCACGCGGATGGGAGTATTGTTGGAGCTGAGCTGGCCCGCGGTGCCGTTGGCGCTCTCGTCATTGATGTTGTTCTCGAATCCAAGCAAGAGCTGCACGTCAGCGAAGTAGGGGTCGCCCGGCGCAGAGCGCGGCCACGCAGCCGTGTGCGGCGCGTAGTTGGCCGCGTAGCGCCCGGTGCCCACCGTGAAGCGGAACTCATCGACGGTGAATTTGGGGTCAATGCCGCTTATCGCGAAAGAACCAGTGCCGCCCAATTGCGCGCCCAACCAGAGCGGACTGGTGGAGTTATGGTAGTCGTTCGTGTCCGCCACGCCGGCGCCCTGCATCTGCCCGTTGATGAACAGATAGGTCACGCCGGAAACGCGGGAGATCGCGATCTCGTAGTAGCGCCCCATCTGGAACTCGTAGTTGGTCCAACGTATGATGGTCGCGACTGTGCCGCTCTGCCCGTCCGTCGAGATTTGCAGCTTGAGAGCGCCGGCGTCATCGTGGTCGATGAAGAAGCGCCAGGAGCGTTGATTGTTCTGCGTGTCATACTGGCCGCAGATTGTGTCTTCGCCGCTTGTCTCGAAGCCGTAGAAGCGGAAAAAGCCCTCGACCGTGTAGTCGCCGGTGCCGATGTCGTAGCCCGCTTGATCGGCGTAATATGCGCAGCCCTCGTTCACGTCCAGGACGTACAGGCCGAACTTGTCGCGACCATAGCGCGCCCAACCGCTCGGCGTCGCGTCAGCGTCGGGGAACAGCGTCGCGACGCGAAGGTCGCCTTTCCAAGCGTTGTTGTATGAGCCGGTTGTGTCATTGACCACAAGGTCGTCAAAGTAGTAAACGGTCGAGCCCGCGCCGCCGCCATTACCGGAGACGCCCCACTGCGCGAAGGAAGCGGAGAAGGTGAAGGAGCTAGTGCCAAGGACCTGCTCACCGTTCACCCGGACCTGGACGACGCCGGTGCTTTCGACGGCGCGGACCTCGATATGGTTCCACGAAGCAGCGCCGAGCACCGGGCCGGCGGTGACGGCCACGTCGGCAGACCCGAGATCGCCGTTGCGCACGGAGATCGCGCCAGTCGGCAGGACCACGACGCTCAGCATGATGTTGTTCGCAGCGTCTCGCAGATCGCAGATCGAGACGCGCTCGGAGAAGTCGGGAAGCGCCTCAGCGAAGAACGCGAAGCCGACAAACACCTCTCCCGCCGCAGCAGGGAAGACGCGCCGGAGAAACTGCGCGTTCAGCGCCACCAGTAGAAGGCTGGTGTCGCCGGTGCGAGCTTCTGCCGCGGATACCGCGACCGAGGTGCCTTTGGCCGCGTACACATTATCGAGCATCGCTTCCTCAGAGGAATCACCTACGCCGTAGTGCTCGAAGCCATCCATAAAAAGTACGGCCATTATGTGTTCTCCCTCTCGAACCTGCGCGCGATCCTGATCCGTTCGGAGAGCGCGTTGTTGGCTAACGGCTCCGGTGAACCAGTCATCCTATACACGATGTTGTCGGTGCCGACAAACATTACAAAGTCTTTAATCTTGACGATGGTGCCGGGCACGCAGCCGATAGAGAACGCAGCGCCGCTGAGCGGCAGCAGCGGGTCGCCGGTCGGGCTCAGGTCGCCGGTCAGATACCAAGTCTCCACCGATGACTGCCCGAAGAACAGGAGCACGTCGCCGACCTGGCGCACGGCGACGATCTCGTCGGGCTCCTCAGCGGCGTTGTAGAAGTCCAGGGGCTCGATCGTGATCTCGGCAGGCTTGATGAAGTACCAACGCTGGCTGTTCGCTGTCACGACCGCAACAAACTGATCCAGGGACGCGACCGATGACGCGCCGGCACCGTTCGGGATCGAGATGCCGTTGAGAACGTCGGAGCCGCCGCCGGTCAGTGTCGCCGAGCCGAACGCCAGGTCCGAGCCGGTCACGACCGTCGCAATCGAGTTGCCAGCGGTGCCGCGCTCGCGCGCGCGCAGCTCCAGCGTCGTCGCGTCCGATGACAGAGCCTCGACTTGCGTGTTCGGGGCGCCAATCGTCGAGGAGTAGTCCGTGCCCGCGACGCCGGTGTTGTTGAGCGCCTTGCGCATGTTCTCCAGGCTGTCCTCGTCGTCGGAGCCCACGAGCACCTGGAACGGGTCTCCCGAGGAGCCGTCAGGCGTGCCTGTGAGGGACGCGGCCCACTGATAGTAGGTGGAGCCGAGCTGGAGCGTCTGCGTGGCGATGTCAGGCGGCGTGTTGGGCGTCAGGGTCAGTGTGCCGGTCGCGCGCGAGGTGCCGCGGTAGAGCTGGAGCAGGAGGCCGTCCGCGATAAACAGATGCTCATAGCCCGCACCGACCGCCACGGCCATCTCGGGCTGCCCGTCGCCGCCCACGACGCCAGAGATCACTGAGACCGTCGTGCCGTCCCAACGGAACAGGCCGGTGCCCGAGACGATGAACAGGTCGCCGTTAAACGCGCCAGGCACGGAGAACAGCTTGCGGATCGGGCCAGCGCCCGCCGCCAAGAGCGCAGCCGTCACAGGGCGCGTGAGGAGAGCTGCGCCGTTCTCCAGGTTCGAGGGGTCAGCCTCGAAGAAGCGGTTCAGCACCTCCACCTCGGGCATACGCCCGTAGGTGCGGTTGTAAGCCTGGCGGCCGAGGGGGACGACTTCCGGTTCCATTAGCGCAGCAGGTTCCCTTCGCCCTCGGAGTAGCTGTTCTCGCCGTGCGCCTGCTCAGAGAGCATACGCGGGTTCCATTGGCCCCACTTCGGCATGATCTGGTGGTAACGCTGCTTGAGCCGGCGCTCCATGGCCATGTTGGTCTGCGCCGTCGCCCGCGTCGGCTCTTGGCCGTAGCGGGGACCGAGGCGGAGCGCCAGGCCCGTGATGAGCAGGTCGTCGAACTCGACGGGGAGTGGGCTGGGGTCGTCCAGCGTCAGCGGCGCGCGCTTCTGCCAAGAGCCCAGATCGGCGCGATAGAACCATTCAGTTGCGTCGCTGGCCGCAGCCAGAATCACGGAAGGGCCGCCCTCGATGAAGCGGCCGTTCGCGTTAATGGTCAGATTGGCGGTCGCGCCCACGTCAGCGAAGCCCAACCGCGAGCCGTCGTTCGGCTTGCGTGGCAGATAGATTGTGGTCGGGGAATCGACCGAGTTGACGATCCTGACGTTGTTGGGAAGGTAAGGCCACACGTTGCGCGGCAGCTTCGTGTCGGCAGGAGAGAGCGGCCAGCGAGCGTTCACCGGGGATGTCTGACGCGGGGGCACAGGCCAGTCCATGATGAACTCACCCAGCTTCGTACCAAACAGGCCGTCGATGTAGTTGTTGAGCCGCGGCAGGGACTCCGCCTTCTGCGTGTCCGTAGGGGCGCGCCCAAGAGGGATCGTGTTGCTCTCCCGGAGCGCCTGCTCAATGATCTCGCTGGCCAGCATAACCTATTCCTCGTCTTCCGCGTCGTCTTCCTCTTCGGAAGCATCGACGGCGGCCTGGTAGATCGCAGCGAGATCATCGGCCGTGGCGTCGGCCGGGAAGTCGATCTTGCTCTCGGAGCACCAATCCACAAGGTCTTTCTTCTGGAGCCCGAGTTTCTTGGCGAGGCCCTTGTTCGGGTTCTCCGGCTTGGCCGGCGGAGTGTCTTTGGCCGGCGTGTTGTCATTGGCGGCGGGCGTGTAGGGCTGCTCCCCGTTCAGGTCCGCGAAGAGGCCCTTCGGGATGTCGTCGCCGGCGTTGTAAATCTTCCCGTTGCCGTCCTTGTCGTAGAGCCACTTCGGGAACTCGGTCTTGTTCTTCTGGCGCTTGGGACGCCGATTTGTATTGATAGTCATAGGGCACTCCTTGATGTGAAAGTGGGGGAGCCGAAGCCCCGCCGCAATTATGTCCTAGATCATCCGTTAAGGCAACACTTACGGCGTGATGCCGTTGATCCGGGTGCCCAAGAAGTTGTCCATAACCTCGCCGCCGTAGATCATATCCCAACGGTGGATGTGAGCGCCAGTAGCGATGTCCGAACCCCTCCAGTAGCGGATGCCGATGCCGGTAGCCGGGTCGCTCGCGAAGGAGCTTTCGCCGGTGAAGGGCGTGGGCAGACGGGCCGACACGAGGCTGATCGCCTGGCGTTGGAACACCGCACGCTGCTGGTAGCTGGTCTCCGCAGTGCCTTTCCAGACAACCGCAGCGCCGCCGGCCGGAGCAGCGCTCACCGTGCCGAACGCCGTGTTGGCGTCGGTCGAGGTGCCGTCGTTGGAGCCGACCACGATGATCGCCGGAGAGATCGTCAGGGTCGCTTCGCCGGAGGCGTTAGCCGTGGCCGCCTCAAGGACGGTGAACTGCTGGAGCCGGGACGGTTCCACGATCTCGCGGGTACGAGGGTTGACCGCGAACACGCCAGCAATGGTGAACACCTCGCCAGCCGCGACGGTGCCGGCGGCACCCAAGCCCGCCACGTCCAGGGTTTGCGACATACGCGCGTTGTCTTTGACATCGCGGTAGTTGCTTTCCTGGCCGCCGCCATCGACGGTGCCGTCCGTGCGGTCGCCGGTCACGACGGCCGAGAGGTTCTGGGTGGCGTAGGAGTCCACCTCAGAGATCAGCGGGATACGGGTCCGCTCCAGGGCCGTGCGGTTCACGCCGGTGATGTCGCCACCGATCAGCGAGGCACGGATGCCCTCGGCGTCGCCGAAGGCAAGGACGCCGGCGATGTCCTGGTTGGGCGCAGCCTGCTCCATGAGGCGGGTGTGCGCCGGCAGGTATTGCGCCGGAGACGCAATGACCGCACCAGGATCGCCGACCCAGGAGAAGAAGTCCTTGAACTTGCCGGTCAGGAACTTGTCCACGTCGTGCGCCAGCTCGGAAGCGGCGGAGAGCATGGTCTGGTTCCTCATCAGCTCGTTGTAGGACTGCGCAGACTCCAGGTCGCCCACGGAGACGTGCACGTTCTTGTACTGATCGACCGAGATCAGCTCGGAACCAGTCACGATGTCCTGAGCCGCCAGGGCCGCGCCGGACTTCGCGAGGAAGCGGGGCGGACGCTTGACGTTGATGGTCAGGCCGTTCTGGTCGGAGACTTGATCCTTGAACTCGCCGTTGACCAAGCGGCCGGTGACGAGCTGGTTTTTGAGCAACAGGAGCATGACGTTGGCATACTCGGTTGCATTAAGAAACTGGTTGGCCATGGTATCTTACCTTTTACCGTTTGCGATCCGTTTTGTTGGTAGCGGCCATGGCTTGCTGCTCGAAGGCAGCGAAGTCCGAGGACGCCCCCAGGCTTGCGTACTTCCCGCCAGCGCCGCGGGGTTGTCTGCGGCTCGGCGGAGGGGCAGCTTTGGGCTGCCGCTTCATGCCCTTGTCCCGCTGTTTGTCGCGGGTCTGGATCGCGGCCTCAAGGCGGCCGATATACCGAGCCAAGGGAATTTGCCCCATCTCGGAAACCTTAACCGCTTCCCTCTGGTTGCGGGCGAGGTGATACATGATGTCGGCGGCTTGGTCAGACTCGCTGATTATCTCAGCCATGTCCTTCGTCATGGGGAACTCACCGCGAGCGGCCGGCCCCAGGACCACCTTTTCGAAGTCATCGTAGGCTTCGAGCCCCGTTTCTTCGATGGTGCCCCACCGTTGCCTCAGTTTTTGGACCTTCTCGGTCTCAGCGGCCTCAGCTTGCCGTGTCGCGTCCGCGTGGCGCTGTTTTGCCATACGAACATCGACGCCGTAGTTAATTACATCATCCAGATACTCCGGGTCAACCTCCCCGTAAGCATATTTTTTCGGGTCCGGCTTAACAAGGGGCTCGCCGTCATCGCCGGTCGGCACAAAATTCTTGCCGTCATCGGACTTTTTCGCCGGCTTGTTGTCCTTGTTGTCGGCCGGCTTGTTGATGCTTTCCAGCTCCACCACACGGGCGCGCAGAGCCGCGGCCTCCTGCTCGGCGGCAGCCCTGGCGCGCGTCATCTGCGCGATGCGCTTGCGGAAGGGGACCTTGTTCTTCTTCGGCGCAGGCTCGTCGTCCTGGTCGTCGTCGTCCTGGTCGTCGTCGTCCTGGTCGTCGTCCTGATCGTCGTCGTCCTGGTCGTCATCGTCGTCAGCCGGATCGGAGAACGCCGCCAGCGGGTCGTCGTCATCGTCGTCCTCGATGTGCGGGACCGTCTGGTCTTTGGGCGCCTCACCCTTCGGGGCCTCATCCTTGGGCGCTTCGCCTTTAGGCTCCTCACCCTTCGTGGCCCCAGCCTTGGGCGGCGTGATGGGCTCGCCGTCGCGCGTAGCGGTGCTCACGAAGCCCTCGAACGGATCGGCGGGCGTTGTGTTCTCATCAGCCATAGTTTTCGTCTCCTGTGTCAGTCATCTCGGCCACGAGACGGATCGAGTCCATCGCGTCGCGGAGTTTCTTGCTCTCCACCTGGGAGAGAACTTTGATGCGCTCGAAGTCGATCTCGGCGAGCGACTTTGCGGCCGTGGCCGTGGCCTGCTTGGCGCGGGCCTCATAGTCGAGCGCCTGGTTCTCCTTCATGGAGATCTCCGCGACCTTGCCGCGCAGCTCAAGCTGCTCCATCGCCTGAGCCTTCTGCTCCATCGCCTGACGGGCTTGCTGCTGCTCGGGCGTGAGGTCATCTGTCGGGACCAGGCCGGGCGGGAGCTGAGTGCGCAGACGCTCGGAGATCTTGTCCGCGTCGGGCCAGTCTTGTGCCTCGACGATCAGATCGGCCGTGACGCCCATGAGCTGAGGCATGGCGTTGACCATATTCAGCATCGCTTCGCCGGCCTCGCGGCGCTTGGTCGCGTAGCTCGGGCCAGTCGTGATGGTCACGTCGTATTTGCCGACGTTCAGATCCACACCGTCCTCGTCGTTGAGCCGCACGATGGTCTCAGCGTCGTCGTCGCCCAAGATGCGAACCGTGCGCGCCGTGTCGTAGACGTAGGGCAGGAGCATGTTGATGACGCGCCCGCTCTCCTCAATCGCGGAGTTAAGATTGTCTTGATAGACCTGGATGCCGGCCTCGCCGCTCTCCTGGCGGGCGTTGAGCGCCTTGCCGGAGACCTCGTTGCCCTGGATGCCCAGCGAGGCTTCATGCAGGTTCGACACGTCGCGGATGTCCTGCGCGGCCATGCCGGCTTCCTGGACCAGCGCGCTCTCCATCTCGGCGGGCGGCATCTTCTGCGGCGGAACGCCGGCGTCGGCGTTGTAGATCAGCAGAGGATCGTCCGACCCAGCCGCGGCGCGGAAAGCATCTTCACGGCCTTCGACGGCGTTGTCGGGCGCGAGCCATTCGGCCTTCGGTGCCTTCATGAGCTTCTCAGCGATCACCGAGCGCCAGTAATTGTGCATCCGCTGGGGGTCTTTCAGGAAGCGGACGAGGCCCCAACGGTTGCGCTTCTCGCCGACATAGACCTCCCAGCCCACGACACGGAACACAGGCACGCGGTTGATCGGCAGCATGAACGGGCCTTCCAGCAGCTCGATCCCGTTGGAGAGGTACATCTCCACATATTTCAGGCGCACGCGCCGGACATAAGGCTGCCCCGTCTGCGGGTTGCGCGCGACAGTCGGACCCCACATTGCGACATCCAGATCGGTCACGTCTTGCGTGTCGCCGTCCGTGGTCATGATAAGCGTCGCCATGCGGTCGCGCACACGCCAATACTCCACGACGCGCACCGTCTGGGCCTCGTACCAGCCCTGGCCGCGCATCCCCTGCGAGAACACAGAGCCGCCGTCGAAGCTCGTCACCCTGGCGTCGGGGAAAGCCTCCTTAAACTGCTTCTCGGTGTAGTAATCCTCGATGAAGCAGTGGCCGGCGTCCTTGCCCGTGGGGTCGATGGACATCCGGTCCCAGAGCACGGCCATGGCGTTCGGAATCTGGACGATGCGGATGTCCTGATCGAACGCACTATCGTCGGAGTACCTCAGCTCGATCTTGAACGCGCCGTCGCCGCAGATAACCTGGTTCTGGTGCGCTGTGTTGTACGCGATGTTCGCCTTCGAGAGCTTCTCGATGGAGCGGATGAGGCCCTGGCGAATCCGGGCCACGTCCTTGTCGCCGGCCTCGTCGGGCAGCACCCTGATCGAGGCTTTGTTGCGCCGATACTGGCCCAACACAATGCCGATATAGGCCACCAGGCGGTTGACCGTGAGGCGCGGCAGGCCCTTCGCGTCGCGCTCTCTCGCGATATCGTCGGGCCACTGCTCGCCGGCCGTGAACTCAAGGTCCTCGACCGCAGCCTCGCGGTTGTCATGGTCGTAGGCCGAGTCATCCTGGTAATCCTGCCGCATATCGGACAAGAACTCCTGGGTCGCGGCCTGTATGTCGTAAAGCTCGCCGTTCTCGCCAGGGGTCGCGCGCTTGTGCTTCTCAAGGTAGTCGCTGGGCGGCATGACGACTGCAGCGCCGTCCATCTCGTCGGGAGTCAGGCCGAACGCGTCATCCTCTTCCGTCTCCGCCTCTGAATTGAGGTCTTCCCCTTGGGGCCGCAGGAGGCCTTCATCATCTTGAAAATCAGACATTAGACGCCCCTCCAATTTTCGCCGCGCTTCACTCGCGCGATGCACACGTCGGTGTCCGCAGCTAACACGCTTGAAACAAAGTCTTCATGTTTTGACAAAACAACCTCACCTCATCCAGCCATATTTACGGCCGCTTGAGCCATGGAATTTCTTGACCGCCGGCGCGTCAGGGTCATGAACCGCTGATTTACCAGTTTCTTTCCGATCTGTGAAGTCTTTTATGTGGCGCATGTCCGCGTAGGTGAGCACGAAGGCGTCGGCCTTGTCCGGGGAGCGGACGCCGCGCTTGCGCATGTCCGGCTTGCTCTCCAGGAGCAGGTCGTTGGTCGCCGTGGGCTTCACCATAGGCCCGATCAGATCCGCGTGCAGCTCGTCGTCGTCGGGAATCGCGGTGCCTACATCCGTGTCGTTGAGCGCGTCGTTGGCGCGGCTCCACATCTCGGCTCGGCGGTTCTTCGGGCCAGGCACCTTGGGCGAAGCGAGCTTGTGCTGGGACGTGCCGCCGAAGTTGACCGCCTTGACGATGCGCGCGTAGCGCTGACCCTTGGCGCGCAGCATGGAGATCACGGCCGCGCCGATCCCGCCAGCGTCGATGTTGACCTGAACCGGGTCGTGCTCGTCGATCATGTCCACAAGCCACTCCACGGCCTCGACGGGCTCGATCTGGTCGCGGTGCTTCTGGAACTCATAGCCGTAGCCCCGGCGCGCGTAGACCGCAAAGCGGTCGCCGCCCGGCCCGGCGGGGTCCACGCCGAAGATCAGCGGCCCGGCAGGCTCGTTCTTCCGCTTGCGGGCGCGCATGACGGCGGCAGAGGAGATGAAACTGTCCGTCTGGCTGGACTGGAACGCCTCCTGCGGGTTGGCGGGGTATTCCTGCTTGAACAGGCGCTCTGAGCGCAGCTCGGCGATCTTGTTGCGCCGCCAGGCCATCTGCGCGTCGCTCAGCTCGTAGGCGTCTGCGTACTCGCGCTCGCTCAGCTCGCCGTCCTCGCTCGTGTCGCCAAGCTCGAAGTCCTCACCCACGAGGTCTGGGCGGGTGTACTCCTCGGACCAGAACCAGGGGATGAAGACGGCGATGTAGTCGCTCCGTCCGGCCACGGCGTCCTGCCAGCGTTCGTAGAACTCGCCGGATGGGCCGTTGGCCGTGCTCTCCAGAATGATCTCCGTGCCCGCGGCGTCCGGCACCGCCTGGATCGAGGCGGCGAAGTGATCGCCGGCGTTGCTCCAGAAGGCCACCTCGGAGCCGTGGTAGAGCGAGATCGTGCGCCCCCGGCCGCCGGCCTTCTGCCCCGCGGTGCCGACCGCGTAGGAGCTATCCAGCCGGTCGAACACCAGCTCCTTGACGTTCGAGACGCCCGTGTGGGGCGCGAGCGGGTTATTCTGGTGATAGCGGTCCACGATCTTGAACAGCGCGTCCGAGCTATCCTGGGCGTGCGCCATGATGTAGACGTTCACGTTCTTGCGCAAGGAGGCCCGGCCGTAGAAGCGCCCGCCCACGTAGGTCGAGACGCCCTGCTGGCGACCTTTGAGCACGAGCACGCGGACCTTGCCCGTCCGCTCCTTCTGCGCCTCCAGAGCCCGGTGCAGGAACACCTGGGGCTCGTTGAAGGTGAACGGGGTCACAGCGCCGTCTTTGGTCCTGATCTTGAGGCAGGCCGGAGCGAAGTAGGCGAAGTTGTCCCTCAGCCTCTTGATCTTTTCCAGGCGCGCCTTTTTGTCCGGGGGCAGTTTCACGACAGAGCGTCAAGGTCTAGGAGAATGAGCCGAAACTTGTGGCGCGGGGTGAACCGATGAAAGCTGAAAGCAGGCATAGGCTTAGTCCTCCACTTCCGTAAACTCGGCGTCAAGGACCATACCCTGCGCCTCAGCTTCTTGCAACTCGTCAAGCATATTTTCGACGCCGACCTGGACGTTGACATCGCTCTCGCGCGTGATCGTCTTGGAAAACAGCTTCGTGTAGAAGTCGCTGGGGTTCTCGTCCGCCCACTGCGCGAATCGCTGGATGCCGCCGATCATCTCGAAGGCGTCCTGCACGAGCATAGCTGAACGCTTGCCGGCGTGCGCCATAAGCGCGCCGTCCGGGCCGACCATGGGGAGTGTGGGTTTGCTAGCCATAGCCCTAACCTGCCCGCCTACAGAGCCTTAGTCAAGCAAAGGCCCCGTCACAACGTGACGAGGCCCATGCCGCACAAGGAGACAGCCCGAAGGCTCCTGTGTGTTTACCCTGTCTGGGGGAGCTCGTCAATGTCGTGCGAGGGGTCCATGCCGATAATCTCGATCAGGCGCTTGCGGGCGTCATCTTCGAGCTTGTAGCCGCGGCCCCAGATCGTCGAGATCGCGCCGCGCGGGATGCGGCAGTCCTCGGGGCCAGCCTCGCGCAGCTTGCGCCGGAGCTTGCAGACGAACACGTCGATGATCTTGATCTCAGGCTGCTCGCCGGGGTCGATGACGCCGTAGATCGCGTTCATCATCTGCCCGCGGCTGACGCCGTGCGGCCGGCGCATGATCGCGAACAGGATGCCCAGCTCCTTCCCGGTCAGCTTCCACGGGTTGTTGGCCCGCATCATGAGGTCCTCAGGGGTCCCCAGGCTGGCCTCGCGGGCGTGCGCCTTCCACGCCTCCAGCTCGCCCTCCAGCTCGACGACGCGCCTGTTCAGGCGCTTGATCTCTTTGTCCTGCTTGACAAGTACGCTCGCCATTTAGCGCTCCAGTGCGTTTTTGGCGGCCTGGGCCTTACGGATGCGGGCTTGTGCGACGGTGAAATAATCAGGGTCGCTCTCAATTCCGATAAAGCGCCGACCGGTGTTGGCCGCTGCCACGCCTGTTGTGCCGCTGCCCATTGTGAAGTCGAGCACGGTTTCGCCCGCGTTGGTGTAGGTTTTGATTAGGTATTCCATCAGGGCAACGGGTTTTTGAGTGGGGTGGATGGTTTTGCTTGCACCTTTAAATACTAGCGTTTGTCGAGGATAATTGCCATATTTCTGTAGATATTTTCCTGTATCTGTCTGCGTAATTTTGCCTGTCGCGTTACCCAAACTATTAGCTTTGGTGGCACCTGTGCCGACCATTTTATTCACTTGTAAAAGACCTTGCGGATTATACGATGGTTGTTTTGAATAAAAAACGAGGACATCCTCTTTATCTCTGAGCGGCTGTATTTTGGCATTAAGAACACCTGTCGGACGTGTCTTTTGCCACACCCAATCATACTTGAACATTTCGACGTTGCTCATCACCAGCGCCGAAGTGAACGGCTGCGATGCCGTCAACACAATCGCCCCGTTTGGCTTCACGATCCGTTTGAGTTGTGCCCACATAGGCTCGAACGGAATAACGCTATCCCATTTGCAAGCGGTCGTTCCATATGGCGGATCGGTGCAGACCATATCAACAGACCCGTCCGGTATGCCCTGCATCACGTCCAGACAATCACCCAAGTG
>Ga0136556_1001250_pt1 | contig 13132 bp, 21 predicted proteins | sample AntRauTorckE6831_FD_104780 | JGI IMG/M metagenome (GOLD analysis project Ga0136556, IMG submission 104780) | Saline lake microbial communities from Rauer Islands, Antarctica - Metagenome Torckler E6 #831 | ecosystem: Environmental > Aquatic > Non-marine Saline and Alkaline > Saline | place... | reverse complement strand
TGATCCAGCACCAGCCAATGAATTTCCCTGGGAAATCGTTGTGGAATTTCAAGGCGACTACTGCAATCCGCTAGATGTCTGTGACACATGGTTGGAACAGATGTTTGGCGAGGAAAACCACCAATGGCGTGACCTAGTACTCAGTCATCGTTACTTTTTGTACGTCTTTGACAAACACAGGTTTGCTACTATATACGGATTCAAACAAGAACGGCCCAGAAGAATATTCGAACTATGGTGTTCAGTCAACAACTATGATTGTGAGTGTAGATACGACCAAAAAGGAGCAGAAGCCCATGCTGTCCATAAACTTTGAACATCAAACCTTTGTAAAAGATGAAATACCTCACGTGAGGTTGATGAAACTGTGGTGCACCAAGACTCGAAACTAGGTTGCATAACTCTGCGGGTGAGTGTACACTGTAAATAGAATCAGGAGACCAAATGGACTACCACAGACTATTGATCGTCGACTACTCACAGGATCAGACTGTGATGTATGTAGATGTTGCCAACGATGCCAAGAAGATGGGTGCAGAGCACTCACAGGTGTTGTTCCCTCCAGGGCCTGTAGCACACGGCGAGATTGATCAGATAATCGTTGTGCTCTTTAGGTCGTACAGACAAAAGCAACTTTACCAAATAGCACATGGCCACACATTCGAAACACTTGACATAAACCAGCAGGGCCTGGAATGGTTTGAACAAGAATGGCACAAGTACGGGATATCAGTATGACATATATTTTGCACCAACACCAATCAGTGACTGAGTTTGGCGCCAACAAACAACTAACGCTCAGCAAGTGGTTGCAGAAAACATTTGGCAAGGATGGGCACAAGTGGGTCTGTTATTTGGACGGTGAATACACTCGCGCTCTTGTTTATGAGTTTGCTCACAGTAGTCATCAAATACCGTTCGAACTCAAATTCAGCGAGTACACGTTTTACGACAGTGTTCAGCAGATGCAGCAATACAATCAAGCAAGCAGCATGGGACGCGATGTACAACGCCAACCAAGACAGCGTCACCATCACTTTGGAACCCAGTGCTAGTAAATACGGAATGATAGACAAGTTAATCAATCAGCAGCTTGGGCAGCTACATAATAGTCTTGCCGGCACTGTTGGGATAGCGCAGCAAGAAACGAGAATGACCAACAAAGAGACTTTGAGGAAGAAACGGTGACCCAGGAGTTTGACTATCATACCACAGCGTTTACCAGAAGCTTGACCCTTAATGAAAGACAGGAGTTGCTGCTTTGGTGCCTTGAGACACTTGGAGGCCTTGCAGGCAATTGGAGCTTTGAGGTAAAGGACTTGCCGGGTGCCTGCATGGCTGACTTCAGAAGCAAAGACCTTTTGGTCTTTGAGTTTGCCCAAGCCAAGTACAAGACTCTGTTTGAACCACGATGGGCCAGCGAAATACATTTGTTTGAGGACCAAAGGCACGCACAAGCATATCATCAACAGAGTCGCAGACAGTATCTCAGAGATATGAATAAGCAGCACAGAGGCAGGCCACGCCCTAAGACGAATCCGTAAATTTCTGGCTCGCCTATCAGCAACACCACGTAATAACCAACGGAGGACTGGCCTTAACAGCGGGGCCTATACACTAATGTACGAAACAAGATTCTTAGTTAATATACACGACGAGTATCAAACTTTATTAAGTGTAATGGATTGGTGCAAAGCGTCCTTGCCTGAACACAGTTGGGGGATAAAGTACGACAAAAAGAATAGTCGTGCCTTGTGCATAATGTTTACCCAAGCTAAGTATAAAACCCTATTTGACTTAACATTGCCGGGCGGTAAGTTTTACACGCTCGCACAAAAGGACGAATAATGCGACAACTAATAGTAGACTGCGAAGCCAGTGGCCTGCACCCAGAATCATATCCTATCCAGGTAGCTTGGATAGATGTAAATACTAAAGAGACTGATACTTTTTATATCAAGCCTCACGATACATGGCTGCATTGGGACTACAATGCAGAGGATATTCATAATATCCCTAGAGAGTTGCTCAAGGATATAGGGTTACCTGTTTCAGAGGCCGCACAGCGTTTCTTAGACGCTACAAACGACAAAGATTGCATGGTGTACAGCGACGCTCCGAACTTTGAAAGCTTCTGGTTAGGAAGGCTGCTCCACACAGCAAATGCATTATTTGAAACTGGCGCTATACAAGTAACGTATGTCTTGGAATTGCTCGAAACAAGACAACAAAAGCGCGAGATGTCTAGAATCATGGGGAGCCAGGATCGTCCTCATGATGCACTAGACGACTGCCGGATGATTCTAGCAGCGTATGAGCAAGCTCGAGACACAGACTATGCACCAGACGTCGAAGATTAGATCACACCAAGTAGAATATGAACTTTTCTAAACTTTCCTCTTCTAATATGATATTGCGTCTTATGCAGTCTCTACTGAGTAAGCGAATGTATGATCGCACGCCCGACGATTTGGCCGACGATTTGATATCGCAGGTTATAGCACAGGAGGCACGCGACATGACCCACGAACTAGTAGATTGCGATCACGAAGGATTCAGTGTTTTTGTAACAGATGACTGTGTGTTCAATGGACCCGTGAAAGACTGGCTTGAAGAACAGGTTGGTGCGTATGGCAACTATTGGTGTTGGAAGTACGAATGGATGTCAGCAGGTAAACGCACCCACGAAGTATTTGTGATTAACGATCAACGCTGTCAGATAAGTGTAGTGTTTCGCGACGAGAAACATTATCTTATGTTCTTACTAAGATGGGGAGACCGTTGCGTCGGTCCTAACAATTAAATGCATTCTAATCAATTAACATATCGCGTAGATATTGTCGCGAGCTTTCCGATTGACGCAAAGGTTATTAGGTGGTTCAATGAAACAATCGGCTGTAAAGATCGTGATTGGACTGTTGAGTATGCTGAAAGAAATTACATGCCTTACGTGTTGGTAAGAACAGAATATCAAAAAGAGATGTTTAAGAATAGATGGGAAAGGTATTGCTACAGTTGGCTAAGCGAACATCAGCAGTACCGCGTGGCCTAAACCGTACGCAACTAACCAAAAGACGCAGCCCATAATAGCCCAAAAGCGTACTATGGCCCTGACCCTAGGATGTTCGTTTAATCGGTACATTACGAAGATAAGAGCAGTGGCAAACATTCCAGTAAACAGCATAAAATTTCCTTGTATTAACTGGAATATTTAGTATAGATTTTCACTCCACAGTGTGCCACCGTTAGTTGTGTCGCCACCGCAGCGTCTAACAATCTGGCCGTTGGCTTCAGCAATCTTCCACGCTTCGGTGCGTGAATAGAACTTACCATACTGGTCAATGAATCCTTGCTCGTGAGGCTCTGAGCCTTTGACGCCCATATACTCTGCTTGTACACACATGTGCTGATCAAAGTGTCGTGCACCTACTAACATAGGGCCGTTCTCAAATCTATTGGCAGAACACACGATTCTGGCACCTTCTACAGCGGGGCCTGTGTCTAACTCGTCCATGGCTAGACGCCACCGTTCCATGAAGTCTTCACGGTCGCTGGGTCGCACACGAATAATGTCTTCGTCAAGCAGCTTCCACAGTATTTCTTTTGCTCGTTCAATACTCATAATTCTCTCCTTTCGTAAAAACACCTATTATGCCGCCGTTGTCACAAACTGCACAACCGCTCCTTGGGTACTCTTTGCCTTCGAGTCGCAACTTCTCGCGACCGTGTGCCGGCAGAACCAAACATTCCGTTATTGCCTGTCTCACGGTACTGCAACACGCAACCGTACGTGATCAGATCTATCGACCATCTAAGTTCCATTATGTCCTTTTAGTATAGCATCTTGTCCGTAGACTGCATTGTGGCGGAGTTGCTTTTCTTCAGGTGTCAATTGTGGATAGTCTTCTTGTAATTGGCTGTAACTGTTAATATCGCTCATTTTCTTCTAGCTGCTTCTACTTTGGCTCGGTCCTGTCTATCAATCAAGTTAGTCTATTACTCACTGAGTTCTTTTTAAGTTTCTTTTTTCATACACAGAAAGTCCGTAGAAACACTTCCTGACGAGAAAGTGTTTCTACCCTCATTTGCTGTCTGTATAAACAGCTTTATCGATATCCCATACATCATCGAACGAGACTACATGCTCTTCTTGCGTCTCTATGTCACGCAACTCAAGCAACTGTTTTTCAACATCGCGACACTTAATTACTGCAATGCCTTCAACTGGCCCGGGTCCTGCTGCGGTTTGTCCAACCTGTAGGTTTTTTACAGGATTGCCGTCTTTGTCCAGCATCTTAGTGATGCGGTAACGGCAAGCCCAAGACTCGCCCGGAATAATATCCATCGGTGTCATTACTGTTTTAATCCTCTGTGCGGGCTTTCCACTCAGCTTCTGAATAACCAAGTTTGTAAGCACCTTTGCTCTCTGTAAACGTTGCGCCGTATGCGCGGGCAATCCGAGCATCCCAGATCATATCTGAAATACGTGCACAACTGCCTGGACCTTCCCAAAAAGTGTTAACGATGTCGTTAACGACATTCATTGGAACTCTAATAAATTTATCTTCGTTGCGCTGGCTCATTACCAGTTCTTGAAGCAGTTCAGGAACATATTCGTGTTCTGACAACGCAAACGGTCCTTCTACTGCATTGAGAGTATGCGGAGCATCTGTGCTTTGGTTGTCCCAAAATTCGTGAGCGTCTTGCTTGAGCTGGGTAAATTCGAACATACTATAGTGCCTCTCTGGTTTAGTTTACTTCAGTGTCTAAACAGTATACGCTCAGTCGCTTTAAGTGTCAACCACTGATTTACTACTAAATACATTGCAACATTTAAAAAGGAGATCTCCCATGAAACCGCTCAAGAGCATTGCAGTACAGCTAGAGGTAGGACAAGAGATTGAAGTAGGACCGAATAACAAAAGAGCAAAAATTACAAAGATTGAGTTTCATGAGAAATCGGGAGAGATCAATATTAACACGACACAGGGACCAAGACGTGCACTAACGTTTAAGTTGTGTGAAGACAGCGGCAAGGCAGGCGCGTCATCTAACCCTGCTGATAAATTTAGGTAACATAATTATGAAGATGAGCGAATTAGAAGATTCTATTGTGCAAGAGGGTGGACCAAGCCAAGGTTGGAAAGCATATTGTACCAATACCCCAAGAGACAAGATGAGCGCGAGCTGGGAGTCAGGGTGTGTTGCTCGCGGCCACCTTACCCGCAAAGACGATACATACGTAGACGGTGAGAAAATTACAGGCAAAAAAGCAAAGAGTACAGAACACGGCGGGCCTGTGCCGGACCACTCTTAAATTTACAAGAACCAAACTGGAGATACAATGTCTGATCTAGGACTGACACTCGAAGAATGTTTAACAGGTACTCTACTGCTAAGTGTGCCAGGCAAACCATCAGCAACGCACCCACTAGAAGAGTGTATAATTTACATCTACGAACATACTACTGAGCTAGGAGCACAGGGCGTAGTGATCAATCGGCACAGCGAATTAACAGTAGACACTCTACTAGAAAGAATGGACTACACCGCAGACAGCCTATCTCTGAGAGCGCCATTATACCACGGCGGCCATACCGAAGAGAACGGCGTAATAATGGTTCACACGTCGGAGTGGTACTCATCTAACACAAGACCAGTAACCAACGAAGTAAGTGTGAGTTCCGATACATTTATGTTAGAGAAGTTGATTGCCGGCAATGAGCCCGACGATTGGCTAATGTGCGCGGGCAAGTGCACATGGGAGCCAGGGCACTTAGAATTAGAAGTTATGAACAAACAATGGCTTACCCTACCGGCTGCAAATAATATAGTCTTTTCAAGTGCAACCGGCGAGAAGCAATGGCGTAAGGCGTTGGACACTTGCTCCAGGCAGGCAGTGGACCGTTGGTTTTAAAACCGAACAAGGAATTGTACTACCCACGTTTTATCAGGTAGCAACCATTGACAACACCAACATATTTTATAGGCTAGTGCGCAATGCAGATCTTACACTAGGCGGCGCCCAAGGCTGGAATCAGGTACAAGACGTAGACAGTTTTACTGAATTCCAGATCTATGATAACCCTGCTGCCATCCCCCAACTGAGTCAGGGCACAGTGATGGACAGTGGGTTTGTTGTTGCGGGAAGCGGTACTGGTATTGCTCTGGACAAAGATACTACCTATCAGATGGGAAGAACTGATCTGGGCACAGTAAGCGACACGTTAACTATTTTAGCAGCAGCAAACGGGTCAAACAAAAGTGCCATTGCTGCAATGACCTGGATTGAACAACGTTAGAATTCTAAGATACATTGGTTGACACGCACTACAAACAATGTTAGAATGTTGTTTGTAGTGCGAAACAGTCACCCGATATTCGTATGGCTAATTATAGAGACAAGAAGAAGAGGAGATACACTGTGAGCGATGTGCTTTTACTTAATGCCAATGCACAGCCAGTGTCATATCTTCCACTAAGTGCAATAGGTTGGAAGGACGCTGTCACGTACATGTGGCTAGACAAATGCGTCGTACTAGAATGGTACGACGACTGGGTGGTTCACGCAGAGACTTGGGAGACAAAAGTCCCAGCGGTAATAATGCTGCGAGAAATGATGAAAACGAATATGAAGCCAAGGTTCTCAAAAGGGAATATCTTCCTTCGTGACTCGTATACTTGTCAGTATTGCGATATCGGACTAGTCCGTTCGCAGGCAACCCTGGACCACGTGTTGCCAACCAGCCGAGGCGGTCGCACTACTTGGGACAACATCGTGACGTCTTGCGGTCCTTGCAACCACAACAAGGGCAACAGCCTGTTACCTAAGCCTGCTAAAATGCCTTACAAGCCTGACTACTACGAGCTGGTGAATAAGCGTAAGAAGTTGGGTTGGGAAGTACGGCACCCTTCGTGGATGACCTATCTGAAGTAAGATAACGAGCTAGCATAATACTAGCTCGTTATTGTCTAAAGTATGAGCTCTCTTGTATATAGACGCATCCTGTCTATGACGATCCTGAACGACTGTATACCCTCGATACCTGAGCATTGCACAGAATAGCAACATCCTGTTCTGTACTCTGTCAGTGTATTTACTCCTTTCTGATTCCTCTCGTTCTATGTGCCTTTTGATAAGTATGTGTATATACATCTTGGATAACGCATATGGCTTACAGTAGAAAAGAAAATAACACAACAAACTACATTCATCCAAACGAATCTAATCTTTGGGAACTGCACAAGGCAATGGTGTACGATCCGTATAATGCTCCGAGTCTAAGAGTCGACGACACGTCAGTACAGCACACGTCTAAGAATCGTCGCAAGGTGACTAATCAATCGCTAGCATTTTATAGCAGTTTTCAGTACACCAAAGACGTCCAAGTTTGGGACGAACAATTAACTCTTGGCGCAACGTCTACTTATGTTGACGAAGAGAGCATAATTAAATTAGAAGTGACCGGCACTGCGGGCTCAGAGGCAATCCGGCAGACTAGAAAGGTAGTGAGGTATGTTCCTGGCAGACAGGTCGAAGTAACATTAGCTGGCCGATTTGGTCCAGAGGCACCAGGAATTCGCAGACGCGTAGGAGTATTTGACGAGTTAAACGGTGTATACTTTGAAAACACCGGTTCTGAGTTTTTTGTAGTAGTGCGACGTGAACTAGCAGGTGGGGGTATTGAAGAAGACCGAGTCGAACAGGAAGAATGGAACGAAGACAGATTAGACGGCACAGGACTAAGCGGGATAATAGCCGACAGTGAAAACATGCAGCTTCTGGTGATCGAATACGAGTGGTACGGCGTTGGCTCAGTTGAGTTTAAATTCGTACTCAACGACAGAGCAGTTCCTGTGCACCGATTTGATTTTACTAATAACATACAAAGAACATGGGCCAAGACTGCGTTTCTACCTATCAGAGCCGAAATAACTAATCTGACAGGAGAGACCGACAGCAGTTCGTTCTATCACGGATCTACCTCTGTACAAGTAGAAGGCAATATCGAAAAGAAGGGGGTCGCTGAAAACATAAGCAGTCCTATCGTCGGCAAGGATACCGGCAATGCCGGCACTTTCACCCCCGTACTGTCAATCAGGCTAAAAGCAGACAGGCGGGCTGGGGTAGCACTGCCTGTAGAATTTCAGGCAGCAGCATTGGACAATTCATCAATATTTTATCAAATATATTTGGATACTGTTCTCACCGGACCCACCTGGAACAGCGTGAGTGATGATAGTTTTATAGAGTACGACACCGATGCTACTGCATTAGCAGGTGGCCGACTTATGCAATCTGGTTACATCACTCCTGAGTCCCAGGGCACTACGCAGAAATTTCCGGTAGACGAGGGCGACTACCTTGGACGTAACGATCTTGGAACTACTAGTCAGATACTTACAATATCAGTAGCTTCTAGTGGTGCCAATAAAGATGCCTGGGCAGCAATCACTTGGATCGAAACAAGATAGGGTGTTTTGATAAGTATAAGTATAATTGTCATTAGGAGCAGAAATGAGCAGCCTCGATTTATTTAGAGAATTAATTGATCTTTTGGACAGGATCAGCAAAGACGATAACATAGGTTCAGAGCCAGAACAAGAATGTAGCAGCGCCGAAGATGCTGTTGACGAGTACGAAATGACGCACGACCAAGACAGCGAAGAAATGCGCTTCCGCCAGATATACGATATGATTAATCAAGTCGGCACACAAGGATTTGACAATGCTCCTAATGAAGTAGTCACAGACATAGACACAGTAACAACTAGAGCAGGCGGCGGTATGAATGGCCGCAAGCATGCAGATGATATAAGAGTTAAAGACCACAGGCAAGGCGGATAAGATGATAGACGTAATAAGATTAGATGTCCCTACATTCATCAGACTACTAGAGCTCGCCCGCGAAGAGATCGATAACGACATGGATCTGCACGATGTCGCTGAGAAGATGACAGAGCTTAGTCAAGGAAAGGTTGTTACAATGGACGACTATGATGACATAGTTGGCTTTATGAAGCAGCAAGGCAACGACGAAGCAGATGGGGAAGACGACGACGCTGAGTTTACCCAAGAGCTAGAGAACATGAGGCGCTTTATAGGAGGTCAACGTGGCAGCTAATGGCATCTCAACACAAGAGTTTAAACGTGACAGACAAGACGCAAAACTAGCATTAGCAGCATCCAACAGAACTGCTAGTGGGCGTCGTGACACGTTAGATCAGACACAACTTCCGACAGTGTACGCTCCAGGTGACAATGACACTAACAATGTTATCGACAATCCAAACCCTGGTGGACTAATAGTAGGTCGTCCGTGGACAGCTTAATCAGGAAACTAAATTAATGAGAGCAAAAGAATTTACAATCAACGTTCCGATCAATATTAAGATCAACGGCGACGGCGAACCGGAGATTGACGTTAATGGTGAAGACGACGAAGAGCTTGATCAGAATCCTGTGATGATGTCGCCACAACAACAGGAACTCGAATTGAGGAAAGCTGAACAAGGAAAAACTAGTCCTTACATTGACGCAATGACAGACGAAGATCCGGACGTTGGAGACGAGGAAGAAGACACACAAGAAATTGGAGCAGCCGACCCCCAACGCCGTAGAACAAGGTAATAACCCACAGTGGCTGATAATTTTACACAGGACTTTAGAACACAACGTCGTAACTATGACGACGGCAGGACGCGAATTGACCGACAAGTCGGTCGTTTGTGGTACAGTTCTGAAGACAGAACCATACGTGTCAGCGACGGCACAACACCAGGTGGTATTGTTATCGCTGGCGGTGGCAGTGGAGGCGGCGGCGGCCTCATAGCAGGCGATAACGTCAGCTTGCTGACCAACGATGCAAATTATGTAAGCGAAGGTGATAACCTAAGTGTATTCACAAACGACGCTGGGTTTGTAACATCAAGCTCAAACGTTAGCATATTCACTAACGATGCTTTGTATGTAAGCGAAGGTGACAATGTTAGCTTGCTGACCAACGATGCGAACTACACTAGCACAGGTGATAACCTAAGTGTATTCACAAACGACGTTGGCTTTGTAACATCTACAGCCAATCTAAGCACCTTTACTAATGACGCTGAATTTATTGCTCTTACTGATCTAAGTGCAGCCGGCGACCTAACCTACAATAATATCACAGGCGAGTTTGGTGTTACGACCTACAAAAGCGCAGACTTTGACACAGACCTAGGCACAAAGACCACAGACGACGTTAATGAAGGTATCGTAAATCTATACTTCACTGACGGCAGGGTCGATGCTAGGGTAGCAGACACTAGCATTAGTTCGTTACTTGATGTAGACAATAATCTAGTCACTAATCTAAACGAAGACAGTATCTTGATATATAATGCTACTAACAATGAATTTGTAGCTGAAAGCTTCATAGCAGTGCTAGAGCGACTAAAGGCGGAACTAGAAGTGCAATACGACAGACTGGTAGACGAAGAAGGACCACTAACTTACATCGGCGAAGCTGAGCCAGGTACGGACAGAAACCTGGCTCTGTGGCGTATAAAAAGGGTGTCCGAAGCATCGGACGGCGACTTGGAAATCCTGTGGGCCGACGGCGCCGCAGCTTTCGACAAAGTCTGGGACGATAGAGCCACATATACCTATTCTTAGCATAAATAATACTATTAGCAACATATCTAAAGAGGAGCGGGAAATATGGCCCTAATTACAGATCCGGATCTACTGTCGCAAGGTACAACTACCGCAGCGACCGGTGTAACATTCGGAACCCCAACAGGATCAACTGTTGAAATTTCAGGTACAGGACTACCGGGATTAGCAGCAGGCGATTACTTTGAAATAAGAAGCGCAAACAGTCCTGAAAACAACGGCTTGTGGGTAGAAACAGGTGGTTTACCATCTACATCAAGCATTACAGCAGACAAGCTAGCAGGCGACAACGGAGCCACTCCAATAGCAGACGCTGTTTCAAGTGCTACAACATTCTTGCACGACGATACTGCATTGTCAGACGAGAAGTCTGTTTACCTTGACTACTACAACAGAAGCATTTGGCTGTTGAAGCAAGGCGAACTATCGAACGACGGTGTAACACTACAGGCACTGTATTCGTTTACCAAGGAAGAGTGGAAGAACGACGATGCACTTATTCCACACCCGTTCCCATTCACAGCGATTACGCCAGAGCAGTTCGAATTAACAGATAACTGGGCATTCCACACTGGTAACAACGGCGGCACCGATGCTATTCAAGACGTTGAAACACGTAAGCTAGTACGAACAGGCGGATGGAGAGAGATTGGTACAAACGACGTACTCGACGCAGAGTACATCGGTGTTATCACACTTGGTCAGTTTGAAGACAACGCAAACGACACCGCATACTACCAGCAGGGCTCTGACCCAACTGATACTGGCGCAGCCGTAGACTTTACGTTCGCTGGTCCAGTAAACGAAGCTGTTCTGTCATACGACTATATTACAACAGCTTCAGGCGACGGCTTCTCTATTACCTCAAACGTTATTACACGTACAACAGGTGACTGGGTTGCAGACGGTTACGTTGTGGGCGGCCAGATTTCTATTGTAACTTCGGATACTGTAGGCAACGTAGGCACATTTGACGTTACGTCAGTAACAACAACCGAACTAACTGTTGATACTGGCTTGACCAACGATGCTGACGACACTACCTTTACATCAGCAGCAAACAACAGAAACGTATTGAACATCTTCTTGCGTATCAGAGACGGCGATACCAACGGTAAGACGTTTGCTCAAGCAACGTTGGTGGACATCGGTGTTGTGGAAGTTGACAACAAAGTGTTCCGTTTCCCAGTAACCAACAGCACAGACCTAAAAGTTACTGCAACTGATACAACCATTGCAAACAATTCTCCGTACACAGAGATTGTAATACGTTACTTCAACCAGTCGTTTACACGAGAAGTTGAAAGTGGTGTAGAGTCAAACTTTGGTATTGTAATTGATGTTGGTACGTTCTCAGGTGTTGATGGTAGTATTACATCAGCAGGCAGTGACTTGACCACAGTCGAAGCAGGCATTCCAATTGACGGTACCTACGACGGCGGTACCCTTACAATCTACGAAGGCACAACAGCAGTCGGCGATTATACAATTGGCACTGTCTCGTCGGCAGACACTGTTCCTATTACTACTACGTTCTCTGAGTCACTAACAAATGTTAGCTTCTCGCTACAACGTGCGTCGCCTGTTGCAGCAGCAGCAGAACAGATCTACGAAAAAGTACAATACTCTCTGCGTCAAGCAAGCGACATTGATCAAACAGATCAGACAGTAGTTGGTAACACAGCAGACGGTCTACTAAGATTCGTAGGTGACACACTAGAAGCAGGCCAAGCTGAGCCGCTTAACCCTAACGGCGGCGGCAGTGGTGTTAACATCCAAGGCTTCTCATCTAATGACACTAACAGAATCACACTGTATGACAACACTGGTGCAACTAGATCGTTCCCATTCGTTGCTGCTGGTACTATCAACTTCAACAACAACCTGCAAAACGACACAGATGCAAGGTTCTGGATGTTCTACAGATATACTGTTAGAACTGCCGCAACCAACGCAGTTGATGCAAGTGTATCAGGTAGAGCGGTTACGTTTACTACTACTTCAGGAGCAGTTGATTTGCCAGTATTGGTTGCAAACCAATACATTAACGTAGGTGGTTATACAGCAGACAGCAGACTTAACGGTATCTACCGTGTAGTAACGTTTACTGATCAGAACACCGGCGGATTTACTGCATACAAGATCAACCTGCCTGACAACGCTGCTCTTACATCTGAGCTAGGCACAGGCGGCTCAGTGTTTGTTGATGAAAATCCAATTGATTCGCCAGATGCTATCATTGTTAGAAATAACAGCGGCGCACAGATTACTGGCACAATCGCTGGCGCACCGACGTTTGCATTCGACTACGACTATGACAACAACGACCAAGGTGAGCGAGTAGCTGGCCAAGGTGACGCTGCTATCATAATCAGAGCGATTGGATTTAGTACAGCACAGTTTGTTGAAACAACTGGTACTATAACACGAGCAACAGGACAATCGTTCTCGTTGGTATCAGCACTGGAAAGAAACTAC
>Ga0136556_1001245_pt1 | contig 13186 bp, 11 predicted proteins | sample AntRauTorckE6831_FD_104780 | JGI IMG/M metagenome (GOLD analysis project Ga0136556, IMG submission 104780) | Saline lake microbial communities from Rauer Islands, Antarctica - Metagenome Torckler E6 #831 | ecosystem: Environmental > Aquatic > Non-marine Saline and Alkaline > Saline | place... | reverse complement strand
AAGCGGCCGGCCAGTTTTTGTCCCTGGTAATTCAGATAGGACTCCACCTGAAAAAAATCACCGTCCGCTTGGCGTTTTCGGCCAAACTTGGATTCAAAATCTTTGGGACTGCGATAGCTGATCATGGCAATCATGCGAGCTGTGGCAAGTCCATCTTCTGGCTGTGAACCCTCCTTGTAATAGCCTTCGTTCCAGTTTGGATCATTATAAATAGCCTGCCTTTGGGTATGGCTTATGCCGATTTGCCATGGGCTGTGTGCTTTGCCCATCCCCATCAGTACGGCCGATCGCGGACGATCATCCATGATGCAAAATTCCAGTGCCTGCATACCACCCAGCGAACCGCCAATAACCATTTCAATTCCCTTGATATCCATTTCATTCAGCAGTTGTTGTTGCAGGCGAACCGTATCACGTACCGTTACTATTGGGAAATCAATGCGGTACGGCTTGTCGGTTTCGGGGTTGATGCTCACCGGCCCGGTGGTGCCGTAGCAGCTGCCCAAAACATTCGGGCAGATGATAAATTGCCGGTCAGGGTCAAGCGTTTTCCCTTCACCAAAAAAGCCGCTAAACCACTCATCCGCCTGGGCGTTTCCGGTGAGGGCATGGCAAACCAGCACGGCATTATCGCGGGCCTCGTTCAGCGTGCCCCACGTTTGATAAGCGACGGTTGGTTCCGGAATACTGAATCTGCATTCGGTGACGAAAGGGTGATTAAATGTATGTGATTGAAGGTTGCTCATTTAATCTATTATTTTGTCATCCCGAGTTTGCGAGGGATCTCAAATGTGGAAAGGATTATTAGCTCCATTTGAAAGAGGCTTCATAAAAAGCTTGAGATCCCTCACCCCAATAAACCAGGGTTCGGGATAACATTAATTTTATTAGGCCGGCTGCTTTAATTTGCTAAACGCAATTTCAAAGTCCTCGATAATGTCATCGATGTGCTCAATACCCACTGCTACCCGGATGAGGTCTTTTGAGAGTCCGCTTGAAGCTTGCTCTTCATCCGTTAATTGCTGGTGTGTGGTTGATGAGGGATGAATCACCAGTGTTTTGGCATCGCCCACGTTGGCCAGGTGACTGGCAATCTCCACGCTTTCGATGAAGGTGCGTGCCGATTCAAAGCCGCCTTCAACTCCGAACGTAAGCACGGCGCCGAATTTTCCGTCGTTTAAATATTTCTTCGCGCGTTCGTGGTAAGGGTGATCGGACAGCCCGGTGTAATTTACCCACGAAACTTCATCCTTTTTCTGTAGCCACTTTGCTAATTTGAGCGCATTTTCGCAGTGCCGCTCGGTGCGCAGTGATAAGGTTTCAAGTCCCTGAAGTAGCAAAAAGCTGTTAAAGGGTGAGGGTGCCGAACCGAAATCACGTAATGCTTCAACCCTTGCCCGAATGGCAAAAGCAATATTGCCGAACGGCCCGTCGGGACCAAAGGTGTCCCAGAAATTAAGTCCGTGGTAGGCCGGCGATGGTTCACTGAACAGCGGAAAGTTGCCGTTGCCCCAGTTGAAGTTTCCGGCGTCAATCATCACCCCGCCAATACTGGTGCCGTGGCCACCGATCCATTTGGTAGCGGATTCTACCACTATATTGGCGCCGCGTTTGATGGGCTGGCAAATAGCGCCGCCGGCTCCAAAGGTGTTATCAACAATAAGCGGAATGCAGTGCTTTTGGGCAATGTTGCTCAGGCCTTCAAAGTCAGGCACGTTACCGCGCGGGTTGCCAATGGATTCCACGTAAATGGCTTTGGTATTCTCATCAATCGCTGCTTCATACGATTCCAGTTTATCGTCGTTCACAAAACTAACGTCGATGCCCAGCCGCGGCAAGGTTACTTTAAACTGGTTATAGGTACCACCGTACAAAAAACTGGTGGATACGATATTATCGCCGGCTTGGGCAATGGTGGCGATAGTCATAAACTGCGCCGACTGGCCGGAGGCCGTTCCCACAGCAGCAGCCCCGCCTTCGAGGGCGGCCATCCGTTTTTCGAATACATCGGTGGTGGGATTCATGATGCGGGTGTAAATATTGCCAAACTCTTTGAGGGCAAAAAGCGTAGCGGCATGCTCGGTATCATCAAACTGGTAAGAGGTGGTTTGATAGATGGGCACGGCGCGCGATCCGGTGGCAGGATCGGGTTCTTGTCCGGCATGAAGCTGGAGCGTTTCAAACTTAAGCGAGCGTTCTAATTCATCGATAGACATGACTTTTTTTATTTGTTAATTGTTATTTGATTTCTTGGGTCTAATTAAAAACTGGTGATCTACCTTTATACAACGATTCTCAAACAGCGGGATGCCGGCTTCTTCTGCCTTTGTTTTTTCGCCGGGATTTTTTCCGGTTCCCAGTTGCAACCATATACCTTTGGGTTGAATTCTAATGGCCTGATCAACCGCCGCAGAAATTATTTTTGGAGGCAGAAACACATCCACGGCGTCAACCCCAAATGGAATTGATTCTAAATCGGGGTAGGCTTTTTCGCCTAAAATTTCGTCCGCGCCCGGGTTCACCGGCACTATGGTATAGCCGGCATTTTGCAGGTAGCGCCCGATAAACTGGCTGTCTTCATGAAAGCTGCGCGAAAGCCCTACAATGGCAATGGTTGATATTTTGTCCAACAGTTCTTCGGCACGGTCGGTCTCGGCAGAAAGTTCTTCTGTAGCCCGCATCTTTTTATCGTACCAATTGTTAAAGGTTGATTTCATAGGTTTATTTTCATCAAAACCCTCCCCGCTCAACTTCGCTATTTGCTACGTTGAGCACCCTCCCCTTCCCAGGGAATCCCTTCGGGGAAATCTTTAGAGAGGGGATGGGGGTGGGTCAAAATTTAATCATCAATAAAAAAGCCTCTTCCGAAATCATATAAACTCCCAAGCGGAGAAGATGATTTCAAAAGAGGCTATCACATTTTTATAACAAAACCTCACTTCTCATCTTTCTCCGGTGGCGGAGCAGGACGTAGCACCCCGCACATAAAATTTATGTGCGGGGTTGCCAAGGCGTCACAGGGCCTGATCCCTCTGCCTTTCTCGATAAGAGTGCTTTTAAAATTTTAAAGAACGATAAACAAAAAAGCCCTCCGGAGAAAACCAGAAGGCTCAAATATTCATTGAGTTATACTTTAGCCCCCTGCGTATGGATTATTCATATACATACAACAGGGGCAGTCATTAACTTTATATGTTGGTACTTGCTTCATTAGTAGTACGTTTTAAATTCTGAATCTAACTTAGGGTAAATTTTTGAATGCTACAAAAAACAATCAGCAAAAATTTTATAGTATAACGCGTTTACCGATTAAATGGGTCAGGCAACCTCGTAGCGTCCGAAGGTCCTACGAGCGTTGCCTGTAAACGAACGCTGTCCCGAATGTTCGGGACACGCTCTCTGGTTCTCTGTATTAGTTGTTTTTTGGTAAACACCTTAATGTATTAATTTTACAGTGATGGCATCGTGGCCAGCGAGTCCGTTTTCACATAATAGTTGCTATTGATTTTGAAAGAGGCACCCTCGGATAGATTTAACTTGGCGGTGCGCCATTCGTTTGAGGTGGGCCTAATCACCGAAAAATTATTGTTGCTCAATGTAACTTCAATTGGCATATCAAAACTCTTTACATCGGCCTGCCAGCGATAATAGAGCTTGCTATTTCCGCCAATATGATATTGCAATGTCGGGATATCGGCATGCCGCAGGTATTGATCAAAAACCGGACTGAGATCATAATCGACCCGCTCATTAATATAATTTTCTACTTGTTGAGAGCTGACCGTCTGGTGATAAAATTCTTTTTGCAGGCCGCGAAGAATCGACTTCCATTTTCCATCATCGGCTATAATCTGACGGATGGTATGCAGCATGTTGTTACCTTTGTAATACATATCGCCGGAGCCTTCATTATTTACTCCGTACTCACCAATAATCGGGCTATTGTTATTGATGCGGCTGCGCAGCCCGCGGGCATATTCGGCGCCGGCTTCCTTGCCGAAGCGGCACTCCACGTACAGCGCTTCTGAATAACTGGTGAAGCCCTCGTGCACCCACATATCGGCAATATCTTTGGTGGTGATGTTGTTGCCCCACCACTCGTGGGCACTTTCATGAATGATGATAAAGTCGAATTTAAGTCCCCAGCCACTGCCCGATAAATCACGGCCACGATATCCATTTTCGTAGCCGTTGCCGTACGCCACCGCACTTTGATGTTCCATGCCCAGGTGCGGTGTTTCCACCAGCTTAAAGCTGTCTTCGTAAAACGGGTAGGGGCCAAACCAATCTTCGAAACATTTTAGCATTGGTTTCACTTGCTTGAACTGCTCGCGGGCTTTGCCGAGGTGATGTTCAAGCACCCAGTAGCTGAGGTCAAGTTCACCATCTTCGCCGTCAAAGGTGTCGGTGAAATTCACATAATTTCCGGCATTCACTGCAATATTATAATTATTGATGGGATTGGCCACGAACCACGACCATGTGGTAGTGCCATTGGCATGTTGTGTTGTTCCGCGGAGGCGGCCGTTTGAAACATTGACCAATGAATCGGGCACGGTAATATTAATGGACATGCTGTCGGGTTCGGCGGTTTGGTGGTCTTTATTCGGCCACCACACGCTGGCACCGAGGCCTTGGTTAGCCGTGGCAATCCACGGATTGCCGAGCGTATCCTGCCGCCAAATAAAGCCGCCATCCCACGGCGGGTTAACGGCCGCTTTCGGCTTGCCGTGGTAATACACGGATAGGGCGTAGATTGAATCACGTTTCAAGTCAGTTGGCACATCAACAAAATAGGCATTGCCGCTATCTACACGGCGGTAGGTTAATTCCTTGCCATTTTGGGTGATTTGATCAATCCGCATGGGCTGCTGCAGATCAACCTGTAATTTTTTGGGCGTGTCGGTTACGCGGTAGTGAATGGTGTTGCGACCTTGAATGGTAGAATCCTGCGGATGGATGGTTGTATTTAAGTCGTAAAAGGTTACTTGCCACCAGGCCCGCTGCGGGGTGATGCTGCCGCGAAGGGTATCGGCGCGGGTGAAACTAGTTTGCTGAGCCAGGCTGCTTTGGCAAGCGAAAAGGAAAAGGATGACGATGGAACAGGTCAATTTCAAACTATTAAAAACCATTTGCATAATAATTTTCTTAAAACGGACATAGTACGAAATAAAATGTAACTCGGACAGCCTGTCCGAGTTGTACATTTTTAATTAATGATTACACTATCGGGCAAGCTGCCCAACTTACATCATTACAGGCTGCTTGTCTTTAATTCACGTTAAAATACAAAAAAGAGATTTTGTATGGGCAACAAACGAATACCGTTTGACGCAGATTGCGTGTACCATGTGTATAATCATGGTAATGCAGAAGATATAATCTTCAGAGAAGATAAGAATTACTACTTCTTTTTAAAGCGTTATCGAAAATATATTGCTGCAATAGCTGATACTTATGCCTACTGCCTTATGCCAAACCATTTTCATTTGATGGTGGGGATAAAGAGTGAAGAGGAGTTGAATAGATTTTTTAAGAAAAAGTATCCCAAAAGAGATCCGCAAAGTTTTCCCCGATGCTTCGGGGCGGATCTGATATCGAATCAGTTTAAGAACTTTCTGATTTCGTATGCTAAGGCATTTAATAAAATGTACGACCGGAGAGGAAGTTTATTTTTGGATAATCTCAATCGAAATAAAATCGAAGACGACCATTACTTCACCCAACCGGTGCGATACATTCATCTGAATCCTGTTAAGCACGACTTTGTTAATGAGCCAAAGCAATGGCCGCATAGCTCATATAACAGCTATTTATCTGATAAAACATCATTACTTAGAAGAGAAGAGGTACTGGAGTGGTTCGGCGGACGGGCCAATTTTATAGCATCACATAAAACAAACCCCGAGGGTTTTTAAAGAAGCATGTATGCGCCAACATCTATTTTTCTTAAATCATAGGATTCCGATAGCGCAATTTTATGGAATACCCGTTCCGCAAAAGAGATACCACTTTCCGTGGCAAGTACTCGTGCATTTACCCCACCCCGTGGAATAGTTTAGGATTTTCAATACCCAAAATTACGCACCATATTGGGGTTATCGCGCCATTTATCGCGCACTTTTACATGAAGATCTAAGAATACTTTTTTGTCCAGAAATTCCTCAATAGTCTTGCGCGAAGCCTGTCCCGTACTCTTAATAGCTTTCCCGCCCTTGCCAATGAACATGCCTTTTTGCGATTCCCGATTCACAATAATCTCGGCGTTGATGTAGTCCATATCATCGCGCTCGTCATATTGTATGATATCCACGGTACAGGAATAGGGCAGCTCCTCATGAAACTGTAAGAAAAGCTGTTCCCGAATCAGTTCGGCTACAAAAAAGCGCACCGGCTGTTCACTAAGCATGTCCTTGGGATAAAAAGCAGGTCCGGCCGGCAACCGTTCTTTAACCATGTCCATCAGTTCCGGAATGCCTTCTCCGTTTAGGGCCGACACATAATGCGTTTCTTCAAAATCGTATTCAGCATTCAGCGATTTGGCTACAGCCTCAGCTTGCTGTTTGCTGGTGCTGTCAATTTTGTTGATGACCAGAGCTACCGGCTTTTGAAAGGACTTAAACGTATTAAAAATCGGGGCGGGAATGTTGGCATCATTTACATCAACAATAAACAGAATAAGATCCGCATCTTTTTGCGCCCGATCTACAAAACGCATCATGGCCTTTTGAAGCTCGTACTTCGGGTTGATGACACCCGGCGTATCCAGGAAAATGATTTGGAGATTTTCCTCGGAGTGGATGCCCAGAATTTGGTGACGTGTAGTCTGCGGTTTATGTGTGGTAATGGATATTTTGCTACCTAAAATGCGGTTCATAAGCGTAGATTTACCCGCATTGGGTTTACCGATGATGGCGATATAGCCGGATTTGTGTTGGTTTGGTTCCATGTTACAAGTTAAAGGTTGCAGGTTATGGGTCCCATGGACCCGTCCTAAAATAGGTTGAAAGTCGCTGTTCTGATGGACTTTAGACGTTAAACTTTTGACCTTTCGTCATTATCTCTAAAAAAGCTTTCACCGTGGGTTCCAGTCCTTCAAACAATGCCGTAGCAATCAAGGCATGTCCAATACTCACATCATTCAAATGAGGCACATAACTAACGAAGGCTTCAAGGTTATCGAGGTTCAAGCCGTGACCGGCGTTTACCTTCATGCCCAAATCGTGGGCCTGTTGCGCTGCTTTTTTCAATCGTTCAAGCTCTGCTTTTCGGGATGGTTCCGACCGCGCATTGGCATAGGTGCCGGTATGCAGCTCGATGGCGTCGCTTCCCAGCTTATGCGCCAATTCCACATCCCCAGGATTGGGATCAACAAAAAGGCTTATTTCAATATCCGTCTTGCGGATATGGGGAAATACCCGGCCCTGGAAATCATCAAAAACGCCCGCCATATTCAGCCCGCCTTCAGTGGTAAGTTCCTGCCGGCTTTCAGGCACCAGGGTGATCAAATCCGGTTCAATTTCCACGCACATATTCAGCATCTCGCGGGTGGCGGCCATCTCAAAATCGAGGGTGCCCTTCACGTTTTTCTTCAAGCCATACACATCCTCATCGCGGATATGCCGCCGGTCTTTACGCAGGTGAAACACAATGCCGGCCGCTCCGGCGCGTTCACATACTGCGGCGGCTTCAATGGGGCTGGGATAGCCTTCACCCCGGGCATTGCGCAAAGTGGCCACGTGATCAACATTTACCAAAAGCTGCATTACAAAATGTGTTAAAGTGCTAAAGTGTTGAAGTGTTAAATACGGAAGTTAACACCTAAACACCATAACACGTTTATTTAAAGGTTGTTATTCAACAGCTAAATATAGATTATTTAAGGGAGACTTTAAGGGCTTTATGATATGATCAGAATTAAATTCTTAGTCGTTTTTGCATGCACTGCCGGTTTGCTGATGAGCTGCGGCGTTGCTGAGCGGACGCTGAAACCGCCTTCTGCAACATCCGGTACATCCCCGGAGCCGTTGCCCTCTGCCATTTCGGCATCAAAATATGATGAGGTGCAGGTGTCGCTGGAACAGGCCCATCGCGCTTGGCAAGGTACGCCTTATGTATTTGGCGGTTCGTCGAGTCGCGGCATCGACTGTTCGGCTTTTATGCAGGTGCTTTTTGATGATTATTTTGGTGTTGATCTTCCGCGAAACACAAAGCGCCAGTTGTATGCAGGCACAAGTATACGAAGAGAATTGTTAACTACGGGTGATCTGGTTTTTTTCAAAACGGGTCGCAAAACATTGCACGTGGGGGTGATTGTTGAAGGCGATGAATTCCTGCATGCCTCCACCTCGCAGGGGGTAACCACCAGCAGTCTGGATGATTATTATTGGAAAAGCCGGTATTTGGGTGGGCGAAGGGTGATGCAGCTACAGTGATGTTGGTTAAATGTTGAATGTTAGATTATACTGATTCAGCATTTATCATTCTCTTTGGCTGTGAGAGAGCACTCTTGCTTAGCTTTGGAAATTTACCACAGAGTGAAATGAATTCAGATTTTTCCGCTGCGTACCTCCGCGCTCTCTGTGGTTAAAATCACTTTTAAGAAAGCTTCCGGTTTACCTCTTTTTTATAGGTGCGGCTGATGGGTAGGTTTGAGCCGTTGACCTGCAGCTCGGTCTTGGAAAAGAGCTCCACTTTCTGGCCGTTGACGATAAACGAGCGGTGAATGCGCAGAAAGTTTTCGGGCAGCTTTTTTATGATATGACTGATGCGCTCCCGCGTGATGATCGGCTCATCAGAATTGGTAATGATTTTCACATAATCGCCCATGCTTTCGATGTAGTCAATATCTTCAAATAAAATTTTAGCCTGTTGTCGGTCTGCCCTCACAGTTAAATAGCCTTTCAAAAACTTATTCTTTTCCGCTTTGAGTGATTCTGACTTTTTTTGAATAGCAAACGACTGCTTAATCAACAGTAAAAATGCCGTTAGAAAAACAATGAAGTAAAGGATGATGGCCAGTATAAAAACATTGGTCACAACCGGACTAAGGTTACCGGCGTCAAAATCAGCCAAAAGAATAAAAGAGCCGGTAATCACCCACATTTCCAGCCAGGTAGAAACGACGAGCAGATACGCAAAATAGAGCGTAAATTTTCCATATCTTTTGAGCAGGTATCGCGGTACCAGAAAATAATTGAAAAAGTAGGAGGTGCCCACGGCCACCGGAAGCAGTATGGCAACAAAATAAAAGGAGAGGATAAAGCTCTCGAAAACCTTGCCGAATATGCCGGTAAGCAGTGCGGTTAGCACAATCCAAAAGACAATATGTGTTTTAGTTTTGGTCATATATTGGTTGCTAAAAAACAACTTTTTAGACCAATAAGCCATATTTTTCGACGAAATGCAGGTTTTGGAAGGGATACTACATTGCCTGCAAGCCTGATTCGCATTTAGATTGAAGCAACGAATCAATCATAACATAACAAAATTATTATGACAAGCTTATTTTATGAAGGCGGGCCGCTATTTATGGGCATCTTGACACTTTTATTTCTAATTATACTGGTCCTGGCTGTTTACAAGTTTATCCAAATTTCAAAGAATAATTATAAACACGCCACAACTTTTCGTCATCATCTTACCCAAATTAAATCGTTGGGATTATTTGCGCTGGTGTTTGGCATTTTTGGTCAGTTGCTGGGGCTCTATCAGGCATTTTCTTTTATCGAACAGGCGGGATCAATATCACCCGCAATTTTAGCCGGAGGACTGAAAGTATCGACGATTACCACGCTCTATGGAATGATTATCTTTCTCCTTTCCTGGCTGATATGGCTGGGGCTGGATTATGCGGTGAAGAGCGTCAGTTCATGAGATGATTATCAGGAAAATTTACCACAGAGTTGCACTGAGGATCCGTTCCTGCGCTAAAGTTTTGGAAGGCAGGCACAGAGGCACGCAGAGATAAGCAGTTCAATTCCTCTGCGTATCTCCGCGTCCTCAGCGGTTAAATCTTACTCAATTGCCGGCTCAGTATTCATATTGTACAGGGTGAAGGAAAAGATATCCGTCAGTTGCTCAATAGTTTTGCTGGTGGGCGTGCCCGCACCGTGCCCCGCGCGCGTTTCAATACGGATGAGTACCGGATCATCCCCGCTGTGATATTCCTGCAGGCGCGCGGCAAACTTGAACGAATGGGCCGGAACTACGCGGTCATCGTGGTCGGCGGTGGTGATGAGCGTGGCCGGGTAATTAGTGTTCGGTTCCAAATTGTGATAAGGAGAATAATTGTACAGGTAGTTGAACATTTCTTCCGATTCATCCGAGCGCCCGTAATCGGAGGCCCAGGCTGCGCCGATGGTAAACAGTTGATAGCGCAGCATATCGAGCACGCCTACCTGTGGAATGGCGACCCCGGCAAGATCCGGCCGCTGGGTCATGGTTGCGCCCACCAGCAACCCGCCGTTGGAGCCGCCCATGATAGCAAGCTTTTCGGAAGAAGTGTAGCTTTCATTAATTAAATATTCCCCCGCCGCGATAAAATCATCAAATACGTTTTGCTTGTCAGTTTTAGTGCCGGCCTTATGCCAGCTTTCGCCGTACTCACCGCCGCCCCGCAGGTTGGCTACGGCCACCGTTCCGCCCAGTTCCAGCCAGCTCATCCAGCGCGTGCTGTACGAGGGGGTCAGGCTAATGTTGAACCCGCCGTAACCGTACAGCAGGGTGGGATTGCTGCCGTCCAATTCAATGCCTTTTCGGTGCACTATAAACATCGGGATTTCGGTGCCGTCTTTGCTTTGGTAGAACACCTGCTTGGTTTCATATTTGCTTGGGTCAAAAGCTACATCCGGCTGTTCGTAAAGCGTTGATTCGCCCGATTCAATATCATACCGGAAAACAGTGGATGGGTAGGTGAAAGAAGTGAACGTATAGAATAGTTCTTTGTCATCGGTTTCGCCGCCAAATCCGCCGACCGATCCTATGGCAGGTAACGCAACGGTTCTAACAGAATCACCCTGCAGTGTCATTTGCCTGATCGATGATTTGGCATCTTTTAGGTAATTCAAAAATAAATAGCCACCCGCCGTAGAAGCACCGCTGAGCGTTTGCTCCGATTCCGGAATCAGATCTTCCCAGTTTTGGGGTGAAGGATTATTGATATTTGTTTTTACGACCCGGTAATTTTGGGCGTCCCGGTTGGTATAAATCATCAATTCGTCGCCGTTGCTGTTAATCACCTGCTGATCACTTTCCTGATTATCGACTACGGTTGTGAAGCCACTTCCGGACTTCTGTAAATCTTTTAGATATAATTCGTTGCCACTGGTGCCGCTACTGGCCGAAATTACCAGGAAGCGCTCATCTTCGGTGAGATATCCGGAGGCAATGCGCCGCTTGATATCATTCCCGAATAATACTTTATCCTCCGACTGGGGAGTGTTCAGTTTGTGGTAATAGACTTTATGATTTTGATTTGCCTCGGTCAACTTTTCGCCTTCTTCGGGCCGCTCATAGCTGCTGTAGTAGAAGCCATCAGTGCCTTTCCACGATATGCCGGTGAACTTGAGGTTTTGGAGCGTATCGCCCACCATCTCTTTGGTTTCGGTATTTAGGGTAATAGCCTTGCGCCAGTCGGAGCCGCCGTCGGAAATAAGATACGTCATCAGCGAGCCGTCTTCAGAATAGGAGGTGCCGGCCATGGAAACAGTGCCGTCTTCGGAGAAGGTGTTCGGGTTCAGAAATTCCTGTTCATTATCAGAGTCTAAGCTATCGGTGCGGTAATATACGCTTTGATCCTGCAGTCCGTCATTTTTGTAGTAGTAATAGTAATCGCCGTGCTCACTTGGGGCGCTTATGCGTTCATAATCAATCAACTCCTCCACTTTGGCTCGGATTTCACTGCGAAAGGGAATGGCCTGGAGGTAATTATTGGTGATTTTATTCTGCGCCTTCACCCATTGCTTGGTGCTGTCGGCATTGTCGTCTTCCAGCCAGCGGTAGGGGTCTTTAACTTCCGTGCCGAAATAGGTGTCAACCGTATCAACTTTGGCGGTTTCAAGGTATTGTATATCGGCGCCGGAAGGGCCTTCGGTTTCATTATCGTTGCAGCCGAGTATAAAAGCGAAAAGCAACAGGAAACTAAGTAGCAGTGAATGTTTCATAATAGCACGGATATAATTCAAATTTAATTCGATTTTTTCTGAATGATTTGGTTTGCACGTACCACAGAATGTAGTAAACGTATGAAAATTTGCAACAGCATTGCCGCAAACAAAACAATTATTTACAATCGAACTGTATCAATCTTTAAGTGGACTTTTATAGGTGGTGAGCAGCCAGACGAGAAGAATCACCCCGCCCATTACGGAGAAGTAAAGTTGATCGGTGTGAGAAAGGAAACTGACCAACCAGGGCCCGACGGCTAAAACCAACCCTACTACCAATTCAACATAGCCGTGATACTGGAAAGGAATGACTTTAATCAACCCGAGTGAAAATGCAGTTAATAGGGTCATCAATAAGTGAACAACTGCGAGTGTATAAGCAATGGTGGCGCCGGTTTCCGACAGTGCAAACAGTGAGGGAGAAAGCGCAAAGATAACTACGGTAACATAATCGAGTACGCCGTGCATTTTTGAAGTGATCATATGAAATGGGGTTAGGTGTAGGATTTTGTTAGAAGCCAACGGATAAGCCTGCACAAGGTTACTAAAAAAAAAGGAAAGCTAAAAGCGGAACGTTTATGTGGTATAAAATCAAAGCTATTACTCTTTTGAATTTCTAATATAATACCGTAGAGCGGTGACTGATAATCCTTCTTTCTATTTTATTGCTGAAGAACTGATTTACTGAGTAGTGCTTTTTATTTGGGGGTAGTATCTATGGTTTTACTGTTGAGACTTAAGATGTGGGAGTTTTGATTCATCAAGCAAAGGAGGGAATAAGTTTCAAATAAAACTGACTAATCGGGGGCTTTGCAGAACCCCCTAATTTAGGGTTTTATGTGATAATTTGTAGATTCCGCCGAACATCGCATATTTTCCAACCAAAAGTGTCTTTTTTATGTCAGATAAGCGCCATCAACTCAGTATTCTCGACCAATGGGCTACCCAATCGGGGCAGGTTTCCCGCTCCACGGAGCGACTCTCCGAAATCGCCGATTGGATCGACTGGGCCCCACTTT
>Ga0136556_1001244_pt1 | contig 13187 bp, 14 predicted proteins | sample AntRauTorckE6831_FD_104780 | JGI IMG/M metagenome (GOLD analysis project Ga0136556, IMG submission 104780) | Saline lake microbial communities from Rauer Islands, Antarctica - Metagenome Torckler E6 #831 | ecosystem: Environmental > Aquatic > Non-marine Saline and Alkaline > Saline | place... | reverse complement strand
TTGATCGCTTTTACCGCACCGATAAAGCCCGCTCGCGTGATAAGGGCGGCACCGGCCTGGGCCTGGCCGTGGTCCAGAGCATTCTCAAACCGCACGGTACCGATATAGAAGTAGAAAGTGAGCCCGGTGAAGGTTCGGCATTTCGGTTTCGGCTGCCGGCGGGTTGACCCTCACCTAACCTCTCCCTGAAGGGAGAGGGATTTTTTTCGGTATATATCGCTTTCTGCAATTCTAATATCTTAGGTTTTGCCTCTTAATAAAAATCGCGCCACTGCTGCCAGCACGATGGCATGATGGATAGTGCCGTCTTCTACATAGCTCAAAAAATCATTTAACGGCATTTTGTGAACCTCGATGCGTTCATGCTGGTCTGGGTTTTCGGCGCCTGCGAATTCACAATCTTTTGCCACGTACATGTGGGTAAAGTTATTCATGATGGCGGGGTTAGCACTCGCCTTGCCAAGACTGTCCCATTTTTCCGAGCGATAACCTGTCTCCTCCAACAGCTCCCGTTTGGCTCCATCTATGGGTGATTCACCGGCATCAACCATGCCGCCCGGAATTTCCAGCGTTGGCTTTTGGATGCCGTGCCGGTACTGCTCAACCAGTATAATCTCGTCATCCGGGGTAAAAGCCATTACGTTAATCCAGGCCGGGGCGTCCAAAATGTAGAAATCACCGGCGAGCGTTTCATCCGGCAAATCCAGCCGAAGCTCTCGTTTCAAAAGATTAAATATGGGTGTAGAATATTCCTTATTTTCACGGACTATTGACCATGGTTTTACACTAAAATTAAATGATTTATCAGGCATAACTTTTGATTTATGAAACTTTATAGAGGGACTGACTACGAGTATTTAATTGATAATTAAATCTGATTTAACATCAACCCCTCTTACATCTCCCCTTCAAAAAGGGGAGAAATGTGAGTTGTATATAAATTTATAGTTCGATATTAAATCCCCTCCTTTTAAAGGAGGGGTGTAGGGGGTGGTTGCTTAATATTTTGGTTAAATTTCAAAAATAATTTGATAGCAAAAGATTTATGGAAAAAAGATTTGAGCTTGACACTGATACCGACCACACGTCTGAAGCACTGCAACAACACATCCAGGAAGCATGTGATTTGATGGAAGATATTTATGCCGGCGGAGAATACCCAAAGCTTTTGGTGAAGCGATCGTGGTCGAAGCATAATCCCATTATCACAGGAGAAATTGCCCGGCCCAAAGCCTACCGCTGGTACCTGCTGCGAGAATTATACAAGCTGGCTAATAAAGGGGCCGCGCTTAAAATTATCCCCTCTCGCGAGCGCCTGTCAATGAATGATCCGGAGCTGCTCGATCATACCGATGAAAATGACTGGGATATCACCCAGAAAAAACTGTTCCTGTTCAGCCCGGAGCGCATTGATATTTCCCTGAATCGGCTGGAGCATTATACGGGAACCCGACCGGAAGATTTTCAGCGTTATATCCTGTTTACTAATTATGATATGCATGTGAAAGTCTTTTTAGAGAAGTTTCCCGACTGTGTAAAACCCGACCGTGGCGGCGTGCAGATGCCGGCTTTTCATTACAAACGCCCCGATAATAAAGGCTTTACGCTCATCAATATTGGGGTGGGACCTTCAAACGCTAAAACCATTACCGATCACGTAGCCGTTCTTCGTCCCGATGCTATGATTATGGTTGGTCACTGCGGGGGGCTACGCAATCATCAGGAAATCGGCGACTTTGTGCTGGCTACCGGCTTTATGCGTAATGATGGCGTGCTGGATGATATCCTGCCGCTGAACATTCCCATCACCCCTACCTACCTGCTGAATGTTTATTTGAAAGAGGTGCTTGATATTTATAATCGCAATCACCGGCTGGGCACTGTTTATACCACCGCCAACCGCAACTGGGAGTTTTCCAAGAAACACACCCTAGAGCAAATTCACATGAGCCGCAGTATAGCCGTTGATATGGAATCGGCGACGGTTGCAACCAACGGCTACCGCTACCGCATCCCCAATGCTACGCTGCTCTGCGTTAGCGATAAGCCGCTGCACGGCAAGCCCAAACTGAGTAATGCGGCCCAGGATTTTTACGAAGACTCCAAAAAAATGCATCTCGAAATAGTGATTGATGTGCTGCAACTCTGTAAGCAACACTACCCCGACGGCCTGCCCAATGCCAGCATCCGCGCCATGAATGAACCGTTGATGGGCGGGAGTGAGTAGCAGTTGGCAGTGGCAGGAGGCAGTGATGAAACGTGAGGCAATAATATTCGTAAGAGAGCCTATGAGTGTTTCTTAAAACCAATCAAACTTTATGATTCTAAAAGCGACCGACATTTCCAAAACCTATTCAAAGTCCCGCAAAAGGGAGGCCTTCAGCTTGAATATTGATTCCTTTGAAGTTCAGCCCGGGAGTTTTACCGCTATACTGGGACCGAACGGATCGGGCAAAACCACTTTCATAAAAATTATCTTGGATTTGCTATTTGCCGATCGCGGAGAAATCCAACTGCTCGGCCATGATCATAAAAACAAAGAGGCCCGACAAAAGCTGAGCTATCTGCCGGAGAATTTTTCCTTCCCCGAAAAATTCACCGTCCGACAGATGCTGCATACGTTCGCCGGCATCACCAATACTGATCAAACCGACCTCGATGCCCGCATTCAAAAACTGGCGGAGGCATTCAACGTTGATTATCTGGATAAAAAGATTAAAGACCTCTCCAAGGGCATGCGCCAGACCGTGGCGCTGCTGCATACGTTTTTAGGTGATTATAAATTCTACATTCTGGATGAGCCTTTTAATGGTCTGGATGCGGTGCAGAAAAAGGCCATCATGGAATACATTTTAGACCTGCAGCAGCGCCAGAATGTGGCCATCCTCATCACCACGCATATTCTGTCAGATATTGAAAAAACATGCGACTACCTGCACTTAATAAAAAATGGCTCCATTATCGACGCGGCTTCAAAAGACGAAATAACCGAGCAGCACGGCAGTGTGGAAACCTATTATCTCAATCATTTTGAATCCAAAAAAGCCTTGCAATAATGACTTCACTCAACATTCAATTGATGCTTAAAAACAAAGTGCTCTGGGCGTGGCCAATCATCGCGGTGTTGGTTGCGCTGCTGGTTGGATGGTACGGAGATATTCAATCCGCCGGCAACAACTATTCGTTTTTATTCGGCTCGGGCAATTCGCCACTCCTAACGTCGGGATTTTTGATTAAGCAAATTACCGGATTTTTTATTCTTATTGCTATCATTGGTCTGCCAACGCATTTCGGTAAAAATTTGGAATCCAACCGTGCGTCCATGCTACTTTCAAAACCAATTTCCCGCACGGACTTCTTCATTTCCGAATTTGCGGCAGTGATAACCGTTACGCTCATATATACGCTCATCACGAATATCGTACTGGCAGTTCTATTAGCCGTAGAAGCCGGGATTTTTCCATATCAATTATACCTGGGCATTCTTTTTTATATTCCGCTGTATATCTTGGCGATTTATGTGTCTATTGTATTACTGCTCGTTCTCACTCGATCCTACCTGGCCAGCGTGCTCATTGCGTTTCTTTTGCTGGCTCCTTTATCGGGATTTCTGCTGGAGGCTGAAACATTTTTAAGCTTTATGGGATTAAATACCGAACTTATGGTTGGCTTAGCGGACGGATTGAGTTACCTGGTGCCCAGTACGGCCGGCGTGGACAAACTGATGGTGGGCTTAGAAATGCCCGGCCCTGATGCAGCAGCAATGCCCGAGATGTCGGGCGTTTTAATAAATGGCTTCGTGGCCTTCAACTGGCAGCTGTTCGGCTTTGTACTCCTCTCCTGCCTGCCCTTTTTCCTGCTTAGTTTCTATCTAATGCGCCGAAAACAGTTTTAGGAATAGAACGCCGATGACACGGATCGGGCGGATTTAGACAGCAAAAGATATACTCTATTATCGGTGATTATCTGCCCCATCCGCATTCTATTAAAAAAATGTGTAAGGATTGTACTGGTTGATTGTCTCACTATAAACATCAACCAAAAGCTACCCTTATGTCCAATGAAGAAACTTTTGAAGCCCACGACTTTTTAAAGCGCACCGTAAAAGAGATGCAGCCCGATGAACAGCCCCGCGAAAAGCTGATGAATCACGGCGGCGAAAGCTTGTCCGATGCCGAGCTGCTGGCTATTCTGCTCCGCACCGGAACCCGAAAGATGAACGTAATACAAATGGCGCAAGCCTTGCTTGAACATTTCGGCGGCATCCGTCACCTGGCCCGCAAACAGTGGCAGGATATGAAAGTGATTCCCGGCATGGGACAGGTTAAAGCCCTCACGCTGGAAGCCGTCTTTGAACTATCGCGTCGCGTTGAGGTATCACGGCTGGGCGATCAGATCCAAATCACTTCACCGCAGGAGGCCGTAGCCTATTTTGGTCCCAAGCTGCGCGATCTTACCAAGGAGGTATTTATCGTGGCCTTCCTGAACAACGCCAAAATTGTGATGGGCTACAAAAAGATCAGTTACGGCGGCTCTACGGCCACTATCGTTGATCCCGCCGAGGTAATGCGCCAAGCCGTGGTGAATGAAGCCAACAGTATTTTGCTCTGCCACAATCACCCCAGCGGCAACAAGAAAGAATCGCGCGCCGATATTCAACTCACAAAGCGTCTCTTAGAAGCCGGAAAGCTGCTGGGCATCCCGGTTGATGATCATATCATTATTGCGGGTGATGGGTTTACGAGCCTTAAAAGTAAAGGGCTTATTAATTAAAAATGAAGAATTAAAAATTAAAAATGGGTACTTGATATGAAAAAGGAAAACGTAATTAGAGATAAGAGCTATAATTTTGCACTTAGAATAATCAAACTAAACCAATGGATGGTTAACGATTCAAAAGAATATGTTCTATCTAAACAGATTTTAAAGAGTGGAACTTCCATCGGTGCTAATATTGAAGAAGCTATAGGCGGGCAGTCTAAAAAAGATTTTAGAGCCAAGATGTTTATTTCGTACAAAGAAGCACGGGAAACGCATTACTGGCTTCGACTACTAAAAGATAGTGAGCTAATCCCCTTAAAAATTGCAAATTCATTATTGAAAGATTGTGAAGAACTGAAGAAAATTCTGAGTTCTATTTTACTCACACTGAACAAAACCAATTCATAATTCTTCATTTTTTAATTTTTCATTCACACCGTGTTCCATCCTTGTTCGATATTGGATATTTAAAAGCCTTATATTCTTGCTTTAATCAAATGGAAGCAACAAATATCAAATGAAGGATTACCTTAGAAAAGTAATAAGCGATTCCCTAAAACAATTTGAACTTTCAAAAGAAGAGCTCCCCGAAATTCAGGTGGAAAAGCCCAATGATCCAACACACGGCGATGCGTCCGCTAATATTGCCATGCACCTGGCCGGTACGTTGCGGGACAATCCCCGAAATATTGCACAGCAAATTGTAGATGGCCTGGAATATGATGCCCAAAAAATCGCGGCGGTGGAAATTGCCGGACCGGGCTTCATCAATTTTAGGTATGCCGAAAATTATCTGTACGATGAGCTGAATACAGTTCTTGACGAAAGCTCTGAATTTGGAAAAACAGAAGAGCTGAAAGGTCAAAAAATATTAGTAGAGTTTGTGAGCGCCAACCCTACGGGACCGCTTACAGTGGGCCACGGACGCAACGCGGTGCTCGGCGATACCATAGCCCGCCTGCTGGAATGGACGGGTGCGGAGGTCAATAGAGAATATTATTTTAACAACGCGGGGCGGCAGATGCGCGTGCTTGGCCAAAGTGTGCAGGCACGATACATGCAAGCGCTTGGCAAAGAAACTTTGTTTCCCGAAGGCGGCTATGAAGGCGAATACATCATTGACATTGCTGAGGAAATAGTTGAAGAACACGGTGATAGTCTGAATGATACGGAGGACATCACCCCTTTCAAAGAGCGAGCCGAAGTAGCTATATTTCAAGATATCCGTAAAACGCTGGATCGCATAAACATTGAAATGGATTCGTATTTTAATGAGCATACATTATATGATAGCGGTGCCATTGATCAAACTATCAGCACGTTTCGGGATAAAAATGTAGCCTATGACAAAGAGGGTGCTACATGGTTCAAAACCACCGACTTCGGCAAGGAAAAGGATACCGTGCTCATCAAAAACAGCGGCGAGCCCACCTACCGGCTGCCCGACATTGCCTATCACGCCAATAAGCTTGACCGCGGCTACGATCTGTGCATCGACGTTTTCGGGGCCGACCATATTGCAACGTACCCTGATGTACTGTCCGGTATTGAAGTTTTGGGCTATGATTCTGGTAAAGTAGATGTGGTGGTATACCAGTTTGTTACCATTGTCAAAGATGGCAAACCCTACAAAATGAGCACTCGTAAAGCTAACTTCATCACCCTTGATGAGCTCATGGATGAAGTGGGCGCCGATGTTACACGCTTTTTCTTTTTGATGCGTTCACCAAATACCCATCTTGAATTTGACATCGTCCAAGCCAAAGAAGCCGGTGAAAAGAATCCGGTGTTCTATCTGCAGTACGCGCATGCACGTATCCACAGCATTTTGCGTAAGGTTGAGGATGAGTACGATTTTAATGATGAGGCAAAACTGAATCTGCTAACGCATGAGAGCGAAATACAGCTTATCAAAACGATGATCCGTTTTCCGGAAATGATCGCAAGCGCCGCCGAAAGCCGCGAGCCGCACCGATTGATTAACTTTATGGAAGATCTGGCATCCCATTTTACCTCATTCTACCACGACTGCCGCATTTTACGGGAAGAAGAAGCGCTTGTTCAGGCACGGGCAACCTTGGCAAAAGCGGTTGCACAAGTGCTGGCCAATGGTTTGGGTATTCTGGGCATCAACGCGCCGGAGCAGATGTGATGTTGATTCCAGTATAAGGTATCAGTTCAAAAAGTCTCCCCTTCAGGGGAGTACTCTCGGTGGTTTTCCGAGAGGGAGGGGTGTTCAGAAGCATCAAATAACACCTCCCGACCCAATTTCGAAAGCTTTCGGTATTGGCCCACCCTCCTCTCCCAAAGGGACCCTATAGGGGAAGGAGCGGACTTTCCCACCTTAGCTTTACAAAATTTCCGAAAATAAAATAGTTTTCAAGCCGGGATGAGCCTGCTAAAGCACACAATTCCCTTGCAAAACTGCTCAGCCACCTCAAATCCAGCCCGTTCAAATAGTCGATTGCTCTCGTCGATGGTCCAGAATTTAAGTCCGCTGAATTCGACTGAATCCTGCAACAGGCGGGCATACCAGGCATCGGCTTTCACCAAGTGCATCATAAAAAAGGTGCCCTCTTTTTTTAAAACGCGCCGGCTTTCATAAAGCACTTTTAGGGGATCGGTAAGCTCGTTAAGCGTCCCGCCCATCATTAGTCCCTCAAAAGTAGCGCCGAAAAATGGCATGTGACGTGCATCGGCGCGCAGCAAATATACATCGGTTTGGTCTGCTTCGGCTTTAAGGCGGGCTTCCTGCAGCATCTGCCGCGAGAAATCCAGGGCAACTAATTCACACCCCGGTTCTTCCTTTTTTACCTTCCTTCCGTATAAAGCTGTAGAACAACCTACATCAAGGTACAGACCGTCAGGCTTGGGATTCAGCCATTCGATTAATAGTTCCTGTTCTTTTTTGATGGGAAACTCTTCACCGGTAAGTATGGACAGCGAGCGTTTGCGCCAGATATCTTCATAAATAGAGGCCGTGAGTTTCCAGTGATTGGAGCTTTGGGCCCATGACATGGCGGGCGTTTCATTACCCAAAAAATCAATGATATTATTGTTGATCGTGTATTCGTCTCCTTTATTTGAGCAAAGCGTGCCATTAAAAGGTTTATCTAAACGCGCTGCTTCTCCCGGAATGATAATAGAAGCCTGTTCGTATTTAGGAGATCGAAATTGCAAAGACATGTGGTAATGTGAAATGACAAATGTTTAAGGGGATTTTAGTTCAACAATAAACATTTAAAATTTAAAATTTCTTATTTAGGGTAATATAATACGAACACTCGCACCTGGATGTTACACCCCCTAATCCTCTTTCTGCAGCACCAGCGAAATCTGTGCCCCCTTTTGCACACCCAGCATTTCCTGTGCATTTCCTTTATTGATGGCAATTTCGAGCATACCTGCACTGCCAATATAGGCCACCGGCTCTCCTTCGGGCACCGATCCAAAGGTTTCAGTAATTTCATCAAGAATGGTATTGCCCACATACAGTTTTGTGGCTTTGCGCTTAATTACTTCATCTATCAATGAGTCGGAAATATTGGTGACTAAATTTCCGAATTTATCAATGTGAATGATCCAACCCTGTATGCCGTCTTTATCGGCAATGGGTACGGCCCACCGGTAGGTCTCCAAATCATCAAGCGGTGTGCCCAATTCCGTAAGATCAACACCTTTAAATAGATGAGCTGCAACCGGAGCAAAAATATCACGCCCGTGGAATGTCTTGGATGGATTGGACCGCCAAAATGAAGAATTAGTCAATTCCACGGCCTTAAAATCGTACTCCTCGGTTAGAAGGGAAAAGATGCCGTTGTCGGGTCCAACAAAAAACTGATCTTTCACTTGCAGGGCAACCGGCTTGCGTGGCGTACCTACGCCCGGGTCAATCACCACAAGATGCACCGTACCGGAGGGAAACAGCATGGCCGAGTTTTTGAGCACCCACGAACCGGCCATGATATCCTGAGAAGGGATTTCGTGCGAAATATCAACCAACCGCGCTTCAGGGGCTTTCTCCAAAATCACCCCCTTCATGGCGCTTACATAATAATCCTGCAAGCCAAAATCGGTTGTAAACGTTATAATCCTACGCATAGGTATTAAGCATCACCGGCATAACCAACATAAGCATTTGCTCATTTTCGTCTTCTTCGGATGGCTTTACTATGCCCGCCCGGTTGGGCGTGGAAAATTCAAAATGGACTTCCTCGTCGTCAACGTTGCCGAGAACATCCGCCAGGTATTTTGCATTAAAACCAATCTCCATTTCTTCATTGTCGTATTCGCAAGCAATCGTTTCTTTAGCTTCGCTGCTCATATCAATGTCTTCAGCCCGAATGGTAAGCTTGTCGGGATGCATTTGCAGGCGAATTTGGCGGGTGGTAGAACTGGAAAATATGGCAACCCGTTTTACCGTAGCAAGCATTTGCTCCTTGCTTATAGTCAGTGATTTATCATTATCACGCGGAATGACCGAATCATAATTGGGATACTGTTCATTAATCAGCCGGGTGATGACAATAGTATTGCCGCTCTTAAAGCGCACATGATCTTCGGTAACGGTCATATCACAACCCTCAGAGTGCAGCGCCTTTTGTACTAAATTCAGCGCTTTCTCGGGCACGATAAACTTCATGGGTTCATCTACTTTCAGATCCGATTTGATGTACCGCACCAGGCGGTGTCCATCGGTAGCCACAAATTTACTTTCATCGGAACCGATATCAAACAATACGCCCATCATAGCGGGACGCAGGTCATCATCAGATACAGCAAAAATTGTTTTGTTGATGGCATTGAGAATAATATTATTGCCGGTTTCCAGTGTTTGGCCTTCATTCAGGTTGGGCACTTCGGGGAATTCATCGGGGTCTTCGCCCACCAGTTTGTAGGTTCCTTTGTCGGTACGGAATTTAATGTTGAACTTCTCATCCACCTCAAAAGAAACGGGAATATCCGGCAATTGCCGAAGCGTTTCGATGAGACGACGTGCGGGAATAGCAACCGCTCCGTCCTCATCAATATCAGCCTGCATATATTCAATGATCGAAATTTCGAGATCGGTAGCCGTAAGCCGCAGCTTGCCATCTTCGCTTTCAAATAAAATGGTTTCTAAAATGGGAAGGGTAGCTTTATTTGGAACAGCACCGGACACGGCCGAAAGAGCTTTTACCAATTCGCTGCTTGATGCATTAAATTTCATACGTATAAATTTTTTACTGTCAGTTCAATTTTAATACCGCAAAATACACATTTTGAGCATTCTTATAGTAACAAATCTGGGATCTCTTAGCAACCGCCGAAAGCGTTAGTAAGGCTTAATTTTTGATGACTTTAAATGATGAAGATGAACTGTACTTTATTTATTTTTGGTAAAGAAATTCAAAGCCGGGTAATCCTTAATTTCAATTGGTACAGACACATCCCGACCTCCGCCCCAAAACATCGGTTCGGAGGCCACCCCGAACATAACACTCAAGAGGGGGCTTTTTTAACCCTTATATAAATTAACATAGCATAAAACTTTTTGAAAATACTCCTTACCGGCCCCACTGCTGTTGGCAAAACAGAAGCCTCAATTTTGCTTGCCGAGCAGCTTGGCGCTGAAATTATTTCATCCGATTCCCGCCAGTGCTATAAGTACTTGAATATCGGTACGGCTACGCCTTCTGAAGAAGAGCAACGAGGCATTCCTCATTATAATCTGTCTATCATTGATCCCACCGTTAAAGACAGCGCCGCCAATTTTTACAGACGGGCCATGGCTTGGGAGCAGGAAATCACTAATCGCGGCAATACCGTTTTATATGTGGGCGGAAGCACCCTTCATCAACAATGCATCATTCAACCCTTTGACGACATCCCCGATGCTAACGAAAAAAATATTGAAGAGATTGAACAGAAAATTGTAAATGAAGGAATAAAACCGGTATTTGAGCAACTACAGAAGGTTGATCCAAAGTATGCCGGCGAAATGGATGGCATGAATACCCAGCGCATTGTTCGGGCACTGGACGTATGGAAACAAACCGGGCGGCCTTTCAGCTCATTTCATTCCAATGACGAAATTTCGGCTCCTGAAGACATGCTTGTGGTAGGTCTTGAACGTGAACGGCCAAATCTGTACGACCGTATCAACCGTCGTGTGGGCCGGATGTTCGAAAGCGGCTTTCTGGATGAGGTAAAATCCATTCTGGAAAGGGGCTACACGCTGGATGATCCCGGCCTGAATACCGTAGGCTACAAACAAGCCGTCGCTTTCTTGAATAATGAACTTTCGAGAGAGCAGATGATAAGAGACATCAAAACAAAAACGCGACGTTATGCCAAACGGCAAGGTACTTGGTTTCGCCGATGGGATTTTGTGCATTGGATTAATGCCGATAAATATTCGCCGCAGAAAATCACCAAAAAAATCATTGAGCATTTAGCAGGGAAGTCAAATAAAGGCTACCTTTAGCCGTCCACCCAAAACCAATAACAACTCTCTTCGCATGTATAAAGCTACCGTCAACGTTACGCTTCGTCAATCTATACTGGACCCTAAAGGAAAAGCCGCGCATCAGGCTCTGCAAAATCTTGGTTTGAATGAAATTGAAAGCGTTCGAATCGGTAAACTCATTAAACTTGATATTGACGCTGAATCAACCGACCGCGCTAAAAAAATTGCTGAAGATGCCTGTACGCAACTTTTATCAAACGAAGTGATGGAAGATTTTACTGTAACTATCGATGAACAATAAGAATCAGCACTATGGTTGATCCGCTAATTCTTACTTCTCAAAATAAGCCCGGCGAACAGCAAAAAGAAGCGCCTCAAGTTGATGTACTTACCGAAGAAAAGGAAGATACACCGTGGCGCGTTCTTCTGTTTGATGATGACATCCATACCTTTGATGAGGTGATTACGCAACTCATCAAGGCATTAAATTGCGATGCTTCCCGTGCCGAAGAACTTACGTTTAAGGTACACAACGACGGTAAAGCAACCGTTTATCAGGGCACATTTGAAGCCTGTTTTGAAGTGAACGGCATACTAAAAGAAATTCAACTTATCACCGAAATTAAAGGATAAAACGTGCCTGCTAAAACATTTGGAGTACTTGTATTTCCCGGCTCAAACTGCGACCATGATGCCTATCATGCAATGGCGCACATCATGAACGCTCAAACAAAATTTATCTGGCATAAAGATACCGACCTTGCCGGCGTCGATTTTTTAATTGTACCCGGCGGTTTTTCCTATGGCGACTACCTGCGCTCGGGAGCCATTGCCCGCTTTTCGCCCGTGATGCAAGAAGTAACCCAATTTGCGATGAGCGGGAAACCGATACTCGGAATCTGCAATGGGTTTCAAATTCTATTGGAAGCCGGCCTTCTGCCCGGAGCTATGCTCCACAATCAACAATTGCGGTATGTATGCAAACAGGTTTACCTGCGGTGTGAGACAAACGAAACGCTGTTTACAAATAACTTACATCAGGGACAAGTACTTCAGGTACCGGTGGCCCATGGCGAAGGCAACTATTTTACCGACGATGATCGCTTAAAAAAGCTACAAGATAATGATCAAATTGTTTTTCGCTATTGCAATGAAGAAGGGGAAATTGACGAAGAATCTAATTTTAACGGATCTATCGATAACATTGCCGGTATTTGCAACAAGCAACGCAACGTAATGGGTATGATGCCGCATCCTGAACGCGCAATGGAAAAACAACTTGGCTCAAATGACGGAAAGCTGATATTTGAATCTATTTTAAATGAATTTGCTACTGTGTAACACATGGACTATTCCCCAAAATCTAAAACGTTATACAGCCGCGGGCTGGTTAAAAAGTACCGCAAGCGTACCGTTGTTTCTGATGTGTCTATCAATGTACAGCAAGGTGAAATTGTGGGGCTGCTGGGTCCCAACGGCGCCGGTAAAACAACTACCTTTTATATGTTCGTGGGCCTTGTAAAGCCCAACGCAGGCAATATTTTTATGAATGATGAAAAGCTAACCAACCTGCCAATGTACCAACGGGCACGAATGGGCATCGGCTATTTGTCGCAAGAGGCCAGTGTATTTCGAAATCTCACCGTTCGGGAAAATCTTGAATCAATTCTGGAGTTTTTAGATTTCACCAAAAAGGAAATCAAAGAACGCGCCGACCAGCTTATTGATGAATTCGGGCTGCAAAAAGTAGTGAACAGTAAAGGGTATAGCTTGTCCGGCGGGGAGCGGCGGCGCTGTGAAATTGCCCGGGCACTCGTTACCGATCCTAAATTCATGCTCCTGGATGAACCTTTTGCCGGGGTTGATCCTATTGCCGTTGAAGACATCCAAGAGATTGTCTCCCAGCTTACAAAGCGAAACATTGGCATTTTTATCACCGACCATAATGTGCATGAAACACTGGCCATTACCGATCGTG
>Ga0136556_1001239_pt1 | contig 13199 bp, 18 predicted proteins | sample AntRauTorckE6831_FD_104780 | JGI IMG/M metagenome (GOLD analysis project Ga0136556, IMG submission 104780) | Saline lake microbial communities from Rauer Islands, Antarctica - Metagenome Torckler E6 #831 | ecosystem: Environmental > Aquatic > Non-marine Saline and Alkaline > Saline | place... | reverse complement strand
GAGAGGTAGTTTAATTAACATATCAAGCGTTATAAAAATTGGCATCTAGAGGAAGGGTCGAACTTCCATACCCCAAAAGAGGATTACATTTGATTAACAGTCAAGTCGCTTACCATTAGCGTATCTAGATAAAAAGTTATTGGATAAAAATAAATACATACCAATATAAAATGGGGTGACTGACGAGACTCGAACTCGCTAACTCCCTGCATCACAAGCAGGTTCTTCGACCAATTTAGATTCAGCCACCATAAATTCTTAAAAAATTAATACTCCCCGAATTGCGCATTATTCTATCTTCAATTTTTTAGCTTTCAAAATTTACTTATGTAGAAAAGAGGCGCGGGGAGTCAAAATGGTGGTTGATACTGGACTTGAACCAGCGACCTATCCGTTATCAACGGATTGCTCTTCCATCTGAGCTTATCAACCTAAAATTTAAGAGCGCAGGATTCGAACCTGTTACGTCTGATATGTATCAAGGCTTACCGTTACTTTGTATTATAGATAGGTAGTTATTAGCAAACATTCGTCTATAATATGTTTCGTGCGCTATCATCAGTGAGATGCCTTTACTCAACGCTCTTCTAAATGGTGGGATGTCCAGCACCTAACTGGTAATACCTAGAATTGAGTTACAAATCTAGTCCTATCGATTGGAATCCCATAAATGGTGGGAGTTACAGATTTTTACTGCTACTACTTTCATCCCACCCCTGAAAGATTGAAAAATTTTCTCTAAACCGCATTAATGCATTCTGCAAATTTAGATGTGGAACAATAGCGAGGATTCGAACCTCGAAACATATCATAGTAAAATAAAGTATATGTTAAATTAACATCGAATATGTATTACGTCTGCATTCCAACTTCTTTTATATAATAGATATACCTACTAAATAAAATGCATCAGACCTATTGTATAAAATGGTGGAGCCAGAGGGACTTGAACCCATCAATAGTCTACTTGCAAAGTAGGTGCATTACCAATTATGCTATGACCCCAGAAATGGAATTGAACGCAGCCCTTTTACTGCAACCACGGGTTTGTAAGCCGCTATCAACGCACGGTTCGCTTTCATGCTGATTGGTGTCTCACTTATTCGTCAATAAATGATTTTAAATGGCGGGGCTGGAGGAACTCGAATCCCCATCTATCAGTTCGTAGCCGATTATTCTATCCATTTGAAATACACCCCCATATAAAAATGATGCCAAAGGTAGGACTCGAACCTACATTTTCCTCCGATTAGGGAGATGCCCTTATTTCCATTTGGACGACTTTAACATGGTATATAAATTAATGCAAGAAATCGAATTAAAACTTACAAATGTCGGCTGATTCGCCAGGCCAGTTCAGCGAAACTTGTTACGATTTTTTTATAAAAGTGCAGGACTGACGGGATTTGAACCCGCAATAGACAGATCGACAATCTGTTGCATCACCGTTATGCTACAGCCCTATATAAATGGTAGGGTAACGGGACTCGAACCCGTAAGAATTTCACAAATTTAGAAAAATATTGTAAGCTATATGGTATAGATAAGCCGCCAGTTGGGTATTGGAATAAATTAAAATCAGGGATGTCTCACGAAGATGCTATTAACCCTGATTATGAAAAACCTCGAAAGGTGGGGTATAATGATAATCGGGTGCTATCAGAAGATCAAGTTATGCAAATAAGAACTATGTTGAATAATAAAGTTAAACAGAGATCCATTTCTGAAAAATTTAATATACACCCAACTACTGTTAGCAATATTTCTAATAATAGAACATATAAGAATTATGGTGTGATTTAAAATGGTGCGCCCACAGAGATTTGAACTCTGATTAGCCGAGTAAAAATCGGTGATTCTACCATTGAATTATAGGCGCATTGAAAGTTATAGATAACCATAGGGCTTATCACAATTAAGTGCCTATGGTTATCTAAAATAGTTTTACAACATTTCGGTTATTACCATTTTTAAATATTAAACTGTCAAAAAACATCAATTTTTTCTAAAATTGTAAAATAAAAAAGCCCTAAGAAATTTATCTTAAGGCTTTGTTTTTGTAAAGTTGTTTAGGTGTTAAATTTCCCTAATAGACATACAAAGCCCCTTTCGCATCGGTTTATCGGCGCGGTTATTATTAATTACTGGTTGTCTATGTATATTTGTCATTGAAATTGATAATCCTTTTAATTATTTATTGTTTTGATTAAACTTTTTTAGTTTGATTAAACTTATTTGATTAATATGCCACCATTATATCATTGTTTTTGTTGGTGTCAAGTGTTTTTGTTATTTATTTTAAATTAATTGTAAAGTAAGGTTATTTTGAGGTAACGCCACTCGATTCCATCTTTATTATCGGATTTGAACCGATCACCTACCTGAGAGGTTACTTTACAAATTGATGTGGGACTGCCAAGGTGCTAGATTCGCTTGACTAGACTCGCTCCGCAATAACTAATAAGGTTTTCTAGCCAGTCATTAGCAAATCGGTTAAGAATCGTCTGTAATCCCATAAACTGTTCGCTAAGAAATTCTTAATCGCCCATTTGATCGTGAGGATTGTGTCAGGAATAACGTAATTCCAGAAGTCGAAGAATTTGACTTTGTATCGCTCCTCCTTACGGCAGACCGTGAATATATCGTATGATTCCCTCATGTGTCGTAACGGGTTCCGAATTTATCCCAGTGCCATGAGCACAGGTCGATCATGTCGTCACCGCTTCGGTCGTCGCCCATTGCGTAGGCAATTTTACAGCCTTCTTTGAGGTCAGTTTTCGTATATCCACCAAAGAAGCGAACAAGGCGTTGCTGGCAATCCCTCACCCATCTGGGCTTTCGGGGTTTACTGGTGGGTCGTGTGGTTTCTTGTGTATTCATAGATTTTTGTGGTTTGTCGGGATGCCAGAACTAAGCGTTAAAGAACTTTGTTGATTTCTCAACTTTATAAATAGGATTATACCTATGTTTTTATCTTTGTCAAGTCATTATTATATTAATCTTCTTCATAATTTCTATAGAAACCATCTGAATGCTCAAACATATCCATACAACCTTGTTGGCCCTTTTCAAATTTATAATAAGAATCTATACTTACCATTTGTTCTTGAACTGGTTCATTCCCTGTCCGATCATCGTCAACTTGTAAGACAAAATATCTTTTCACCCTACCAAATAATCCTCGTTTTTCATACTTGTCAAGTATTTTAAATTTAACATCCTTTATTACGTTCATAATATTAACCTTTCTTTTTGAGATAATCCCAACTATTAACATCGTCCAATCTTGCGGACATATTATCACACAAACAAAGCAACCACGCTTCCTTAGAATTAGGAGATACGGGGCTTCCCCACTCGCGCCTCATATGATGAGATAAAATACAATGGAGAACTTCTTCGCGTTTGTCAATAGGATAACCAAACTTATTTGATTGTTCATAGAAAATCATTGCTGACTTTGAAATGTGGTGGATATTGCGTTTGTGCTCTGTTGGAACCCAATTAATTTTTACCCCATCAGTATCATATAAGTCCCCATAGATTTCATCTTCTTCATCTTCTTCGATTTCAACATAGTCATCAATCTTACCAATATCGTGATATAGCGCAGCAAGGGTTAGAACCTCTTTATCACACCCAACAGTTGCGTTCATCAAACATCGGTTAATAACATCATACGTATGCTCTGCAAGCCCACCATTGCCGTAATGATGCTGTCCCTTGTATCCAGATCCACTTTGAATAAAGAACTGATCATTTGTAACAACATGTAAAACTAAATTTGAAAATTCAATTAAGTTTTTTGGTTTAATATTTAATAGTTGTATAAAGTCTGTTTTTTCTTTCATACGCGAATTAAACCATAATTATTTAATGATGTCAAGTGTTTTTGTTATTTATTTTAAATTAATTGTAAAGTAAGGTTATTTTGAGGTGCTGCATCAAACTCTACATCTACTTGATTTCCTATAGAATCTACGAAGCGGATGACTTCGAATTTTATTTTATTGTTTATTATTTTAGCCATATTTTTATTAAATTGAAATGAATTTTTGATGTTAAAATGGCGGAAAGTGAGGAGATTCGAACCCTCGGAGGCCATTGCTGACACTCGACTCTTTAGCAAAGAGCTGCCTTAAACCACTCAGCCAACTTTCCTTAATTTTATATTGTTGAATGGCGGATAACTGAGGGCACGATCCCCATCCCCATTGCTGAGAATCACCAGTTTTCAAGGCTGGGCCACCGTCCGTCACGGTAGTAAGCTATCCATAAAATGGTGCAAGCAGGTGGTTACGATCCACTCCCCCGAAGAGACTTGATTTACAGTCAAGTTGCTAGAGCCACTAGCTTTCTGCTTACATTATAAAATTAGTAGACATGATCGGACTCGAACCGACAGTGTGATCATTAATCCGTATCACATTTTAAGTGTGATGAGTTTCTTCCAGTTTCTCCACATGTCCATATTAAAATTGGTAGGGGCGACAGAAATCGAATCTGCACGGATATTTCACCACAGGAACCTAAACCCTGCGCGGCTGCCAATTACGCCACACCCCCATAAAATTTAATTCATAGAAAATCTACGAATCTCTATCTAATTCAATAGAAATTATCGAATTTTCCTTTTAATTCAATAGAACTTAACAAAGTATATGTCTTTATATACTTAATTATTTAAAACTTATTCAACTATCAAAAAACACAAAAAACCCCTCCGAACTCAATCTGGAGGGGTTTTAAAAATATATAAATGTTTATCTATTTACACACAATTAGAACCACCTCTCAGATGAGAGATAATAGCTTGATAAACTGGATAAACTGGATAAACTGGATAAACTGGATAATAGGATGTTCATTTTAATTATTTATAATTATTTATAATTTTCGGGTTACTTTTAATTTATGCCACTATTATAGCATAGAATTTCTACTTGTCAAGTGGTTTATTGAAATTCTACAAAATAAATATCTACATCGTAATCTTGGAACACTTGAGTAATGATACCCATAACAATACCCCAATCTGCCCCACCTAAAACTGAGCACATCCCTTTTGGAAAACCAATCTTAACGTTTTCGTAAATTATACCAAATTTAGAGTATTTCATATGGGCTAACATATTACGGAATGAATATAAAGCCCCTATCAATGAGTGATAGCATGTTGGGAACCCAAAAGAACTATTATTGTTCAATTCTTGTGCATATAGGTTAACGCCCATAAGTTCTGTGCCATTTCGCGTGAACGTGTCGTATGAAAAATTTCCCAATCGCTGTTCACCAATAGGTATATCAAATTCACAATCTGCATACCACATCTCAGGAATTTGTTTCTTAATTTGTGCAGCAATGCCAGCACCCATTGTATTTTCTGTATTACAGGATTGGCAGATGATATCGATATCGTCTGGAAACTTCAATAGATCACCTTTTATATTATGTATTTTCATATTTTTCTGTATATTTTTTGATTGCATCTTCAACGACTAAAATTTGACTTTTAAGAGATTCAAGCTTAATTGTTTCACAATTTAACAAATGGGCGTTTAATGCCTTTTCTGTTTTAAATAATTGTCTACTAGATGGTGATGGTAATCTAAATTGTTCCTCATTAAATTGGTCCTCTGTCATTTCTACCACACCGATCTGCCAAGTGCTATTTGTCCAATTAAATGTATTACTATATATTTTCATAATGGTTTGTTATATTTTTTAATAAATTCTCCCAATGGCTTATTCTCTTTCCAAGCTTCGTCAATACTTAAAATCCTATCGTCGGGAAATAATTCAATAATCTCTGGTATATCAAATGGGTTATGATCTTTATGAGAGAAACATTTATACTTATTGAAGTAATAATATGACGCATGATAACAATTTGCCTCTCTGATATATTCTGATATATTGATGTCAGTCAACCTATATTTATTAATTTTATCGACTGCCCGACTATCGCAGTCAATTTCTAATTCACATGTTTTCTTCCATGCCCATTTCCACTTTTTAGGGTGCAATACATGTTCTACAATATCCCAATGATTGGTTGCTAAATGTGGGTGATGCCACACTGAATCTTTTTCTAAGAATTGATCAAGATGTGATGCTTCATGAACCAACGATTGTAACCAATCTGGGGTATTTGTGCAGACTATCAATTCTGTGTCAAGAAACCACCCACCACATCCCTGATGGGATTTTTTGGGAAACATTTTAAATGCGATGGAATTGGCCACGCACGTAGAAACTACATCAGCGATGAAATTATTATTCCCCATGGTTTAAATAGTTAAATATCACTTCAGAAACTACATCATAGTTTAAATCTATACAATTCCAGTCTGATGGAATTTTAAGAGCGTTTCCACCATGTTTAATAAACGGATCAATATTATGATCACCATCATCAATTAATAATACATCAGATGATGCATATTTGTATTTATTCTTTTCAAAAAATGCATCATTCTCACCAGATGGGATACCAATTTTTTCTAATGCTTGTCGCTTTTGTGGGATACATAGTGGGCTTCTAGATGGCGCAGAGATGATTTTGACTTCATCCGCATACTTATGTAGGTCATCATACAAGTCTTTAGCCCATGGAAACGGTTTAATATCCAACCAAAATGTTGGGTTTTTATCAATAGCTTTCCACCATTGAAACCCGTTAAGCCCCCATAATGATTCAAGATTCCAACTATTAGCATTTATAATATCTTCAATAGTTACAGATTTACCTGTTTCTTTATTTAACTGGGTGATTACGGCATCACAAAATGAATGGGTAACACCATCCATATCAAGGTATATTGTTTTAAATTTTTTCATTTTGGAAATATACCACCCCCAAATGAAAATGTCAAGATTTAATTTCAAATCTTCGTCAACAGCAAAGTTGTGTAATTAGATACGCTTTTTATAGATTCCGAGTTTTTTAGGTTAAAATCTATAAAAAGTGTAACGGGGATTTATTCTTCTGTTTAGATGCTTTATATGTTTTTCTAACTCAAGGATTGTTTTGCAAAGTGTTTAAAACGGCAACGTCCTTATCAAGTGAATCGACCCTGTTCTGGAGTTTAATTCCTTGTTTTGCCGTAAATCGATCTAATTCAATATTATATAGTCTAGATTCAAATGAATCTACTGTTTTAGCCACATACTCATGTTTCACCTCATTAATCGCGATATTACTATATTGACTAAACCCTGCACCAACAATAATTATCAAGATCGTAAACACACTTATGAGAATCGGTGTAGTTATTTGCTTTGAGTCCTTATAATCACTTAAACGTGTATAGAGCTTATCCGCCTGTGCGTCAGAATGTGCTAATAACTTATCGAACTTATCATTCACATTATTCTCCATTTTATCAAATTTGGTATTCAAATTGATAACGGCGGTCTCTGTGTTTTGGATTCGTTGTTCTAAATGTTTCACCTCTGGGTGCTCTATTTCGCTCATAATATATTAAAAAAGGATATGGTTATTAATTTAACATATCCTTGTTTAATTATTTATTAAAAATAAACATTTTAATAAATAAAGATAACATGAAACTGGACTCCTTGGGGAATTTCAAAATCCCGTCTTCTGGGTTGCAACCAGACGCATGTAAGTCTCTCTGCTACAAGGAGTTAATGGAGCTACGTGTCAGATTTGAACTGACAATGGGGTTTCCCCTACGGCTTACAAAACCGTTGCTTTCAGCCATTCAGCCAACGCAGCATAATAAGAATGGTAGGGTATGGGAGAATCGAACTCCCGACTTTTGGATGAAAACCAAACGTCTTAACCACTTGACGAATACCCCTTAAAAATTGTGCGAGTGGAGGGAATCGAACCCTCATCCTGACTTTGGAAGAGTCTAATAATGGCCATTATACTACACTCGCTTAAAAATGGTGGGAACACGGGGAATCGAACCCCAACTTGGACTGTTTCAGAGTCCCGTGCAAACCAAATTACACCATATTCCCATAAAATTGCATCGCAGGAAGAAATCGAATCCTCTTTGACTCTTTTGGAGAGAGTTTGTTTACCTTAAACACTGCGATATATAATTGTTAAACTGTCAAAAAACGAAAAACCCCTCAGAACTTAATCTAAAGGGGTTTTGAAAATCTTGTTATGAACTAGCTTTTTAGCATTCACGTTCTGACAAGGTTACACCCCCACGATGCGTCTCACATCCTGTTTCAGTTCCCCATGTGCCTGTGTTACAATTAACGTCTTTTATGACATTACTAACTGGGATTATGGAGTTATTATCTGTAAATGTTTTATTCATTTTAATTATTTATAATATTGTGGTTGATTTTCTAAAATTGGAGCGATTATTTGGAGCGATTATTTGGAGCGATTATTTGGAATTGAACCAAAAATTCTTATCCTACCTACTATGGACATTAACCTTGGAGTTGGTGCGTTTTGTCATTAAACTATCATCGCATTTATTAATTTAAGCCCCTATTATAGCATAGAACTCTAGGCCGTCAAGACTTTTCTGCATTTAATCCAATAATTCTTCAATTGCTTCACGAATCTCCTTCAGATATGCTCTATCTGCGCCTTCAACTAAAGAATTTGCATTATATAACAATGCGGCGGCTTCTGTCAACATTTGATTCTTTCGATTGCCACTTTGTTCATTAATCACCTGTGGTTGATGAGATTGAGTCTTATTATTAACTTGAGGTGCTGATTGGTCGCCCCTTGAGAAGTAATCCATTGGATCACTTTTTGTTATCTGACCTTGAAGGCTACTTACATCAACTGGTTCAATATATTTACCCTGTGCAGATGACTCATACAAGCCCATCATGTCATCGTTGTCGTTTTGGTGGTTATTGTTCATGTAATTATTTATTAAAGTTCGGTTAATTGTTCAAGATATATAGATTCGTATGTAGTTTGGATATCATTCCTTAATCCTGCGGCATTCATTTTATCCGATGCTACTTTATCGTATTGAGCAATGAAAATATAATCATCTGAACCGTTAAATGCAAATTGAAATATGAAAATATTATTCATATCATTCGTGGAGTTATTCCAATCAACAATGGCTTGATTTAAATCTTCTATATCATACAAATATTCTGGAACGATAACCCCTCTTGTCTCAACAACTTGTGCTACATTATACCATTTATTTTTATGTTTAAAGTGTCCAGTTAAATCTAATGTAGATATAAGTTCGTCATAGCTGATGTTAATAGTTTTGATCGAATTTACAACTTCCATTCGTTTATTATATTCGTCAATTACTTCATCGCACTCATCCTCTACATCGCCCACATCAAATTCTTGGCCGAAGCGATCTATTGCGGCTTCTTTATTAAACTCACTATATACACCCTTAACATTATTCCAATCAGACCAATCAATTATCTCATCACTACCGTCCTTTACACCTTCCCATAAGCCGTCGTCACCTAATAACATATCTATTAAATCTTTATGGTTTATTGTGATTTGAATTTCACCAGCATTATCCTCATCATAAGCGTAAAGGTTATCATATTCTAATGTGAAACCATCTAAACCATCTTTTACTCCATCATTAACAGCATTATGTAATTGATCGGTATACCCTACATCCCAACCTGCGTTTTCAGCATCTCTAAACATGTAATTGTCAGGCATTTTTTCATTTATAAAATCAAAAATTTCATCGTCTTGAACATCTACTTCTCCGATTTCATATCCCTGTTCAATTTCAACAGCTTTGACTAATTTACTATATACCTTTGGATTCCATTCTTGAATTTTATTTATGTAAATTGATTTATCTTCATAGTTGGCCCATGATGCCTCATAACCCCCATCCGAAAGGCTTAAGAATTCTGATATTGTATTATCGTTGACATATTCGCTTATGTCATGCAAAGTAGTTTGCGCAACAATATAATAATTAAACCCAAGCTTTTCAACATGTGCCACCCCACCTGATTTAAAACCTATACCATCAAAATTACCATGGTGTAACAATCCAACAAGCAATGAATTAAATTTAAATGTATCGTCAACGGTTTCAAATGATGCATTATCATCTAAGCCAAGTTGCAATTGATTCGTATCAATTTCTTCTTCGTTTCCTTTATACCAATTATATAATCTACCTACATTGGGTAATTCATCTATATCATCAACATAGTCTTCGTTGATATATTGAATTGGCATATTCTCTTCATAATATGTTAGCAATTCTGTTAGATTACTAGCAATTTTTTCTTTATACTCATCATCATTTTTCTTACGGTAGTAATCGTTGATAAACTTATCCCCACCTTTAATTTCCTTTTTTTGGATAAAGTCTACAATAACTGGTTGGAACTCGTCTGGGACTTCTTGATTTCGGGTCGCACCACGGATTTCTGCGATATTATCGCCTTTTAAACGAATGGCTATTTGGGCAAACTTAATTCCATCTTTACCTTCAATATAATATAGCCAAAATGCCCCATCTGCAAGATAGTTACGGGCAAATGAATCTTGTCTTACACACCATGAATCGTATGACATATTCATCAAGTCAGTAATGTTTTCTTCAAACTTGTCTGGATCTTCTGACTGTGAAGGTATTTTCATCCAATCCCCACCAACGCCACTAACAATTTCATTTTTCGATTCCATGTAATCATTGTAATAACTTTTATACAGTTTAGTTACGTTAAATGGAACAGACTCAGATGATTTTATTTTTTCAAAAAGTTGAGCAACAATAGATGCGTTGATGGGAGTTGGTGGATTACGTTTTGATCCCTCTCTATCTAAAATAGGCTTGGCGACAACATACATGAACGCATAGTTGCCACGATATCTATCATTGTATTGCAAATATTCAACCCATTCATCAAATATTTTTTGCTTACCTTCATTGATATCTTTTAAAATAGTTTCTTTAGCACCTTTTGGGTTGTCCTTGAATACCTGAAGTGCAGATTCAGCTTCAATGTTACCATTTTCAACTTCGACCTTTAAAATATCAATTTCCCGTTTCCAGTCAATATCGTTTGTTGTTGAATACAATGATTTCTTTGAGTTTGGATCTTTTTTACTTTCAATAAAACCATCAAATAATTTTTTAATATGACGCTGAATTATATCGGTAGGTTTTCCACCAGCCTTTTTTTCTTTTTTAAGTTCTGCCCAATTAAGCCTATTTTCATATCTAAGAATGAAATTGCGAATGTAAGGATCGCGAATGCCAAAGGAATTTATTTTTTCCTTGTAAGATTCTTTAATCATATATACGTCTTTAAATCTAGTAATCATCTTCTTCTGTATCTGGTTGATAATTTGATATTTGTAATAGGGTCGATGTTCCACCTTCAATAAATATGGTTGCTAAATCTGATCTTTGATGAACAACATTCAATACTTTATCAATTATATATAGTAATTTTTCGGGGTCTTGTTCATTATACAATTCTGGATATAATTTTTGAAGTTTTGGTAAACCATAATCAGACACGTAGCCCGAATCGTCCCCTGACATATAATCGTAATAAAATTTTTCAGATTGTTCTTCGTCTTCATCTAAATCAACATATTCCTCAAACCCAGCGCGTTCAATTAGATCAATTGGTGATTGTTCCGTATGTCCCTGTAATGCTGTGGTCGCATCTAAACGAATTATATTATTGAGAATACTATTTTTAATTTGGTATATACCCTTTTCATCCCGAAGTATACCCTTTTCCCCAAAGTCTTTCCATATTTTTATCAATCGGGGAGCTTTGACGCGATTCCATTTAATTTTTGGAACCCCATTTAAAAAATCATTAAGAATTTCGTAAATGTGCTCGTCAACCTTATCGTGGTAATCATATATCCAATTTTCATCATATGATTCATAAAAAACTGTTTTAAATCTAACCATTTTTAATTATATCATATTGATCTTCCATTCCAGCGGAAGAATAGACAAATTCATCAAATACATAATTTTTACCATTAAACATCGAATTATCATCAATCTGTGGGTTACTACCTGGCTTTACATACCCAAGTGTCATATGAGGATGATAATCCTTGAAAGTAATAGTGATTCTTCCCTCAAAATAGCTCCTAATAGCCTTTGAAAGCTTCATTAGGTCATCAGACCTCACATCAACCTTAATAACGTCATATTCGTCATTACTGAAGCGTGAAATATCGCCCAATTCAATGTTGATTGGTGTTTTAATCTTATTACAGAATTCCGTAATTTCCTCGATAGTTACATCTTCATGAAATCCATATTGACAAGTAATATGCGGTTTATCATCAACGCCATCATCTGCAAGAATTTCTGGTGGAAACATTGACTGTGTTTTTACCCGAATTTCCTCTGCCGAATCATCGTCAAGGTATATCATAAGACATCCGTAAGAAGTTGTTGTGTCTTCTTTTAGATATGCTTCATAAATTAGTTCTAAATCATCTTTAATCATGTTGTCCATCTATCCATTTTTGTCTATGATATCTTATCCATAATAATATTGCATATCGTTGGCCAATATCATGATGCACCTTCTCTGATTCTAACCATTTTAATTTTTCTATTTCTTCGTGTTCTGATGATAATAGAATGAAAAATGTAGAATCTGAAAAATCTGTTTTCACATTACAAGTCTTCTTTGTTTCGTTCAGCGCGATCTTGTGCAATCTTAATCTGAGCATTGGTGAACATCATTGGTTTTTCACCCGATTTTTCAACAAGTAGATATGTGCTAGCTTCAAGCCAAACTATCTTCTTTTCTGTGTTATCAATAAATTCAACATTATCTGCGTTAAATAACCTTTTTATATTTCGTATTAGTTTCATATAATTATTTATATAACTTCGAGTTTTTTCCAATTTGAGCACGATGTTGTTAATGCATATATCCCCTGAAATATTATTAGCCCAATATATTGGAGTTTTGTTTGATCATTTGATGGCTTATCTTTATTTTCAGGCCATTGATTAATCATCTCTTTATATAGTTTTGCACCATCTTTAATATTGAAATTTGTGAAATGGATTTCACCCATAGATGCATACATTACTGGTAATCTATCCATAGTATCATGCATTGCAGATGCCGCAAGTAGTGCCTCTGCGCTTCTTTCACCAACTAACCATTCTAAAAAATTTGGATAACTTGGCCCATCCCAAACATACCCAACATCAAGAAAAAATAAATTATTCTTTAGT
>Ga0136556_1001231_pt1 | contig 13240 bp, 10 predicted proteins | sample AntRauTorckE6831_FD_104780 | JGI IMG/M metagenome (GOLD analysis project Ga0136556, IMG submission 104780) | Saline lake microbial communities from Rauer Islands, Antarctica - Metagenome Torckler E6 #831 | ecosystem: Environmental > Aquatic > Non-marine Saline and Alkaline > Saline | place... | reverse complement strand
TCATCATTATTTAGTTTAACTGTCTATTAAAAAAGGGCTTTGCAGGATTATAAAAAAGTCTTCTTGTTAAGAATTTTGGGAGAGGCTTTTTCTTAACTTTATTCAATTGTTATATATGAATACGTAAAATTCCCCCTTAAAAAAAAGGGGGCGGACGGGCGTTGTGTTTATTTCTCAGACTCACTCAACAGAATCCAATAGCGTCCTAAACGTTGAAAATGCATGATGATTAATCGGATGGAAAAGCATTAAAACGATAGGAACTATATCCCTCTTTTTCGTCAGTGTAGCCATAAAAAGCCCCCAAAATATACAACTGTTGGAGATCGATTCGCTTTTTAGGGCGGTTTTTGAAGGTTTTCTTCAAAACCTTCAAAAAACACCTTCGAAAAAGGGCATTTTGCCGCAGGCATTCCTTTGGAGCTTTGGGTTCCCAGCTTTGCTGGTCCCGTACTTTCGGGACTTTGGGCCTCAAAGAAAATGAACAAGACAATACCAACAAAAAGCAATGGGTTTAAGCCGCGTATCGCAAAATAATTTCCTTTCAAGCATATAAAGAACACTATTTCTAAATTCCAAAAATGTTTTGGACGCTACTGATCTTAAGTATAATTGGTAATCGAAATAAACGCAAATTTAAAACTCGTGGCCTACGCTTATTCGCACTGAATATAGGCCGTCAAAATCTTGGGTTGCCAGGGTTAACTCGGCGGGACCAATAATGGTGAAAGCGCCGAACCGCAGTCCGAAACCACTGTTAAAATCCGACCGATTGATTCCCCTTGGCCATTCACCCGTCAAGCTCGCGGCATTCCACAATAGCTGCACAAAGGTATCACGCGGCAAGGCCAATTGCCCGCCCAGCTTTAGGCGGCGGATATTGTTGGCTTGCAACTCTTGAACACTGTAGCCAATAAGGGAAAACTGGCGGTCGGTAAAAAGGTTGACGGGTACGGTGCCCCCGGCAAAAAAGCGGTAGTGCAACGGTATGCGATCATCCCCTCTAACAGTGCGTCCCAGCGTTATTTGCGAAAGTATTGATACCGATGAAGAAACCGGTATTCGTAAGCGCCAATCGGCCAGGTATTGCGAAAAGGTGCTGCCGCTGCCCCAGCGTGTATTCGAAAAATCGGATTTAAGCAGCAGTTTGGAACCACGGGTAGCAAAATGCGTGCGGTTAAAGGTATCCGAATATATACGGAAGCTTCCTAATAATAATCCATTGAGGTTATCAAACAGTAACGTTTCACCCACCGCCTGATTTAAATTGAAAACTTCAGCGTGAAGTCCCGCCCCCAAAAATAATTGTGGAAGTACGGCAATGCCCACCTGGGGGGAAAGCGAAAGCAGTTCAACATCAACCGTAGAAAAAGGTTGATCTCCATTAAAAATATCAATGGGATTGCGGGTGGCTTTCGCAGTAACGGTAAGACCTGCTTCGGGATAAAAGAATATGGGCAAATAGTAGTTGCCTTGCAGCTGCAGCTGTTCGCCCACCCGCAGGTCGGCCAGAAGGGCATCCCCCGGGACAAACAATTCCTTAAATGATCCGGTAAAAAGCAGGGAAGCTCTGTATTCGCTGTCGTATCGTGCACTCAACCCCACCGTTTGTTCTGTATCGGGAGTTATTTCAATATTCAAAACGTATCCGGTTGAATCCGGCATTTGCTGCAGGCGGTAACTTAGATCACTAAATGAACCTGAATTATAGATCCTGCCTAATATTCGTTCCAGTTCGGATAGTGTTTTAGGTGATGGGGTTTTAATGCGCAATGAACGGTGCATTCGGTCGCGCATAAACGAGTTTGCCCCGCTAATATTAACTTTTTTTATAAGCAGGGTTCCTGAGGGGGAGACAAAAGGTTGAATGGTGCGTGGTTTTTGATTGGCGGAATCAACAAGTGCCTTAAGGCGAGGCAGCATGCTGCGGGCCGCCTGCTCGCCGCGTTCAATCAGTTGCACAGCTTTATCATAATCGAAACTGGAAAAATTCGAAACGTCAGGTTCAATCAACAAATTAGTTAGTTTAAGTTGTTCCTTATCTGAGACTGCTCTGCTGAAACCAACCGACTGTAGCAAGATATCCACAAATGTATTGAGACTGTCTACCGGTTCTACAGGTGCCCCTACGTTAGAAGCAATAACAAAATCGGCTCCGAGGGCGCGGGCATCAGATGCTGGAATATTGCGGGCAATACCGCCGTCAACATAGGTGGCAGAATCAAGGGTGACAGGCTCAAAAATAGTGGGTATAGCAGTGCTGGCTCGCATAACTTCGGGCAGGTAGCCGTGATCGAGGCGGACGCCTTCTCCGGTTGCGAGATTAGTAGCCACGGCAGCAAAAGGAATGGGAAGTTTGGTAAAATCCGATTCATTATGAAAGGGCAGTGTGAAACGGTAGAAGAGAAGGGCAATTTTTTGACCCTTTATGAGCCCTCTCGGCAGCATCACCGAACCACCGCGAAATGGAAATGAAAGCAGGGTTCGTTGCCGGTAGGTTTTTTGAAAGATGGATTGATATTCTCTGGGCGAGCGATTGGTAGATAACTCTTCCCAATTATTACCGAGCGCAATTTCTTCGAGCATAGCCGGACTATAGCCAATAGCATAAAGTCCGCCCACCACGCTGCCCATGCTGGTGCCCGTAATTACGTCTACCTGAATGCCCGCTTCTTCCAAAACTTTTAATACACCAATATGCGCAAATCCTTTGGCCCCGCCGCCGCTCAGTGCCAACCCTATTTTAAGCGATTTTCTTTCCTCTGGTTTGATATCCTGCGCCTGCAATGCGATACAAATTCCCGTGAGAAAGTAACAGATTAAAGCAAAATAATTTAAACGGTAGCGAAGCATTGATATGAGTAACTATAGGTGATGTTTTCACTAAAATTTCGTCTTCTAAAATACGAACTATTTGTACCAATAATTTGAGACAGAAAGATCTGCTATCTGATACAACGCTTACCCTTGTATTTATTTTTGGTCTGTATAGCGTATTTTAAAAGGTTGATTTTCGAGGGTATCCAATAGAAGGGAAGAAAAATAATTGAGCCGAAGACCCCGATTCTTCGGGACAACCTACGCTTTATCCCGCACACTTACTTCAAGAGCCAATGGTCGGATTTTCCCAAAGGGGTGCCTTCGGCAGAACCGACGACCTATGCTTTATTCCGGTAAAATTGAGCCGGTGACTGGATTCGAACCAGCGACCTATTCTTTACGAGAGAATCGCTCTACCCCTGAGCTACACCGGCTTGTCGGGTTTCAAATATAAGTAAACTTTTTTAGTGATGGAATCACTTTTCACCCTTGCCAAAGAAAATTGGCTTGGAAGGTTTCACTTGGCTATTTTCGTGCTTCACAAAAATAGTGTCTATGCAGAATTTCGATTTTACTTCTTCCGTTACCTTTTTGATCATTGCCATCAACACAGCCGTTTCATTGCTTGCTCTATACGGAGCACCGCAATTTCTTGAAAAGGGATATCTGAAACCGTATCGGGTGGTTCGTGAACATACATGGTATGAACTATTAACGTCGGGTTTTCTACATGCGAACTTGGGACATCTATTTGTAAATATGTTTACGCTCTATTTTTTTGGGCGCATCATGGAGCATATACTGGGGCCGGTTTATTTTTTAGGATTATATCTTACGGCCTTACTTGTGGCAGGTATTCCTTCTGTAATTAAATTCAGAAAAGATCCCAACTACGCAACGCTCGGTGCTTCGGGTGCCGTAGGAGGTGTACTTTTCGCCTATATCTTTTTATTTCCGCTGGAAAGTATTTATCTACTTTTTATCCCTATTCCAATACCGGCCTTTGTATTCGGTATCCTTTATTTGTTATACAGCATGTACGAAAGCAAGCAGGACCGTGGTAAGATCAACCACGAGGCACATATTGCGGGTGCGGTGTGGGGCATTGTTTATTTGGTAGCTTTTGTGCCCAACACCATCGACCATTTCTTGACGGTATTCGGGTTATTGTAGAGATGATTTTTAGATGGGGGCTATATCTGTATCCGCCGCTCTGCTGCGGATGCATGTACGTAGTCTTCTCTCATTCCGTAGCTAAGATGGAGTCCACCTCAAAGGTGGACTCCATCTGTTGAAGGTTACCCATTCTCATCCCGGAAATTCTGCATAAAACTGACCAGCACTTCCACACTTTCCATAGGGCAGGCATTATAAATACTTGCCCGAACGCCGCCCACGCTGCGGTGTCCTTTAAGAGCTACTAAATTTTGGTTAGCTGCTTCACTTAGAAATTTTAATTCCAGTTCCTCCGAAGGAAGGCGATACGTAACATTCATCAGCGAGCGGGAATTTTTTTCCACAGCGCCGCGGTAAAAATCATCCCGGTCAATTTCATCATAGAGTAAATCAGCTTTCTCTTTATTGAATTCCGCGAAGTGGCTGATGCCGCCTTTGTTTTGAATCCACTCGAGTACCAGGTTTACCATATACACATTAAAGGTGGGCGGGGTATTGAATATTTTTTGGGTGTGGGTTTGATACTGCAGAATAGTTGGGACATTCTCAGGATTGGCTTTTTCAAGGAAATCCTTTTTTAGAATTACGATTGTAACGCCCGCCGGACCTACATTTTTTTGCGCCCCTGCATAAATCAGCCCGTATCTTGAAACGTCTACAGGGCGGGATAGAAAATCGGAGGACGCATCACAAATAAGTGGAATTCCATTCGTTTCCGGCTCGCTTGCGAATTGGGTACCGGCTACAGTATTGTTTGAAGTAAAATGCACATAAGCGGCATCATCAGTGTATGAAAGCTTTTTTTGGGGCACACGATCATAGCCCGTTTCATCACTGCTGAACGGTACGTGAACGTTGCCAAATAGCTTTGCCTCTTTAATAGCCTTGGCCGACCAGCGGCCGGTATCAATGTAGTCGGCGGTTTGATTTTTAGATAGAAAATTAAATGGCGCCATCATAAACTGGGCGCTGGCTCCGCCTTGTAAAAACATGATGTGGAAATCTTCACCTAAATTCAGCAGGCTGCGAAGCCGCGATTTAGCCTGTTGATCGATTTCGGTATAGGCTGCGCTGCGGTGGCTCATCTCCATAATCGATTGGCCCATTTCATTATAATCGGGGAGGTCGGCTTTGGCTTTTTTAAGTACTTCGAGGGGTAAGCGTGCAGGACCGGCACTGAAATTGTGGATGCGATTCATGTGTGGTAAGTTTAAAGTTTAATGAGTATTGTTTTGAGGGATTCGTTGAAAATAACAGGTTCTCAGGTTAAAGGTTTCAGGTCACAGGTCCAAGGTTAGACATAACTTGAGACATTTGACCTTCGACATCAGACTTTGACCTTAAAATGTATGAACCAACAGCCCAGATCGAAGTTTGGGTTCAAACCAGGTTGATTTGGGGGGCATAAGTAATCCCTCATCAGAAACTTTAACCAATTCTTCAATGGCTGTAGGGTACATGCTAATGGCTAAGTCAGCTTTACCGGAATCAACCCGTTTTTCAAGTTCATCCGTACCGCGTATGCCGCCTACAAAAGAAATATTTTCATCCCGTCGCGGATCATCAATACCCAGCAGGGGTTTCAACACAAATTCTTGTAATCGGTAGGCATCGAGCCGTTCCACCGCCGATGGATTTTCTGCTTGGGGCAGCGTGATCTGCAGCCACGATCCGTTAATATAGAAGCAGATATCTCCTTTGTGAGATGGTTCGGGACTCACATTTTCCTGAACGGTAAATTTGCTTTTCAGTTGGGCCAAAAAATCATTCGGTGCATTAAAAACGATTCGGTTATATGCCAGTATATTCATCTCAGACATAGGAAAAATGACGGCCGGAAAGAAATTAAATTCTTCATTCCCTGTTACCTCAGGGCGTTTTTCTCGCTCATACTCGGCAGCGCGGGAGGCACTTTTACAGCGATGGTGACCATCGGCAATGTACAGATAATCTAAGCCGCTAAATGCCTGCACCAACGTTTCGGTGTCTGTTACTTTCCACAGCCGATGCGTAATTTCGTCTTGGGTGGTAAAGTCAAATACAGGGTTATTTTCTTTGCAAAAAGTGGCAGTAAATTCGCCAATGTCAACACTATCTTTGCAGGTAAGCATCACCGGCTCGGCATGGGCCTGTTGTTCAACAATGTGGCGGGTGCGGTCATCTTCTTTATCGGGACGGGTTAACTCGTGTTTTAGAATGACGTCATTATCATACTCTTCAACAGAAACACAGCCAAAAATGCCGGTTTGGGTTTTGCCTTTCCAAATTAACTGATAAATGAATAGTGCCTTTTCATTGTCTTGTTCAAGAATTCCAGCATCCATAAATTTCTGAAGATTGTCAGCCCCTGTTTGATATACTGAATCGTCGTTAAAGGAAGTGCCTTCCGGCAAGTCAATTTCCGGACGAATGATATGCAAGAAACTGTTTGGATTTCCCTGAGCCTCTTTCCGGGCTTCCTCGGTACTTATAACATCGTAGGGAGGGCAGGCAATTTGTTTCACCTGTTCCGGCGATGGGTGCCATGCTTTAAACGGATGAATGATAGCCATACTTCAAAAAAATGTAACCGGTTAAAATTAAGCCTAAATGTACAGTTCCAGATGCTATTTTTAAAGTAAAGAATATGGAATGATAAAATTGATTTTATAAACAGTTCAAAAAGTGATGTAAACCCTTTACCTTTAAAGAAATTATTAATCAAATATACCAATTATGGATCTCGAAAATATAAACGGCGATAAGATTTCGGATGACCAAAGGCAGCAGCTTTTATTTATGATGTTTATCCAGCAGCATCAGCAAATTGCGATGATGGGAATGGGCAAGATTAAGAATCCATCAACCGATGAAGTTGAGCGTGATTTAAAATCAGCAAAATTTGCCATTGATACCCTTTTGATGATGCAGGAATATACCAAGGGTAATTTGCCGAATGAACTTAAAAATTATTTAGAACAAACATTGAATACGCTGCGTCTTAATTATGCTGACGAAAAGGATAAAGGCGAAGATGCAAACAAGCAGGAAGAGTAGATGATTGCCGTTGCAGCAGCTGGCGGGGTGGTTTATCAAAAAAAGGAGGAAGGTTATGAAGTATTGTTAATCCATCGCAACGGGGTTTGGGATTTGCCCAAAGGAAAACAAGAAGAGCATGAATCAATTGAAGAATGTGCCCGCCGTGAAGTAGCCGAAGAGGTGGGGATACCGTTACCGGAAATAGAGTGCTTTTTAACCAAGACGTATCATGAGTACGAGCGCGATGGCAAAAAGTACGGAAAGACCACCCATTGGTATAAAATGCGTACTGATGTTCAAGACAATTTTAGGCCGGAAGAATCCGAAGGGATAGAAACTGTAGAGTGGACGGACATTGATGAGGCAGAGAGGCGGGTTGGTTACGAGAACCTAAATAAAGTACTAAAGGCGTTTAAGAATACGGTAAAATAAAAAGGCGCTTTATCACTAAAGCGCCTTTACAATCAAACAATAAAATAGACGAATTACTGCAACTGAAATCGAATAGGTAAGCTCATCTGTACCCGTACTGCTTTACCGCGTTGTCGTCCGGGTTTAAACTTAGCATGCTGTTTAATAGCTTCAACTGCCGCTTCATCACAACCGCCGCCAATGCCGCGAATTACTTTGGGATCTTCAATCTCGCCATTTGTATTAACGATAAATTGAACGGTAACCCGACCTTCTATATTCGCTCTTCGGCATCGCGGAGGATACTCAACTTTTTTCTGAAGGCCGACAATGCCGCCAATTAATTCCGGTTGTTCTTCAACAGCTACAAAGAAATCTTCCTCCTGATCTCCCTCACTCTCGGGTTGCGGAGGCTCAGGCAGCGGATCATCAAAATCTAATTCGGAATTTATATTTATATCCTGGTCTTCAATCACTTCATCATTAGGCACTTCAACGGGTACCTGCGGAGGCGGCGGTGGTGGTGGCTTCTTTTTTTGCTGTGTCTGAACAACCTCTTTCATCTCCACTACTTCCTGTTCTTGGGTCAGATCAAGGTTACTTTTTGCGCCTTGAAAGTCTACTTTCATAGCAATTATAAAAATAAGGAGTACTACAACTAAACCTATCTCCCAAAAAACAGTGTAATACTTTTTTAGATCGGCTTTTGGATTTTTTCTATTCGTGCTCATAAGAAGTTCCTCTAATTCATTTAAGAGTTCTTTGCGTACAAATATATTAATTTATACATAGGGTTCAAACTAAATTACTTTCTTTTAGTACCTACTATAATCAACACTAAAAAAGCATAAATATTTCATGATATTTTAGTCTTCAACAATTTTATAAAGAATTAAAGTGGCAATAAAGCATCCCAGGGTATCAAAAGCCACGTCAAATAAATCGGCCATCCTGTTTGCAGGCAAAACATATTGTAAAACTTCAACAGAAACCCCGAAAAAAACGCCTATAAAAAAAATAAAAAATAAATTCAGCCCTTCGGGTGATGAAAGATACCAGTAATAGCCTACCAAAAAAGTCCATCCTCCAAAAATGAGCAAGTGTCCCAGTTTGTCATACGACCATACTTGTGAAGGCAGAACATTATCAACGGGCAAAAGAGTTAAAATAAGCGTTCCAACGGTCATCAAAATAATACTGCCGAGCAGCAGATACCGCCGTTTGGATAAATAATCGTTTATCTGTGTTATCATATCAGGTCAAAGGGTTCGGGAATATGATGGGGATCTTGCTCTTGTATAGAAATTGCTTTTTTGTAACCGCTCAATAACGCTTTAAAACAACTTTCGTCAGCAGCGTATTCCATTGACTTATAGGCCGCAATCTTTCCTGCAAGAACATCACCAAAGCCGGCCCGTGAAAAAATTCGCGTATCGTAACTGCTTAAATAGGTTTTGGCATCGGGGGTAGCGACGATAACGGGAAACCCTTTGGATAATAAAAAGACATCCTTTTGTTGAGCCATTTCTTTTACCGCCATCAGCCGTTGGGAATCACTTTTTATGGTATCATTCAGCAAGGTTGATAATTCTCCGGGGTGAGGGGTTAATATCCAGGATGAAGATTCCGGTTTTTCCCAATCATTTTTTTGTGAAAGCGCCCACAAAGCATCGGCATCAATAATAGAATGCTGCATGTTTTTGTCTAAAAACTGTTGGACAAAATTTACGGTTGTTTCACTGCGGCCTAAACCCGGCCCCACCAATGTTACCCCTGATTTTTGCTGAACAATTTGGAGTACCTCATCAATATGGTTTTCCCGGAACAGCACATCTTCATAGTCGCCTACCGGTTTTTTTATTATTTGAGGTAAATTATGCTCAAAAACCGGCAACAGACCGCGTGGGCAAATCAGTATTACAGCTCCAACGCCTTCTGCCCACGCACTTTTGGCGGCCATGATAGCGGCCCCGGTCATACCTTCCGAGCCTGCAATAACATATACAACGCCCGCTTCATATTTATGGCGGGATGGAGTTCGGGATTTATCAGGAACCCAGGATTGGTCTATTAGATGAGTAGAGCACTGTTGCTTTATATACCTGGGAAAAGGAAGTTCGCAAAAATGGATTTCACCGGTACATTTGTGCCCGTCTTGCAGGTAAAAGCCTTGCTTAAGTACGCCAAATGCAAATGTTTTGGCAGCGCGGATGGCTTCTCCCTTTATGGCACCGGTATCGGCATGCAGGCCGGTTGGTATGTCCATAGCATAAACGGGACATGCAACCGTGTTGGCCCATTTTACCGCATCTGAATAAGCGCCTCTAAGATCACTGTTTAGGCCGGTGCCCAGCATGCCGTCAATGATGAAGTCGGCGCTCTCTTTTTGGTCGTAATCGGTCCAACTGTTGTAAAAGTTGATGGCCGCTTCAGCATCATTTTCATTGATTTTTTGGAGTAGGTTAAAGTTTTTTTGCGTTGTAGCGGAAAGATCATCATACCCACTAATAAATACCACACTGCATTTAACCCCGCTTTGTGCAAGATAACGGGCCGCCACCAAGGCATCGCCGCCGTTGTTACCTTTGCCGCATAGAAAAACACCGTGATGGTCCCTGTCTATCGTCTTTAAGATCTCGTTCGCTGCCGATAAACCCGCCGCTTCCATCAGGGTAAATTCATCAATCCCGAATGAATTCACCGTTTCCGAATCAATGATTCGGCTTTCGTCGGCTGTAGCTATAATGTATGATGAGGGAATTTCCATATCAGTAGGCTTTGGCAAAAAGTACCTTTTGGGGTGATGGGTTTCCGGTAACCATACAGGAGCCTTGTTCTTTTTTATCACTCAACGGAATACAACGAATAGTCGCTTTGGTTTCTTCCTTAATTTTTTCCTCCGTTTCGGCGGTGCCGTCCCAATGCGCATAGACAAAGCCGCCGTCATTTTCTATGATTGCCTTAAACTCATCATAAGAGTCGGCTTGATGCGTATTTTCATCAATTCGTTTTTGGGCAGTATCATATAGATCATTCTGAATTTGGCCCAGCATATTTTTGATGCGCTCGCCAAGTCCGTTTCTGTCTACAATGTTTTTTTCAAGCGTATCGCGCCGTGCAAGTTCTACATTATGGTTTTCAAGATCGCGCGGTCCTACGGCAATGCGCAGCGGAATTCCGGCTGCCTCATGTTCGGCAAATTTACGGCCCGGATTGGAGCCTTCGCGGTCATCCAGCTTATATTTTATACCGGCTTCTTTTAGCTCTTTGGTGATGCCATCGCAATATACAAGCACGGCTGCCTGCTGTTCATCACTTCGCCAAATGGGGACAATTACGACCTGGACCGGCGCCAGTTTCGGAGGCAGCACCAGTCCATTATCATCGGAGTGCGTCATAATCAACCCGCCGATGAGTCGCGTGGAAACGCCCCAGCTTGTGGCCCAGACGTATTCGTGCTCGCCTTCTTTGTTTTGATATTTTACATCAAAAGCCTTGGCGAAATTTTGCCCCAGAAAATGCGATGTTCCGGCCTGCAGCGCTTTATTATCCTGCATAAGCGATTCGATGCAATAGGTTTCCTCAGCGCCGGCAAACCGCTCGGATGCGCTTTTTACGCCCGTAGTTACAGGCATGGCCATATATTCTTCGGCAAAGGTGCGATAGACTTCCAGCATCCGCTCGGTTTCTTCTATGGCTTCTTGTTTGGTGGCGTGAGCTGTGTGCCCTTCCTGCCACAAGAATTCCATGGTGCGCAGGAACATGCGCGTACGCAGCTCCCACCGCACTACATTGGCCCACTGGTTGATGAGGATGGGCAAATCGCGGTAGGATTGAATCCAATTGCGGTAGGAATCCCAGATAATAGTTTCGGAAGTAGGTCGCACAATAAGCTCTTCTTCGAGCCGGGATTCGGGGTCTACTTCCACGCCGCCGTCAACACTTTGCAGGCGGCTGTGGGTGACGACCGCACACTCTTTGGCAAAACCCTCAACATGCTGCGCCTCTTTTGAGAGAAAGGATTTTGGGATGAACAGCGGAAAGTAGGCGTTCTCATGACCGGTATCTTTGAACATGCCGTCCAGCGCGGCTTTCATGTTTTCCCAGAGGGCATATCCATTGGGACGAATGACCATGCAGCCGCGCACCGGGGCATTGTCGGCCAGCTTGGCTTCGCGGATAACATCGTGGTACCATTGGGAGTAATCTTGGGTTCTGTTGGTAATCTTTTTTGCCATGAGAAATTTGGAGCTTCAATGCTTACGATTATGAATTGATAAGCTTGAAAATAAGGCGAAATTGAAGAGCCTCAAAAAGAAGTTTGACGGAAGCCACAAAAGCACAAAAACACTGAATAGTTTTTTTAAAATCAGGGTACAGAATATTCTTTTGTGCTTTCGTGTTTTAGTGGCAAAAAAGCTTAATGTTTTATGAGAAAAGTAGTATATTTGGCACTCTTTTAAATCCAAGACGTGGTAGTCCCGAGGATTCGGGAGTGAGAGCGTCGGATTCCTATCCGCCGGCTGGCGGATAACGGTTTGATTCGATAATCGTTGCAAAAGAGATTGATTTATTAAGCCGTGGTAGCTCAGTTGGTAAGAGCGTCGGATTCATAACCCGGAGGCCGGCGGTTCAAATCCGCCCCACGGTACTTTGGTTATTATAAATTTTAAATAGGAAGGCATTAGCGTCCTAAACGTTTTTGAAAATAAAAAAGAATGTTAATTTTACACTTTAAGAGGCTATTATTTTACGATTTGTGTTTTAACCCCCCAACCCTTTTATGATATAGTCTTGATCATTTTCTTTGTTGGCCCAAAGAAAACGATCCAAAAGCCCCGAAGGGATGCCTATGGCGAAAAGGCCCTTTTTCGAAGGTGTTTGAATAAGGTTTTTCGGAAAACCTTATTCAACCGCCATAAAAAGCGAATTGATATCCAACCTTTAACCTCTTCAGGGGCTTTTCATGGCTACACTGACGAAAAAGAAGAAGACCTATCCTATTATTCCGATGGAATCCACGCGCTTGCGCGTCACGTATTTTAGTCGTTTAGGACGCTATTGATAGGAAGGCTATTAGCTCAGTTTGTAAGAGCGTTGGATTTCTATCCGCCGGCTGGCGGACGGCGGTTCTGCCGAAGGCATCCCTATGGGAAAATCCGCCCCACGGTACTCAATTATTTCCCTAAGTATTTGATTAATGCTTTAGGGGTTTTTATTTATGATTGGTATAACTATTGGAAAACAATTTCTCTCTTTTCTCTACTTTATAGTATAATTCTTGGTGCCGCTTAGCCCAAAAACACTGCCCTCCAACTTGCGAAATTGCAACCGATACTCAAAAAAACGTGATTCCAGGATTCTAAAACCCCACCCGCGGACTATTTAATTTCATAAATCCAAAAGTTCTGTTATTATAAACAGCATTAATATTTTAGCCTCGGTCTTCAGTCAACCAAATATAACAGCTATGAAAATTAAAAATATTTCAACTCTTTATAAGTTAACCGCTACTATTTTTTCGGGATTATTATTGTTGCTTGTGCTAAGTGTTAGCGCCTACAGCCAAGTGCCCAAACCCGCCGAAGTGTATGGCTTTGAGGTGGGCGCCGATTATAAGCTGGCTGATTATGATATGATGTTAAGCTATTATGATAAGCTTGATGCGGCCTCTGAACGGGTTAAGAAAATTCAAATCGGCACAACATCGATGGGTCGGCCCATGATTTTGCTCTTTATTTCCAGCGAGCAGAACATGCAGCAGCTCGACCGCTGGCGCGATATTAGCGAAACGCTTTCGCGGGCGCGAATTGAT
>Ga0136556_1001223_pt1 | contig 13281 bp, 10 predicted proteins | sample AntRauTorckE6831_FD_104780 | JGI IMG/M metagenome (GOLD analysis project Ga0136556, IMG submission 104780) | Saline lake microbial communities from Rauer Islands, Antarctica - Metagenome Torckler E6 #831 | ecosystem: Environmental > Aquatic > Non-marine Saline and Alkaline > Saline | place... | reverse complement strand
TGACCTAATAAATTCTTTCACAGAAACCGGGTCATCACCCAGCAACGGATATACCAAGGGGCTCACAAATGCTCTAAAATCCATAAAATCTCCGATCTGGCTATACTGTGTAAATACAAAAAGAAGGATACCCGGGGTTGCGATGTATACTAAGTTTCGTTGGATTCCCGGTGGCGGCCGTAACACACTATAGTGCAGAACAAGGTAGGCGAGTGCATACAGTCCAAAATTAACGAACACCCGATTTCTGAGAACTTGTGCAAATCCTACCATATTTGCCATACTCAGCATCAATATCCCTAAACCGGCAAGGCCCGTACGTAACTTATCATGGTTGTTATTTTTCATGTAGCCCATAAAAAGGAGTGCATAAATAAACAATACCTGTATAATCCGATCAGCCGCATAGCGGTAGTATTTTGCATGAAAACTTCGGTTGTCCACCGTTGCAAAACGTGGACCCCCAACTTCATCGTCCTCAACATAAGCCTGCATTTTTGCTTCGCCAAGGCCTGTACTTGTCAAATAGGGTTCAATCATGCCGGAACTGGCTGAAAAGAGATATGAGAAAACAAGGATTCCCAATAACAGGTATTTACGATCTCCTATTATCAGGTAGGCATAAAAGGGAAGGGTAATTACTAAATACCCAAAGTGAAACATCGGTGCCAGCATCACCAGCAGGATATATTTAATGTTTCGCGTCTTCAGGTAGAGGTAAGCTCCGTTGAAAAAACACCACGCCCCGGTCCAGTTCCGGATGGAATTAAGCCCCTCCAGGTTCTTCCAGGAAAAAAAGAAAACAAACAACACGAGTATGACAATATTCCAGTTCCGATGTATATCATCATAGACCAATGAAATCCCACGGATAAAAAAGGTACCATACACTATGCCTGCAGCTAAAAAAAGCCAGGACGGATTGGTCGTAAATTGTGAAAGTGAGTATGATAGAAGTGGGAGGTATAATTCATCCGCCCCTGCTCCCAAGTGCTTCCCCCCATTCAGGCTAAGAATCTCAATTATTAAATGCTGAAACTGCTCAAAATCTAAGTTGTGATAATATTCTGAAAAATTCATTGCCTGGCGATACCCGTCATTATTACCAGTATGACTTAATGTGTAACCAAACGCGGCCACAAACAGAACCAGGGTAATCCGTGCATTTTTCTGCTGAAAATTAGCCATCGATGCAAGAATGGCAAGCAAGGGAGAGATTAAAAACAGGATCAGATAATAGAATATGTGGTTCCTGTTATCCATCTTTCTGAATCTCTTTAAAGAATGAAAACCAAATCTTCCCTACTTCTTCCACAGTAAATTGTTGTGCGCTCTCCACGCACTTTACAGACATTTCTTTGCGTTTTTCCGGAGAATCGGCGAGTTGAACAAGCCGATCCGCCATATCATCCAGGTCGAACGGTTCAATCAGGTATCCGCTATCACCCTCCGTGGCCACCCATGGCGCGGCGGTGTAGCTGTTAAACACCACCGGGACTACACCGTAGCTTTGCGACTCCAGCAGTACATTGGGAAATCCTTCATACGCTGAAGTCATCACCAGGACCGATGCCTTTTCATAGTAGGGGGCGGGATCAGCCTGGCCGATAGATTCAATGTTTGGCAGGCCTTCAATCTCCTTCAGCAGAGTTTCCCGGTAGTCGCCATCCCCTACGACTGTAAATTTCCATCCTGGCAGTTTTTCATGCATCCGTCTCCAGAGCGGTGCGATCAAATCAGCTCTCTTCTGGCTCACATCAAGCCGGCCCACATAGAGCAACAGCTTCTCCTTTTCACCCGGTTCATGGACCTCCGGAATAGAGTTGGGGATCGCCCGCACTTTATGTGGTTTATAATCTCCAACAAAATATTTCAGCTCTGTACGATTGGGCGGAGCAAGCAGGATAAAATAGTCGTGCCGGTCGATGATCCGCTTCAGGTCCCGGCGATGTTTCAAATAGTGATATGCTAAAATCAGAGAGAGCCCTACCTTATTATTCACCAGCTTTAGCAGCGGTAAGCCATTTAATTTCTCATTTACTTTATTCTCGAGATTGTCTTTAAAGCTGAAGAGCGAGTTTCTAAGGCAGCCGATCAACCTGTAGCCTGTTTCCTCTTTCATCTCCGAAAGAATATTTCGCAAATGATACGTATAGGGGTGCTGATTGATCACAATATCCGGGTTGACCTCCTGAATGACTCGCCGAATATACTGTTGGTTTTCGGCTTTTTCCGCTCCACCCGGTTTTTGAACATGATGAAGCGAACCATAATCAACAGTCTCCATATGTCCTTCCGGGCTCAGTGACAGGTAGGATACATCCAAACCGTTTTCATGGAAATGCTTTCCCAGTTTGAACGTTGTTCGCTGCACGCCACCGCCAAAAGGATCAAAGGCCGCCTCTATAACAAATAGTATTTTCATGTCACTGTTATGCTAAATACGTCTTTACTTTACGATTTACCTTGTCAACTACCTTCGTCAGTATCGCCTTGCTCTTGTGCAGAACCCGGTCTGATTTTGTACCGGCCTCTATCCCATCAACAAAAGCTGTCACCTGCTTTTTCGTAAGCGTAATATTATCCTGTTCTGTGTGATCGGCAGCTGCAGAGGATGACGTAAGCGTTAGTTTTTCATTATTGGGTAGCAGCTTGTTCGCTTCATCAATTAACTTTCTATAGGCCATAAGTTTACCGGAGGCTATAGCACTATACCGATTCGTTAAATCTGTGTCGGCTGCTTTTTCACTGCCGGGCAAGCCGGCAAATGCCTCCCTCACAAAAGGTATTAATGACGGCCGGCTTTTGTTGAGGGATTGAATTGCAAGAAGCTCTGATAGTGTAAGAGACGTATTGACGCGGTCATCTTCAGGAATATCAGGAGTTGACACACCCAGCCAATCTGCAAATGCGGATTTCGCCATATGTTCGGATCCCGCCATATACTTTCTGCAGGTCCATTGAATAGATTGTTGAGTCCGGTATTCCATAAATCGTTCAACCAAGCCCATCGTCTCGTATTCCGTCTCCAGCCAGCCCGGATAATCGGGAAGGGTTCCTTTTTTAGCGCGGTGTTTGTAGGTCGAAAGCGCATGAGACACCGGGTCGCGGAAATACACCAGCGCGTTAATACTTTCAATTCCGTTCTCCTCCGCAGTATTAATAAGAATTTTAACAGCGTTTGGGTTTTCAAATGCGTGGAAGAAGTTTTCGCTAGAGATCAGAATTGACTTACAGCTGTTTCTATTTGCTTCCGATATGTAGTCGGCTATTAACTCGCTGCTTTTTTGATCATCATTTTCTTTTAAAGCTTTCGCAAGTTCAGGCCCGTTACCGGGTGAAATATTTCCGGACACCATATCGTATTCTCGGGATGCCACCGGAAAATGGATTCCGTTGCTTTGTAAATAGTCCCGGTTTCTCGAAAACAGTGTCTGCAGGAATGAACTGCCCGTTTTATGATATCCGCAGTGTAAATAGAGTTTCATTTGATTACTTTATAAGTCATTTTTCCAATCCATCTGTGGTTATCCCGGCTCTCTCCCCGGTTCAAGCAAGAGACCTTCAACAATCTCATATAACAATGCAAGTTTGTGACAAATGGCTCGTGCCAGGGAATTAACCATTTAATATCACAAAATATTAAATTGAATTAGATTTTACCTCATTTGCACTATTAATTATTAAATTACCGTCAACGTCTTTTTTGAATACAATGCACATCTGTTTTTTTCGAATAGAAACATATCATCTTTTGAAGTGACAAATCAATTTGAATTTCTTAATTCAGCCACACAATGGATGTCTGTAAGGCCTCCTGTGAAAAGTTTTGTTGGTTTAAACCCCTTAGAGGGTTGCCTGGCTTTCACATTTTTTCAAGACAGCTTTAATATCAGTTAGACACATTTAACTTTATATCAAGATTTATATAGCCTACATTGAGAAAAATATTTTCTTCAAATACATAATATCCTTTTATTACAGTATGAAACAACCAAAAGTTATTGCCGAAATCGGCTGCAACCACAAAGGGGAGATGGAAATTGCCCGCGAACTTATTATGATGGCGGCTAAATTTTGCAAGGCTGACTATGCCAAGTTCCAAAAACGTAACCCGAAAGAACTTCTTACTGAAGAAGAATACAACGCCCCGCACCCGAATCCCATAAATTCATACGGTGAGTCTTACGGGAAACACCGCGAATTCCTTGAATTCGATGTTGATCAGCACAAACAGCTTCTGGAGTGGTGCAACGAGTTCGAAATCGGCTACTCGACTTCGGTCTGGGACCTCACCAGCGCAAAAGAGATTACAACGCTGAACCCCGATTTTATAAAAATACCTTCTGCATGTAACCTGCACTTTGAGATGCTTAGCTACCTCTGTGAAAATTACGAAGGAGATATCCATCTTTCCTTTGGGATGACAACCCATGCTGAAGAAGAGCAGATCATCTCCTTATTTGAGGAGAAACAACGGGCGAAAGATCTTGTTATCTACAGCTGTACATCCGGCTACCCGGTACCGTTCGAAGATATTGGCCTCTACGAAATTACCCGGCTGATCGACTCCTACAAAGAGCGCGTGAAGGACGTTGGCTTTTCGGGCCACCATCTCGGAATCGCGGCTGACGTTGCGGCTATGACGCTCGGCGCAAACTGGATTGAACGGCACTACACCCTCGACCGTACCTGGAAAGGAACGGATCACTCCGCTTCGCTTGAACCCGATGGACTGAGACGCCTGGTGCGGGATGTGACAAACGTATCGAAAGCACTCGCCCATAAAGAAGACGAGATCCTTGAAATTGAAGTTGCACAGCGTAAAAAACTGAAATGGAAGAAAGCAAACAGCGTTCAGTAGCCTTTATCCCCGTCCGGGGCGGGAGTAAAAGTATTCCCCGGAAGAACATTAAGGAGATTGCAGGAAAACCGCTGGTGCATTGGGTCCTTGATGCTGCTTTGGAAAGCGGCATGTTTGATGATGTGTATGTCTCAACGGACGATGAAGAAATCAAACAGGTGGTACTGAGCCATCCGGAATCGGACCGGATTACCGTTATTGGACGGAGTAAAGAGGCTGCTTCCGATACAGCCTCAACTGAATCCGCCATGCTCGAGTTTGCCAGCGCGTATTCCTTCGATACTATCACACTGCTCCAGGCAACATCCCCTCTCACAACCGGGGAAGATATCCGGAAGGCATACAGGATGTTTGATAATGATGCAGACTGTGGCGGCGTGCTATCGGTCTGCCGACAGGAACGATTCATATGGAAGGAATCAACAGGCGGCTACTTCAAACCTGAGAATTATGACCCTGCAAGCAGGCCACTACGGCAAGATTTTGATGGCTTCCTCGTAGAAAACGGTGCTATCTATATTACATCCAGAGAGAGTCTTCTAAAATATAAAAACAGGCTCTCCGGGAATATCCTCTGTTATGAGATGTCGCCTGACACCTATTATGAAATTGATGAACCGGCAGACTGGCCAATAGTAGAAGACCTGTTGAAACGGAGACGCAAACGGTCTTCGGCCAATTCGGCCAAAACCATTAAGCTATTCATTTCTGATGTAGACGGCGTACTGACCGATGCCGGTATGTACTATTCCGAGAAAGGGGATGAATTGAAGAAGTTCAATACGCGGGATGGTAAAGGGTTTGAACTGCTCCGCAAACAGGGCGTTAAAACCGGTATTATCACCACCGAGGATACCAAAATTGTCGCGAATCGTGCTTCAAAATTAAAGATCGATATTCTTCACCAGGGTATCTCGGAAAAAGGCAAGCTCCTGCTTGAAATCACCACATCACTGGGAATTTCGCCTTCTGAAGTCGCGTACATCGGGGATGACATTAATGATCTCTCTATCATCAATTCCGTTGGGTTTTCCGCTTGTCCTGCAGATGCCGTCGAAGGGATTCGAAGCAGTGCGGATTATATCTGCCAGAAGAAAGGCGGCAAAGGCTGTGTAAGAGAATTCGCTGAGTTAATTCTGAGTAGGATCGACAGTAAATAAGTCTGAAATTATTAAATGAACTACTGTTGTGTCAATTCTCATTTAATATACTTTCGTAACTTTAAAACTGCGAGCTTTTTTGTCAGATTTAAGATGTTATGACCTGACTTACCAATCCCAAATATTGTTTTGGGGTAAAATCGCAGGAAAACCCCCCAATTATTAGATAAAAATGAAGCTTTTGCTATTCGATAACTCATCCTTAAACGTGACTCCGGACGTTTTGTGATCTCATCTTTATTTTTTTGGTAAAGACACACCAAACCAGCTACTCTTTTCGTTTCACTTTTTGAAATATTATCGGTGTTATCCCTTCTGTAATACCCAAGAATTTTATCCACAAAACCAAACTCTGTTACTCGCGCGATTCTTAAGAAAAGATCCCAATCCTGTTCAGCTGGCAAGCTTTCATCCAGTAATCCGGACTCTTGGAATATATCTTTTCTAATGGCAACAAATGAATATCCCCCTACAAAATTTATATAGATAAGATCACTGAAAACCCATCCCTCCGGTTTAGAGGGTTTATTATATGGAACAACTCGCTCCCTCTTGAAATCATATCGTTCATAGTCCGAATAAATCAGACCAAATTGCCTGTTGTTATCAATTTTTTCCCGAATGGCCATCAACATTGTTGGAAACCATGTATCATCATCATCAAGAAATTTAATCCAGTTCCCTCTGGATTCTTCGATTCCTGTATTACGTGCACCATTCGCCCCTTTTCGATTCCTGTTCTCTATACATTTGATCCTGTTATCATCAAAAGTGTCAACGATAGACTGTACGCTGCAATTGGAGTGATCGTCTACAATTATTACTTCAAAATCTTGAAATGATTGGCCCAGTACAGTTTTAATCGCACCCGTCAGCATATTTGGACGATTAAAAGTTGGAATAATAACTGAAAAAAAGGGAGTCTCACCTGCCAAGGACGATTGGTCGTTCTCTGGATGATTTTTTATTTGTCTATCCATGACTATTAATTCTAATTCAAATGGGCCCTTTTGGCCTTGAAATCACTTTTATTTTTTAAGGTATGCAAATGCTCCCTAATTATTTGTATTAGAATTTTTGCTTGTACTAATATATTTACCTAGGAGTCTGTCGGGCTTAGGAAATTGTAGCGAAAAAGTGTCAGTTTGAGACAGATACTGGGGTCTTTTGAGGCGAATAGCGGGCCTATTTAACGAAAAAGAGCTCGGTATCCGGCCAAACATGACGGTTTTGCAGTAGATTTAGCTAAGTCCGACAGTCTCCTAGAAAGCCCTCATCAATACCAAAATCCAGGTGTCTATAAAATGAAAAAAGAGTGGGTTTAAAATGCACGACCCTCAAAATACATCTGAAACATTTTTTCAGCTCCTCTTCTTGAATATAAACCCGAGCGGACATTAGGCCAGAATCTGACTTCACTTTCGTAAACAATTTTTTTAACACAAACCGGTATCTGTTCGTAATCAAGTGCAGCAAGAGTGTTCGCTCGGTGATGACCCTGGCGTACAGTCCATCGCCATTCTCCATTATTTGAAACAAATATTGTAGCTACTATATCGCCATCAGACGTATTGCTTCTATTGTATCCACTCAGTTCGATAGATTCAAAAACCTTTAAGAACCTTTTTGTTTCTAACCTTAGTTTTTGAGAGGAAACCGGCCCATAGTAGGTATGACCGTGTATTATTTCAAGATTCTGTCCCTGATTCTGATGATCTTCCTTCAGCCACCTTTTAACACTTTTTTTCTCTGCTTTAATACTGTTTGCCGACCATGGCATTGGAGCAGCCCAGGCGGGTTCGTTCTCCAAATCTGGGGCCTCTTCTCTGTTAAGTTCGAACCTTTCAATCGCAGACTCAGGTTGATAGCTTGTATAGTAAGACTCAAATGCTTTATGTATAAAATCCTTTCTGTCATTTTTTTTCAAATGAACCGAATCTTTCAAAGCCCGCACAAATGGATTGAACTCCTCATTCAGCTTCATAAATTGAAAGCATCGTCCATCGACTCTTCTTGCATTAATCAGAATTGTATGATTCCCGGTGTAGTTAAGCATCCGGGGATCATTTATTCCGTTTCGGATATCAAGAGGTGCAAGCGGCACTAAAATATGATTCTTTATGAAAGTTTTAGAAACGTATTTTTTTAATTCACTAATCATTTTTTAACCACTCCTAAATATTACTCACTTTTTTTGATTATAAAGCCTATTATTACGAAAAAATTAAACAATCGTAAACTTTCTGGTACATTAAACAGCTATTATTGTAATATTCTAACAGACGGCACCCTTTATCCGAAGGTCTACGGTCGCCTATATGACTAAGGATTATGGTGTAAATGATACATTGCAGTTTAACCTCATCGGATGGGAATAAAGGGGTTCATGCCATTTAGAGTCAGGTTGCTGCAATAGGTCTTGCAAATTCTGAAATACACGGATTCAAACCGTGGTGCATCCACGGTTTACATCCATCAAACCCCATCGACTGAACCCATTGCTTCTGCGAGATCACCCCTTCGGGTTGCCTTAGTCGTCTAAGCTTTTCAAGCGCGAAACCAGATGGACATGGGCAGGCGATAAGTCACGCGCTCATAAAAATCAAACCGTCGATTCTAGCCTAAAAACAGCACATTTTACAATCTGTCACTGGTAACGACGAATCTTGTCCGAAAATGGGGAAAGTCCATTTAATCGATAACAGAAATATTAGCACAGTTATTCTTTACAATGAGTCCTTAGAACTCAAAACCCTCCGGTTTTGATGGGTGGAGCTCATTTTTTGAACGCGCCAGCGAAATAGCATGGTTTGCCTGTGCCTGCGGTGCACTACAGCACGGGAAAAATCGCTTTGTGCACTCACCGCTCAATTTCAAATCACCTATACCTCTCAATGTACTTTTGGTAAAGTTGTAGGTCCTTGTTCGTAGTATCCAGCCCCCGCTTTTTCATCTCATTTGAGTCTTTTAGAACACCGCTCACAATTTCGAAAAGTCGGTTTAGCTTCTGTCTCAAAAAGAATAACCAGTGAGACCTGCTGATCAGCCTCAGATCACTCCGGTTAGTGTCCGAAAGATAACCTTTGGAAAGAACAAATCGGATAATCTCCGGTTCTATAAGCGTTTGCAATGCAAAATAACCTTTTCTTAAACGCATCGGGGCGGTATGGGCCACTGAATTGTGGTAGTCTGTTGCCATTTTTATGAAATACTCTGCATACAATTTTGAATACGCTTCGGGCCTTCCTGTTTCCCGAAGTACTCTATAGAGTTCATTTAGTGACTGAACTTTGTCGGCCCTCCCCTTTGGATCCGTCCCCCCGGTTAAAGACCCCTGTCGCTTACGATAGTAGTAGTGAACGTCGTTAATCTGAACAAACCGTTTGCAGCGTATCAGTGCGTTTGGCGTAAAATAGTGATCTTCGTATTTCACCCCTGCAACAAACGTTAAATCGTTAAATATATCCCGGGCGTAAACCCCGTTCACAACAACGATATTCATCCTCTTCTCAAGGAACGCGGTCAACGCCTCCCCCGGCGAATTATGAATGATGGCCGGTTCCTCAGTTTGCCGAAGGTCTTGTATGTTGCCGGTGCCGTCATCAAATAACAGAACTCCGCTTTTTACGATATCCGCCCTTTTATTTATCGCGGTATTATAGAGTATTTCGTACATCGTATGGTCCACGAAATCATCGCTGTCAACAAACCCGATATACTCTCCCCGGGCGTGCTTAATGCCTGTATTTCTTGCTTCTGAGAGTCCTCCATTTTCCCGGCTGATAAGTCTGAAATGAGTGTATATCTTCTCAAACTCAGAGGCTATCTCCGCACTGCTATCGGTTGAGCCGTCATTCACCATAATCACCTCTATGGTCTTCAACGTCTGATGTGCCAGTGAGTCCAGGCACGACCGAAGATACTTCTCCACATTGTATACCGGAACAATAACGGATACATCCGGCTTTTCCACTTTATTCAACATGAAGGTTTATGACTTAAATGCGGTTGCGTGGTTATTGGCGAAGTAGTTAATCTACAGTTCTCGTCAGGCAAACTTAACACTAAAAACTAATAACTGAGAATAACCAATACACCGGCAACCTTTAAATTATGAGATATGTGTCTGCTAACAGACCCTTCCAATGTTACTGCGGTCGTTCACTATAACCGAACAGTTCAAAATCCTTTCGATAGATCTTATAAACTTTTTTTAGCTCTTTATCGGTATAAAAAAATGACCAGTGATCCTCTTTTTCGGGGCCCTGGTTATATTTTTTGAGCTCCCGGCTGACATTTAACCGTAGGCATACTTTTTCAAAATCTTGGTCAATTGTCTCAAAATGGCCAATAAAGTCTACTTCGGGTTCAAATGATCGATCGCATAGGTACATAAATTGAGGCCGAAAATGGTTATAGGTCAAAACAGACTTATCAGTCAGCCAGCCGTGCACAAACTCTTGAAAGGAATTATATTGGCCAAGATTCTCCTCTGCCCACTGCTTATCAACATCACAAAAGCCGCCTCTTTTGAGAAACCTGTATGCCGATAACAGACGACTGTATGGATTTCTCACAAACGTAAATTTATAATATTTTTTAAATGTTGCGGGCCCAAACACTCGTTTATACGTTCTGACCGATCGATGAGCACCCCCAAGATTCCCAAATAGCTCCCTATTTACAGAGACGCCGGCCGACTTTGGAATATGAATAAAAATACATTCAAGTTCATCAAACCCTTTCAGCGAATACACATAGTCCCTTGTTCTCAGCTCTCGAGACTGCTTCCTGTTCTTCCAGTGTGAGAGTTGTGATTCGGCAAAATCTACAACTTTCCCAAGGGGTGATAATGTCTCTTTTTTTAATCTAGGTGGTATTTCCTTCATATTCTTTTATATCGCTCGATTATTCACCCTCTCTGGACTCAAAGAAACGAATAAGCTTGTCTGTTTCACTGTCCGTCAACTCAATCTTATTCATTCGGTTGCCGTTGAACTCTGATTGGGGATCCATTAAGAAGGTTCTTAGAAGGTCCTCATCCCAAACTCGTTGATCCTGACTCAACACGCCTGAATAATTAAAGTCCTCAGCCCCTCCTACTTCACGGCCTAATAAGCCATTCAGATGTGGGCCTATTTCGCTTGTTCGGTTGAGCAGATGGCACGCTGCACAGCGTTGTTCAAAAACCATAGCCGGGCTTCTGTTCTCAGAATGTTCAAAACCTTCAGCTACCATATTATTAAATAGTTCCAGGTCACTCATTTTACCAGCCACAGACGGTTCGGGGTCTCCCTTGGACGCTCCTCCATTATCAAGTACAATCAAATAACGGTCGTCCGTTAACAGTGCAATCAGGCCATTTTGAAGCGTTGTAATTGCTCTGATTCTGTGGCCAAAATAAATTTCTTCGTCGTATACGACCTGGTAATCTTCATTAAGTCTCAACCGCCGAATTCCCTGTCCCCTCATGGCACCCACGAACAGGTCGCCTTCCCACAGGGGAAACCTCTCGCTTTCAAGCTTTATCAGGCTGCTGGGTGCTAATGATGGAATCCATGAATAAACCGGGCCTTCAAATCCCGAATGACGTCCGGCATCACTACTATCCGACAACGTTTGATCTGCAGTATACCAAATACCATGCGAAACCTCCGGCCACCCATAATTATTTCCTTCCCGAATAATATTCAGTTCATCTCCTCCTTCCGGTCCATTTTCTACTGACCAAACAATACCATCATTATCTATGAAAAGACCGGACGGATTCCGTGTTCCAGATGCAAATACCGACCAATTCCCTGTACGTTTGTTGAGTAAAATAAATTTGCCGTAAGGAATCTCAGGATTCTGAGAGTAATTCGGCATTTCTCCAAGACCATGGTGGTTATAGTCACCTATGGTGATTAGGAGGTTTTCATCATCAAAAGACTGAATGGCACCGCCTGAAATATGGCCGGAGTACGGCACCGCAGAAACGAATGCTTCCGGTTCAGGATCAAAGCAAGGTTCTGCCGAAAACAGCGTTACCCACTCCCCCTGCTGATCAATGACACCATTCTGCCGCACCACATCAACTTTACTTATGTGATGAGAAATACAGTCACGGTCGCTATCATAGTAATTATGGGAAAAATAGAGTGAATAGGAATTATTACCTGTTTCTTCTGAATAGAATCCATTCACCCGGAACCACCACTCCCGAAAAGAGTTGCGGCTGGTGTGACCAGAGTCTATAAGGCCATTAAAATTCATGGGGGCCGGACTGATGCTATCCTCCAGCCTGCTATAGTTTTCCGCGTCAAAAATTGAGACATCGCCTTTATTAGATGCGATAAATATCAAGTCCCCGGTTGCAGATATGCCACCGCCATAACCGTCGTACTCCTCCAGCGGTATCTTCTTTACTAGAAGCCGGGTAAGATGCGTACTTAAAAACTCAACACCATCTGTTGGCCTTGGGACAACCGCTTCTTCAGCTGAAAACTGCCGATCAACGTAATCAATAGCGGTACGAATATGATGAACAGGTAATATCCGGTAGTGGCCTGCAACGTAAGTCAACGCAAACAGAAAAATGACGCCTACAATAATCAGGATCTTTTTTTTCATATCTTAATAATAAACAACAGGCGTTTCCAGGACGAAAGTTTTATGCCAACATCATGTGTAGTGTACTCTTGGCTATCAGAGGCTGATTACATGCTTAAATGTAATAACTGCCGATTTGAAATAACGGAATTAAATTATAAAAAATGCAGACATATTTTCAGGCGATTATAAAATGTTAATGGCATTGAGTCTAATTGTCCGGGTCGCATCAAAAGCCCCCCGGAGATAGCGTGAGCATCTAGCAAATAGTTGAGAGGTGCCCAGTGAAAGTCATGATTGGTAGGATTTCCCTAATTGAACTCATTCGTATTAGTGGGGGATTTAATTCGAACGTTGGTATAGTTTGTTCCACTAACATAGAGATTTCATTTCATGGCTCATCTTTTCTCCGCGAAGCGAAATCGCTAACGCCCGGTGCACAGAGCTGCGCTTCGTGGGGAAAAGTTATAAATGTTACCACGACAGGTGATAAACTACCGAAAATATTATTTGCTGAGTTTTGTTTTATATTGCCTGGCGTACCAATTTTATCATCGCCGGGCTGTAATGACTTTAATATCATTTTTTAAGCAATACGCTTCAGAGCGAATATCGGCTATGGTTATACTCTCAATTTTATAACTTAATTCTTTTAGAAGTTCTTCA
>Ga0136556_1001218_pt1 | contig 13318 bp, 13 predicted proteins | sample AntRauTorckE6831_FD_104780 | JGI IMG/M metagenome (GOLD analysis project Ga0136556, IMG submission 104780) | Saline lake microbial communities from Rauer Islands, Antarctica - Metagenome Torckler E6 #831 | ecosystem: Environmental > Aquatic > Non-marine Saline and Alkaline > Saline | place... | reverse complement strand
CTCTCTCTGAGGATCAGGTAGCCGAACGTCCCGAAGAAGAAGGCGATCAGCACCAGCCCGTAGCCGAAGGTGAGGGTGCCCGTAACCGCCAGCGGCACGATCAGCAATGGTCCGAGGACGAACAGCGCGACGTAATCTCTCGGGAGGTTCACCGGGAACGGTTGGATGATGGCCGCGAGCGCGAGCGTGATGCCGGTGATCGCCAGCCCGGTCCCGAGCGCGGTGCCCAGCGCGGCCCCCTCCATCCCGCCGGCGGAGAACACCAGCGCGAGCACGGTGTCGTCGAACTCGAACCCGGTGAAGAGGATAGCGAGCGCGAACAGCGAGAGGCGCATCCGAAGCGACGCCCGCGCGAGGTAGCTGATGAGTTTCTCCGTCGACACGGCGAGGAGGCCGATCCCGAGGAGGAGAATCAGCACGACTCCGAGCGTCCCCTGTGACTCGATGAACCCCTCGATCGCGCCCTCGATCCCGCCTTCTCCGCCGGCTTCGTCGGCCTCCTGGGCGCTAGCGACGCCGACGGCTCCGTCGACGCCAGCCACCGCCACAGGGGCGACCACCGAGAGGAGAAGCGCAGCGATCAGTGCGACAGTAAGTGTACGTCCGTTCACACTCCCGTCCCTCACCCTCTGGGGGGTTCTACCTTCGGGATCGGAGAGGGTCTACCGTTGAACGATCCTACACGCGATCGTGGTCGGCGTTTTCGGGGGCGTCCTCGGCGGCGTCAGTGCCCTCGGCGGGGTCGACGTCGTCGGCGGCCTCGACGTCGTCGGCGTGGAGCAGGAACAGCGAGTCCGGTTCGGGAGAGGCGCGGAGTTCGATGCGCTTGCTCAGCCGGTAGTACTTGCGCTGGCTGAGGCGGTAGCTCTCGACGATCCCCTCCTCTTCGAGGGTCGAGAGGTGGTGAACCGCGGTTTTGCCGTCCATACCGACGTTCTCGGCCAACTCCGAGACGTACCGGGGTTCGCTCACCAACTCCCGCAGGATCTTGAGGCGCGCCTTGCTTCCGAGAACGTCGAACAGGGACATCCGCTCCGGTGCTACGGTGCCCACCCTTTTTAGCTCTCCCCCCGACCTCACGCCTATGGCAGATCTACCGGGGACCGAGGACGAGCCACGAAAGATCACCGAGGGCTACTTCGAGCGGGAGGTACGGCTCTCCCGGGGGGCGACGGCAACGTTCCTCCGGGATCTCGCCGACCAGATCGAGGCCGAGCCACGGCTGACCATCTCCACGGAGGACTGGGAGATTCCCTTCGAGTTCGACGAACCGATCGAAGTCGAGGTGGAGTACGTCGGGGAGAAACACGGGCAGTTGGAGTTGGAACTCGAGTTCGAGCACTCGCCGGCGGACGACCAGATCGACGTGAAGTAGTGGGCCACGGCACACGACCGGATCCGGCCCCCGTGCCGGATCTCCGAGACCACGCCGTGGCCGTATGGTGGTCGATCGATCGCAAAACGGAACGTCGAAAACCCGCCCGAGGACTGCTTACTCGTCGTTGTTCCGGTACGCACGGAGCAGCGCGCCGGCGCCGATGGCCGAGAGCGCGCCGGCGATACCGAAGCCGGGACCGCTGGCTTCCGTGCTGTCGTCCTGCTCGTCGGGGGCCGCGGAGGTGACCTCCGCGGGCGTCCCGTCGGGCGTCGACGTCGACTCGGCCGTCCCCGAGTCGCCGCCGCTCGTGAACTCCTCGTAGGAGATCGGCCCTTCCTCGACGATGACGCTGGACTCCGGCACCTCGCCGGCGTCGGGATTGCTCCCGACGGCCGGGCCGCCGGGTTCGCCGACGACGAACCGGCCGACCATCCCCAACGCCCGGTGGGGCGCACAGTAGTAATCGTAGGTGCCTTCCGTCGAGAAGGTCATCTCGATCGAGCCTTCGCTGATGATTTCGGTCTCGAAGGCCTCGGCGCCCTCCGGAATCCGGTCCTCGAAGGAGACGACGTTGTGTGACCCGTTTTCGATGGTCCAGCTGATGGTGTCACCCGGTTCGATCTGGAGACCGATCGGGTCGAAGTAGTAGTCGCCGTCGTCGGTGCTGCCCATCAACACCTCGTGAGTCTCAGGCTCGCCGGACGGCGTCGCCGTCGCCGTCCCGCTGCTGCCACCCGAGAGTTCGACGTCGCCGCGCATCGAACTCGGGTGGGCGCCACAGTAGTACGACGCCATCGCGGACTCCGCGGTGAACGTCACCGTCTGGTCCTCGCCCTCCGTCGAGACGAACTCCGACTCCACGATGGTGTTGCCGTCGGCGTCTTCGATCACGACGTTGTGTGGGGCGCCGTCGCCGTTCTCCCAGTAGAACTCGTAGGTTTGGCCCGCTTCGAGTTCCAGGGTGGGGTTGGTCGTGCCCTCGATCGAACCCGGGGCCAGCCCTTCCCAGCCCCCCGTGACGCCGTTGAACTCGAACCGCTGGGCGACGTCGTCCTGTGCGCTGGCGGTTCCTGCGACTACCGATGTCGCGACGACACCGGCACCGATCGTTCGGAGCACCGACCGTCGAGAGGCTCCATCTGCAGGCGTGTTCACGCATTGTATAAGGGGATTTGACGTTTTAGGGGTTCCGTTCCCGGACAGTGCGACGAGGGTAACTGGGAGCAGAACCAACAGTAGACGGGTCGTACCGACGCTCCACGTGAGTCGTAACGGAGGCCATCGGCTCGTCCGCTAGCCTTACAATCGAGGCGACCTATGCTAACTGATATGTCACGCACTCGGCGATCGGTCCTCGCCTCGATCGGGGCTGGCACCGCCCTCACCGCCGGCTGTCTCGGCGTCCCCGGCTCCGACGAGAACCAACGTGTGAGCCTGATGTTGAACTGGACGCCCAACGGGCTCCACGTCCCCTACTACGCGGCGAAGGCCCAGGGGTTCTACGCGGAGGAGGGCGTCGAAGTCACCGAAATCGTCGGCGGCGACGGCTCCGACGCCTCGGCCCGCCAGGCCGGTCTCGGCAACAACGAGTTCGCCGTCACCAGCAGCGATCAGGTGCTGCTCACGACCGGCGGCGGCGTCGACGTCCAGTCCATCGGCGCGATGATGCAGCAGTCCGCCAACGTCGTCTTCTCCACGCGCGAGGCGTTCGGCGGCGAACTCACCGACCCCCAACAGCTGGCCGGGAAGACGGTCGGCACCGGCCCGGGGATGGTTCGGATGCTCACCGAACTCTACCTCCAGGAGGTGGGCGTACGCGAGGACGTTGAACTCGTGGATACCGGCTACGAGACGGTCCAGCGCGTGCTCGCCGGCGAAGTCGACGCCGCCGGCGGCGTGTTCGGCGACGCCATCGACGCCCGCTATCAGGGCGCGACCGTCGACTCGCTCAACGTCGCTGCGGAGGTTCCCTCCTACGGCCACGTGCTCGCGACGGCACCCTCCTTCGCGGAGGAGAACCCCGAGACCGTCTCGGCGTTCCTGCGCGGGACCGCCCGCGGGGCCGCGTGGGCGACCAACAACCCCGAGGGGGGCGTCGACGCGCTCGTCGAAGCCAACGAGAGCATCAGCGAGGTGCGCGAGCAGGCTCGTGACACCTGGGAGACGCTCGCGAGCGACCACATCGTCGGCCCGGCCGTCGAGGAGCACGGGTGGGGCTGGCACGAGTCCGAGCCCTGGACGACCGTCGCCGAGGCCCTCGAGAGCGCCGACTCCGGACAGGTTGCACCGACGGAGGACGTCTGGACCAACGAGTATCTGGACACCGAGTTCGAGTACATCGGGAGCTACACCAACCAGATCTCGTGAGCGTCGCGGGTGACCGACTTCGGGAGCGGCTGACGCCGCCGCTGGCGGTGTTCGTGTTCGTACTCGTCGGCTGGAGCCTCGCCGCGGCGGGCGCGCCGCCAATTCTGCTCCCCGGCCCGACTGCGGTTCTCGACGCCTTCCTCACCGATACGGGCGCGTTCGTCGACGCCATCGCCGTCTCGACGGTCACCGCAGCGGGCGGTCTGGCGCTCGGTGCCGCGGTCGGCCTGATGCTCGCGTTCGTGAGCGTCGGCTCCACACCCGGGCGTGCGGTCGTCGAACCAGCGGTCGTCGGCTTCCGGATCGCGCCGCTGACCGCCATCGCCCCCCTCGTCTTTCTCTGGTTCGGAACCGGAATCCCCGTCCGGATCGTGCTCGTCTCGGTGATGACGACGTTCCCCGTCACCGTCGCCTCCATCGACGGCCTGCGGTCGACGCCGCGTTCGTATCTGGATCTGCTCGGCTCGGTCGGGGCTTCGGAGTGGCTGACGTTCCGGACAGTTCGGCTCCCGGCGGCGCTACCCAGCGTGTTCGCTGGCCTGAAGCTGGGGGCGGCGCTCTCGGTCACCGGCACCATCGTCGCCGAACTACTCACGCTCCGGGGTGGGCTCGGCGGCGGCGTCTGGGACGCTGGCCGGTACGCTCGGACTGCGGAACTGTTCGCGTACCTGTTCGTGATCGCGGTGTTTGGGGTCCTTTTCTACGGCGTCGCCGCGCTGGCCGAGCAGTACGCGACTCGGCGATGGGGCATCGACGGCGGCAGCAACTAGCTACTCCACGCGCCGACGCACGCGCGCGCCGAGCAGTCCCACGGCGCCGTACAACGAAAAGCCGATCACGAACACCAGCGAGAGTGACGCGAGCATGATGTCCGGCCGGATGCTCTCGGCGGCGAGCAGAATCAGGTAGCCGAGGCCGCCGTCCGAGACGAACCACTCCGCGAGAACGGCGCCGACGACAGCCAGCGTCACCGACTGGCGCAGACCCGCGACGACGTCGGGCGCGGCGTACGGCAGCCGAACCGCGAACAGCACGCGCAGGCGGGAGGCGTCGACGGATCGCGTCAGATCGAGCGCCGCGTCGGGAGTCTGTCGGAACCCCGCGGCCGTGCTGATCGCCATCGGGAACAGCGCCATCAGCGCCACGAACCCCACGCCGGTGGCGAAACCCACGCCGAAGTAGATGATCAGTAGCGGCGCCAACGACACCACCGGCAGCACGCGCGCGACGACAAGGTACGGCAAGATGGCGCGCCAGAGCGGCGGGATCTCGCCGACGGCGACGCCGATCAGGAAGCCGAGCAGTGTCCCGACGGCGCCGCCCACTAACACTTTCACCGTCGTCGCCACCGCCGCGTCGAGGTAGAGGTCGGGGTTCCCGATCAGCCGCCGGGCCACCTCGATCGGATGCGGAAGCAGGTACGGGGGAACGCCGAGCAGGCTCACGAACGCCGCCCAGAGGACGACTGCGCCGGCCAGCGCAAGAACCGGATAGCTCCACTCCGGCAAGCGGGGGTGGCTCATCGGTCCGAGCGCAGCGATCCGTCGTCCGTGCGATTCCGTCGCAGTACCTGCCGGATATCGGCGACCTGTTAGGCGAACGCGGCGGTGTCCATCGTCGACTCCTCGCGGGGTCGCGGGAGCGACACGTCGACGCGGTCGACGATCCGGCCGGGGTTGTCGGCCATGACGACCACTCGATCGCCCAACAACACCGCCTCTGGGACGCTGTGGGTCACGAACAGCACGGTCCGGTTCGAGTCCCGCCAGCTTTCCAGCACCGAGGCCGCCATGTCGTAGCGGGTGAGTTCGTCGAGTTCGCCGAACGGTTCGTCCATCAGCAGCGTCGACGCGCCGAGATGCATCGCGCGCACGATGGCGACCCGCTGGCACATCCCGCCTGAAAGCTCACGGGGGTAGGCGTCGACGGCGTCGCCGAGCCCTGCGGCGGTGAGGCGGTCACGGGCGCGCTCACGTTGGGGTTCGCGGCCGGCAAGTTCGCGCAGGAACACGACGTTCTCCAGCGCCGTCTTCCACGGGAACAGCGTGTGTGACTGGAAGACAAAACCCAGATCTCCCGCCGACTGGGCCGTCTCAGGGGGGTCGCCGCCGACGCGTACTTGGCCAGCGGTTGGCTCCTGGAGTCCGCCAACGCTTCGCAGTAGTGTGGTCTTCCCACAGCCGGAGGGGCCGACGACGGTCACGAACTCGCCGTCGTCGACGGAGAGCGAGGCGGCGTCGAGAGCGAGTAAATCGTCGAAGCGTACCGTCAAGTTCTCAACCTCGATCACGAGCGACACCCCCGCGCTGATTCATCACCGGAGCGACGGGCCCCCACGGGAAGGACGTAACGGTCGAAACAGTAGATAGAAGAATCAGAATTCCTTACATATCTGTGAAGTGGAACGACTGGTTTCGGACTCATAAACTTCATACAGCTATATAGAATGGAATCTGTGCCGTTGAACTCGGTATGCCCCAGCTTACGGCTTCGTGACACTTCTCAAACCCCAGTCCTCTGGTCCATCGGCGGCAAGATCACGCTCCAGCCTACCCCTCACTTCTGTCGAATGACGAGAAACGCAGTCGTTTCAGGAATCACCGATGGAGGATGGCCACCTCTACTACACGCGACGGCGAGATTGGGTCGGTCGGCTCGGAGGTGGAACAGGTTCGGGAGCCGGAGCTACCACCCTAGTCACCGTCGATCGACAGCTTCGTAGAAGTGGTCGTAACCCGTAGACGATCTTTCGACCGAAAACCGGGCGACGGCGGTCTCTCGCGCCGGTTACGCGATATCCCGGGAGGTGTCGATGTTGACGCTCTCGGCCAGCCGAAGCTTGATCGGCTCGGAAAGCGCCTTCCCGCCGCGGAACTTGGGGACGACGAGGCGGTTCTCCACCTCGGCGTTCGTGATGTTGGTCCGCAGGTCGAACACCACGTCAGCGACGTGGGCCGTGAGGTCGCGGTTCGACGGGATATCCTGGCCTTTCAACCCGTGGAGAATCGCGATCCCGCCGGTGTTGACCATCACCGTCTGCAGTTCGTTGAGGAAGCGTCGGTAGCGACTCCGGTCGTAGCGCTCCAGGGCGTCGATGACGTCGACGATCAGCGTCGCCTCCTCGGGAAGGGTCCCGATCAGGCGGTTCGCCCGGTCCAGCGGTGCGTCGCCGCCAACGTCACGGACCGTCGGCGAACCTGTTCGCGTGTTCGCGGCGGCGATGGCGTCCTCGACCGACTGGTCCGATCGGACCGTCGTCAGGTACAGCGAGGGACGGGCGGCCGTGAGTTCGTAGAGGAACAGCTCCGACTGGCTGGCAGGCTCCGCGGAGAGCAGCACCATCGAGCCTGCCGGGAGCCCGCCCTCGATCTCGCGATCGAGGATCGAGATCCCGGTCGAGAGCCGCTTGGCCATGGGGCTCGTTACTCGGCACCTCGGGAAAAGGCTTCCTGGAGGTGTCACACAATCAAACCGTTTCTGTGGCCCCCTCGAGCGCTGTCGCGGCGGCGTCGTACCGCTCTCGGACCCGTCGGTCCGCGAGTGGGTTGCCGACCGACTCCGGTACGACCGTGAGCAGCGGACAGCCGAGCAGATCCGTCGCGTTCGGCGGGCGGGCGCTCGTCCGGACGAGAACCGTCCCCACTACGGGTGTGCCGACGGCCCGGGCCATCGACGCCGTCTTCGCGGCGTCGCGAAGCGCCGGCGCACAGGCCGTGCTCACCAGCACGACGCCGTCGGCGGCCCGGAGCGGAATCGCGACGTCGACGCCGGCGCCGGCGGGTGTGTCGATCAGTATCGGTGGCCGATCGTGTGGTCCTCCGTCGTCCACTTCCCACGCCGACCGGATCCGAGCCAGCCACTGGTCGGTCGCCACCGCGTCGTCTGTCGGCGCCGGGAGGACTCGACAATCGTGCGCGTCGCTGTACCGGACTCTGTCGATCACGTCCACATCGTCGGTCGAATCCGCCCGCGGGACCGCCGCGAGCGCGTGCAGGTCGGGCATGTCGCGGTCGGCGTCGACGACCAGCGGGCGGCCGGGGAGGGCGGCAGCGAGGCCGAGCGCAGTGGTGGTCTTCCCGACCCCACCCTTGCCGCCGGCAATAGCGAGCATGAGCCGACTGCTCGCGGTTTCCTAGAAGAACTCTCGGGTGAAAACCAGCTGCGAATCCGATACGGGACGTCAGTTCTCCAAACGACGGCCGAACGGTGCCGCGGTTAGTTCTACAAACGACGGCCGAACGGTGCCGCGGTTAGTTCTACAAACGACGGCCGAACGGTGCCGCGGTTAGTTCTACAAACGACGGCCGAACGGCGCCGCGGTTAGTTCTACAAACGACGGCCGAACGGCGCCGTCGTTAGTTCTGACAGCAGCCGCCGGCCTCGCCGCCGAAGTCGACGACCAACTGCGACGAGATGGCGTCGTTCACGGCGTCGAGTTTCGCCTCCATCGCCTCCTGTGCATCGAGGAACTCGGCCATCTCCGGCAGTGAGTGGAGTTCGTGCTGTGCCTGCCGGACGTCGTCGACCAGTTCCTGATCGGCCGAGCCAGTCTGGCGGGCCGTGTTCAGCTCCGCGCGGAGCGACTCGAACTCGCGAATGCGCTGCTGGGCCTCCTCGCTGGCTTCGACGGCCGCCTTGGCCTCCTCGAAGCGCTGGTACTCGTCGGTCGCAGCGATTCGCTCGCCCAGTTCGGTTCCGAGGTCCTCGACGGTCTTCGCCACGCTCATGCCCGGGATTGGGGTTGCCTCGGTTTAGGGCTACCGACCGCGGTTGCCCGTACCGTGGTCCGTTTCACCGACCGCGGTTGCCCATTCCGCGGACCGATCCTCCGACCGCGGTTGCCCATTCCGCGGACCGATCCACGGACCACGGTTGCCCCTTCCGCGGACCGATCCTCCGACCTCAATCCGCCGCCAGCGAACGGTGCCGTTTTTGCCCGCCAGAGTGAGGTCGCTCCCATGCGCTCGGTGTTGATTGCCGCGGCTATCACGCTCGCGGCGACTGGTGTCGTCTGGAAGGGGTCGGCGATGCTGGAGGGCGCCAGCGAACAGCTTTCGGGCTACTACGGGCTGCCGCCGGTGATTCAGGGGTCTATCGTCGCCGCCATCGGTACCAGTTTCCCGGAGCTATCTATCGCCGTGCTCTCGGTACTTCGCTACGGGTCGTTCGAACTCGGCGTCGGCACCGTCGTCGGCTCGGCGGTGTTCAACGTGCTCGTGATCCCCGGCGCAGCCGTGTTGCTCTCGGAGGGTGAGCTGAACGCCAACCGCGACGTCGTGTACAAGGAGGCGCTGTTCTACATGCTCTCGGTGGCGGCGCTGCTGATCGTCTTCTCGCTTGGCGTGATCTACTACCCACACGACAGCAGCCGACTCGCCGCCGAGATCCCGCGCTGGATCGCGCTGCTCCCGGTGGCGCTGTACGGCCTCTACGCGTTCGCGCAGTACGCCGACACCGTCGACTACGTCGCCGACCCCGACTCACATCGGGACGTGAACGCCCTGAAGCAGTGGGGCCTGCTCGCGGCGAGCCTGGTGCTCGTACTGATCGCCGTCGAGGGGTTCGTCTACGGCGCCGGCGTGTTCGCCACGGCGTTCGGCATCTCAGAGGCGCTCTGGGGACTGACCGTCATCGCCGCCGCCACCTCGCTGCCGGACACGCTGGTCTCCGTCCGCGCCGCGCGGGACGGTCGCGGGGTAACGAGCCTCGGTAACGTGTTCGGGAGCAACGTGTTCGACCTGCTGATCGCCGTCCCGGCCGGCATCGTACTCGCCGGGAGCGCCGTCATCGACTACGCCGTCGCGGCGCCGATGATGGCGTTCCTCGTCGTCGCGACAGTCGTGCTGTTCACGGTCCTCCGGACCGACCTCCACCTCACCGATGACGAGGGTCGACTGCTGCTCGGTGTGTACGCGCTGTTCATCGGGTGGATGCTGCTGGAAGCCGCCGACGTGGTCGCGTTCGTCCCGTCGCTCTGATTGCCGGTGTGTTTTTGCGGTAGTCCCCCGACTACTCTCCAATGCCGCCGGTCCCCGTCGACGCGTTCGCCCGGGAGTTCCGCGCCCTCCCCGGTGCCGACCGAACCGCGTTCGTCGCCGCCCTCTGGAGCGCTAGCGGGTGGGAGACGCGCGTCAAGAAGGGTGTGGTTATCGCCCACCGAGACGGTGAACAGCGACAGATCGCCGTCGTCGACCCCGGACGCTTCGGGACGCCGGATCTCACGGGCGTCGATACGCTCGTCACTGCCCGCGACCGCGGTAGCATCCGCGCGGCCGCGAGCGAGGCCGGTATCGAGTACGTTTCGCCCACGGATCTCCGGGGTCTGCTGCTGTACGGCGTCGAACGTGAGGTCGCCGAGCAACTGTACGAGGAGCACGTCGGGAAGCCACTATCGCGTGCAGTCCCCGAGAACGCGGGGGATTCTGGAACGCTCCGGCCCGAAATGCCACAAATCGGGGTGAGTCGTCGCGCGCTCGCCGTGATTGCGGTCCTCGCACTCGTCGGCGTCGCCCTCGCTGGACCGGGACTCCCGGGGTGGGGGCCCGAGCCGGCACCGGTGACGGTGAACGACGTGACCCCGGAGAACGGGACGGTCGACGCCGTCGGCGTGGCAACCGCGGAGCCGACTGAGCGCCCCGATGTGGCGCCGGGGCTAACCCTCGACGGCATCAAGAGCGGGATTGCGCTCGCTGACGCTCACATCACTGGTGTCAGGAACCGCCCACGCGTCATACGCACGCGGATGACTGGCCCGCCCAACTCGTCGGCGATGGGCGGCTTGTCACGACGGAACACGACGACGTGGATCGCCAACGACAGCCACTTCTTCCAGCGAGCGAGCGCCGTCGGCGGTGTCGCCGGCCCGGGTGGAACCGTGACGGTCGAAACGTACGCCGACGGCGGGCCGGTGTACCGACGCTACGCCGTTGAAAACGAGACGCCGCGGTACTTCCGGTACAGCCTCGACGAACGGTCGGCGACTGACGACGACAGCGACGTGCAGGCGTACCTGTATCACTACTTCGTCGGCGCCGAGGACACCGTCGTCACCTGCGCCGGCGAGAACGACTCGGACTGCTCGACCTACCGGGTCGCCGTCGACGACCCGCCGAGCGTGCTTGGCGAGAACGTCGAGGACTACGAGGCGATGCTGATCGTCTCCGAGCGAGGCGTGATCACGAGGATACGTGTCAGCTACACGCTCCCGGACGAGGACGGGGACGGCGAGCGCGAGCAGATGAAGTTCGCGCTGGACTACCGATTCAAGGATGTAAAGCCCGAAGCGCCGGAGTGGCTCGGGGAGGCGAAGAACGCGACCACTAATGGGACCGAGACGACGACCGACGACGCCTGATCAGTCGAACGTCTCGACGAACGCCGTGACGGCCGCCAACTCCTCCTGGCCGATTCCGTGGCCACCCTCGTACACGTCGAACGTCACGTCGGCGCCCGCCTCGCGAAGCCCCTCGGCGGCGGCCTCGCACCGAGTAGCCGGGATGATCTGGTCGGCGGCACCGGCGCCGACGAAGACCGGTTTGCCCTCGATCCCATCCGGCGCGTGGTCGGCGTGGGACTCGGCGAGATAGCCGTGGTGGCCGGCGACCCACGCGAACGTGTCGGGCTGCTCGAGCAGGAGCGAGAAACTGGTGATTGCGCCCTGACTGAACCCCAGTAGCCCGAGTTCGTCGGCATCGAGGCCGTACTCCTCGACGGCCGCGTCGATGGATTCGGCGACGATATCGAGGCTGCGGCGGAACCCGTCGGGGTCGGGTTGGCTCTGTTCGAGACCGCCACCTGAGAGGTCGAGGTCGTACCACGTGTAGCCGCCCTGGAGGCGGTCGGGCGCGCGGAAACTGACGATGTGGCGCTCGCCGGGCAGGCGCTCGGCGACCGGGAGGAGGTCCTGTTCGTCGGCGCCGCGGCCGTGCAGGACGAAGACGACGGCGTCGGCGCTGCTCTCGGGCTCACGGTGGACGTGTTCGAGCGGGATATCGGTCATTACCAGGTAGTTCGTGGGCAGACGGTTTCAACGTCTCCCTCGCGGCACAGCTGTGTTGGGGCCGGTCCGCACCGCGACTGCCGGACCACCGGGTTGATAAGCGACCCAATACTGCCAAGACGTATGGACGAGGAGGTCCCGGACCAGTACGACCCGCGGGCGGTGGAGGACACCGTCTCGGCGCACTGGGACGATCACGACGCTTACGAACGGACCAAGGAGGCACACGCCGACGACCCACCCTTCTTCTTCGTCGACGGCCCGCCGTACACCTCCGGGCAGATGCATCTCGGCACCGCCTGGAACAAGACGCTGAAGGACTCGATCATCCGTCGCAAACGGATGGAGGGTCACCAGGTGACCGACCGGCCGGGCTACGACATGCACGGCCTGCCCATCGAGACGAAAGTCGAGCAGGAACTCGGCTTCGACTCCAAGCAGGACATCGAGGACTACGGGATGGAGGCGTTCATCGAGGAGTGCAAGCGGTTCGCCGTCGAGAACCGCGAGAACATGGACGAGGACTTCCAGTCCATCGGCGTCTGGATGGACTGGGAGAACCCCTACCAGACTATCTCGCCGGAGTACATGGAGTCCGCGTGGTGGGCGTTCTCGCAGGCCCACGACAACGGTCTGGTCGAGCAGGGGAAGCGCTCGATCACGCAGTGTCCGCGCTGTGAGACGGCCATCGCGAAAAACGAGGTGGAGTACCACCAGGTCGAGGACCCCTCCATCTACGTGCAGTTCCCGCTCGCCGACCGCGAGGGGAGCCTCGTCGCGTGGACGACGACGCCGTGGACCGTCCCCGCGAACACGTTCATCGCCGTCGACGAGGAAGCCACCTACGCGAAGGTACGCGCCGAGAAGGGCGGCGAGGAGGAACTCCTCTACGTCGCCACCGACTGCGTCGAGTCGGTGCTGGAGAAGGGTGGCTACGACGAGTACACCGTCGAGGACGAACTCACGGGCGAGGGACTCATCGGCTGGCAGTACGATCACCCGCTCGCCGAGGAAGTGCCCGAACACGCCGACTTCGCCGGTGCCGGCGAGGTCTACCACGCCGACTACGTCGAGACCGACCGTACCGGTCTCGTTCACTCCGCGCCCGGCCACGGGCAGGAGGACTTCGAGCGCGGCGACGAACTCGGCCTGGAGATCTTCTGTCCCGTCGGCGGCGACGGCGTTTACGACGAGCGCGCGGGCAAGTACGCCGGCCAGTTCGTCCGCGACGCCAACGAGGAGATCATCGACGACCTCCGCGCGAACGGTCACCTGCTCACTCACGAGACGTACGCACACGACTACGGGCAGTGCTGGCGCTGTGACACGGACATCATCTTCCTCGCGACGAACCAGTGGTTCATCACGGTCACCGACGTGAAGGAGGACCTCCTCGACAACATGGAGGAGAGCGAGTGGCACCCGCCCGAAGCGCGGGACAACCGCTTCCGGAACTTCATCGAGGACTCGCCGGACTGGAACGTCTCCCGGCAGCGCTACTGGGGCATCCCGATCCCGATCTGGACGCCCGAAGACCTCTCGCCGGAGGAGACGACGCCCGAGGACCTGCTCGT
>Ga0136556_1001213_pt1 | contig 13385 bp, 10 predicted proteins | sample AntRauTorckE6831_FD_104780 | JGI IMG/M metagenome (GOLD analysis project Ga0136556, IMG submission 104780) | Saline lake microbial communities from Rauer Islands, Antarctica - Metagenome Torckler E6 #831 | ecosystem: Environmental > Aquatic > Non-marine Saline and Alkaline > Saline | place... | reverse complement strand
GTCTGGAAAGCGATCATGGAATCCGGCTAGTGTGGAACGAACCTCTGTCGGGTGATGGCCGTAGTCATCATAGATCAATGCACCACTTTCAAGCTTGCCCTTCTTCTGTGCTCGGCGCCAGGTACCGGAAAAGGTCTGTATCGATTGAATTGATTCGTCCAGCAATACATCTAGTTTTTCTGCCGCCGCCATGGCAGCACGAGCATTTTGTCGGTTATGTTCACCGGGTACCTCGAGCTCTGCCTCGATAGAAATATCAGCAAAATCAACAATCGATGCACCGGTACCATCAATCACTGAAAGCAGGTTCGGTGCCTCAGGATCGCAAACAACAAACCCATCATCAGCTACCTGCCCGGCCAGTTCACTGAAGGCGTTCTGTATATCAGAAATATCCTTGAAGTAATCAAGGTGATCAGCATCGATATTGGTAATTACTAAAATATTCGGGTGTAGGTTAAGAAAACTTCGACGATACTCGCAGGCCTCTACGATCAAGATGTCACCGTCACCAGCAATGAAGTTGCTCTTCTGCTTGTGTAGCAGACTACCCACAATAACTGTTGGGTTTTTACCAGATGCAATAAGGATCTCGGCCAGCATAGCGGTTGTAGTTGTCTTGCCGTGCGTTCCGGATACCGCCACAGTGTACATATTCTTAGACAAGAGACCGAGCATTTCCGGATAGGTCAGTACCTGTATACCAGCCTTTTTGGCAGCAATTATTTCTGGATTATCAGCCGGGACCGCGATGGTGTGGACCACCAGATCAGTTTCTTCTGGAAGATTCTCTGTATCATGCCCGATGTGTACCGTTACGCCGATATCCCGCAGACCTTCGGTGACTGGTGAGCCGTTCATATCTGAACCGCTAACTGTAGCACCGCGATCTACAAACAGTCGAGCAATCGCCGAGATACCAATCCCGCCGATTCCAACACAATGAACCTTTTTAATATTCTCTAAATGCATCAGAATTTTTACCGCTTTAGGTCTTCTACCGCTTCCAGAAAGGCCTCTTCGCGCTCGTACTCATTGGAGAACTGATCGAAAGACGCGAAACCTGGTGAGAAGATGATCGCATCATCTGGTGATGACATCTCCTCCAATGCCATTTTCAGTGCATCATGAACTGTATCAGTCTCATCGATTTCTAGATCCTCGTCATCATACAGCTTGAACCGAATTTGATCGGTGCCAGTTCCGGGAATCAGAACAACATTAGCAACGTGACGCTTTATTACCCGCTCCAGCTCGGTAGTATCAAGCCCCTTGTCGCTTCCACCCATAATCAAGGTGATGTTGCTTTCCTGCTCTAAATCATCCTGAATGCTTTTGATGGCAGCAATGGTGGCATCCGGCGTTGTTGAGTTGTTGTCGTTGTAAATTGAGCGACCAAGAATCTTGCGTACATACTGCAGTCGACCATCAAGTGGCTTAAAGTTGGCTACCGCTCGCTTACTCACAGATGAATCAATCCGTAAAAGATCAGCAAACTGAACTGCTGCTGCAACATTTTCTTGGTTATGCTCACCAACAAGCTGCATCTCGTAATCATCCAGAAGAATCTTCGGCTTTGCCATGGCCATTGTTCCCTTTATCTTCTTATGAGCCCGTTCACCGTAGTACTTCTGAATTGCCTTGAAGCTGCTAGCAGTGGTAATCAGATAGTCATCCTGTGATTGATATAGAAATATGTTTGCCTTGTCCTTGAAGTACTCACGCATGTTTTTGTAGTAATCTTGATGATCCTCCATAAGGTTTGTAAAGATGGCGTAGTCAGGACTGATCTTTGATTCACCAAATCCCTGCAGCTGCCATGAGTCCAGCTCAAGCACCACGAAATCATCCGGCTGAACCTTTTTAAGAAGCGGTAGTGTTGCCTGTCCTTTTACATTTCCACCAAGGTGAACAGTTCGTCCAGCTGCCTTTAGGATGTCATGCACAAGATGCGTAACGGTAGATTTTCCACGAGTACCAGTAATGCCAACTATCTTTGTCTCTGCCGGAGCAAGTTTTGCAAAAAGGGATGCATCCATCTCGACCGGAGTGTCCTCTTCGCGTGCTCTGTCCAGATACTTTGAGTCTTTCGGTACACTGGCTGCCTTGATAATCATGTCACGGCCTTCGAACTCCCCAAGTCGGTGTCGACCCAGTACGTACTTGATATTCTTGTATTTCTTCAGCTTCTTGAGCGATTCAGCTAGCTCATCTTTGTCTTTAAGATCAGTAATTATAAGCTCAGCACCACACTCGGCCAAAAACTTGGCAACATTAACCCCACGACCAAGAAGGCCTAAGCCCATCATGGTTATCTTCTTGTCCTTAAAATTATCAATATAGTCAGACTTTTTCATAATTTATATGTTATCTAAAACCAGTATCAGGCATAAAAAAAGCCTATAAAAGGCACTATTTTCAACCTTTTGGCATATTATACCATTTACTAGTATTTTTGTCATGTTTTAGACCATAATACGTGGTAATCGAGCAGGAATCTGAGTAGTAATCCGATAATGCACCGCATCGATGGTTTCTGTAATAGCACGTGCAGAATTAGGGGCTGTACGGTCAGCACTTATAACTTCGACAATTTCTCCTATTTCCGGACGTGGTTTACAGTCAGTGATATCAATAGTTGTGGCATTCATGCTAACCTTCCCAACAATAGGGCAAATATTTTCGCCAATTCGAACTACCCCACAATTAGAAAGGCGCCGATCGATTCCTTCGTAATAACCGGTTGGAATTGTTGCTATTACTTTATCTTGATCTGGGGAATACGTACGGCTATAACCAATAAAATCTCCCTTTAGTACAGTTCTAATTGAAGCGATCGTACTCATTAGAGAAAGAACCGGTTCTGTTTGAAACTCATCGGTAAAATTCGCTAAGCCAAACAGACCAATACCGACACGCTGAGTATTAGCATTGATTTGACCTCGCAACGAGTGACTAGAGGTTGAGGCAAGATGTGTGACCTTGCAGGAAGGAAAATGTTTTGTAACCTTACTAACAGCTGAGTTAAATTGAGATACCTGTCTTTTAGTGAAATCATTCACTTCATTTGTAAATGTGTCGCATAAATGTGAAAAAATACCTGTGAGCAAAAGATAACGAGAGCTTTTCAGTACGTTTATAGCAGCATCAATCTTTTCTGGTATTACTCCGTAGCGGTGCATACCAGTATCAAGCTTTAGATGTATTACCTGGGTCTTGGTAAGCACCTCCTCGATTGCTTCCAGGTGTGATAAATCTACAGCTGTGAAGGTGAAATCCGGATAAAGATTTTCTGCGATTACCTCTGGTTGCACGTAGCCAATTATTAATATTGGCTTGATTATACCCTCATCACGTAGCATCCTCGCCTCCTGATACGTTGCCGTGATTAAAAACGGGGCTTCGGTTTGCTGAGTCAAAAGTTGAGCTACTTGAAAAGCATCATGGCCGTATGCATTCGACTTTATAACCGGCGCAATATCCATACCGCTACCGAAGAAATGCTGGTAATTCCGTAAAAGCACATCCTTATGGATATGTACGAAAGTGGGAGAATCTTGTAGTTTATTTTTCATCACAACTCAACAATTAGCAGTGCATTAGTACTGATTCTTTCATTATTTGCAGTTACACCAGCCACAATCATAATTTTATCACCCTCCTTGAATCCTGGTTGACTTACAAGTATCTCTCTTACCTTTGGAATAGCATCGGATGTATCGCTTGCCTCTGCTAAGTATTTTGGTATACAGCCGTAATTCATAGAAAGCTGACGACATGTTTTTTCATGCTTGCTGAAAGCAAATACATCCTGAAGCGGACGATAGCGACTGATCATCCGGGCTGTGAAGCCTGAGTCAGTTAACGCGACTATTGCTTGGACATCAATGTCTTCAGCTACCCTGACAACACTAGCAGTAATTGCATTAACTACAGTAGTTTGCGGCTTGTTTATCTCGGAGCGATTGATGGATTCTTGCTGATTCTCCATTTTTGCAGCAATACGAGACATTACCTGTACCGTCTCGACAGGGTAATCCCCCATCGCCGTCTCGCCACTAAGCATAATAGCGTCGGATCCATCGAGAATTGCATTGGCAACATCAGACGCTTCTGCTCGGGTTGGTGTAAAACTGGTAGTCATTGATTCCAGCATCTGAGTAGCGGTAATGACAGCCACACCGGCAGTGTTACATTTTTTAATAATCTGCTTTTGAATTACTGGAACATTCTCAAGACTTACCTCTACGGCAAGATCGCCGCGGGCAACCATAATGCAGTCAGTCGCTTCGATGATGGCATCAATATTATTGACGGCTGATTGTGTCTCAATCTTGGCAACGATTTTTGTGTCTTCGCCACCGTATTCTGCAATTTTTTCACGTAATTCATGGATATCCTCCTCCGTCTTCACAAACGAAATGGCAACAAAATCAACTCCCTTTTCCAGCGAAAACTTAAGATCAGCTAAGTCTTTTTCTGTTAGTGAAGGTAATGACAACGTCACATCGGGAACATTAACTCCACGACCATCGTTTTTAATACTTCCACCTTGGGTTACAACTGTCTTCACCGTATCGCCATCGATCTTATTCACATTCAGTACTATACTTCCGTCATCTATGAGAATTTTTGTGTCTTTGGAAACATCCGTAGAGAGCTTGTCGTAATTTATGTAAAGTGTTTCCTTGTCACCGACCTCCTCGCCGTACACAAGATCAACAGTATCACCAACAGAAAATGTAATAGGTTCAGAAATATCACCGGTACGGATCTCGGGACCGGCCAGATCCGCCATGATTGCACCGTAGGTACCTGAGTTGTTTATTATTTCATTCCATCGATCAATCTTCCCTTCATGCTCACGGTAGTCTCCGTGCGAGAAGTTAAGACGAATAATATCTACACCGGCAGTGTAGAGCTTATCAAGCATTTCAGCTGATTCTGATGATGGGCCAATTGTTGCAATGTTTTTTGTTTTCTTTTTCATGGAAATTATATGAATTGATTTATCTAAAATAAAAGAAAAGGCATAGTATTTCACGCCTTATCGTGTCTCTCGCAAAGCTCGTGAGCCCGAGGGGGGAATTGAACCCCCGGCCTTTCCCTTACCATGGGAATGCTCTACCCCTGAGCTACCCGGGCGACTTCGTTTATACTAGCGTAGATAACTGTCTATTTCCAGCTCAATTCATCAAGAGTATATAGCTGAGAATAAAATACTGTAGATAACCTACTAGATAAAAGAAAACTCATTGAATACCTGCCGATAATTATTTATCGCTATATCAACCTCACTTCGTGTAAGATCGTACGACGTACCTTCATGCGCTATGGTGTTACGCAGCTTGTGAGCTTCCCAGGCCTGATCCAGCGTGCGAAAATCTGGCACCTCGGCACTACGCAGCTTTTCACCAAGGCTGTCCTGGGAATACCCCATCGTCTTTAGCATTTCATCCATCATCACATCCGCATCAATGATGGCCAGACGCCAAAGTTCCTGATCCTCTGAGGCAGCATAAGAAAGAATATGCTGCCAGCGGTCATTATGTGTATCCTCGCCACTAATAGCTGCACGCGTCATTGCCTTTAGCTCCTTTTTTTCGGCTGATACGACAGCACTTTTTTGCATACCAGCATAAATCGCACCAGATAAGCAGGCTGCAGAAAACCCAACAGCCAGAATGTATGCACCAGTATATATTCCTCCAAGCGAACCAATACGACCTTCTATAGCAGCATAAATATCAGCCCAAATTGTCGGTAGCTGTTGAAACAAATTAACCGCCAAAAGCAGTATGATAATCGCCGCGGCAATATTTAAAAACGGATCATTAGTAAAGACCCCGCCAGAACCAGCTCCAGCCCTAGCTCTTTTTTCGTTGTCATCTTCAGCCATAATATATATGTAATGTACTTATCCTTGTGCCGACTCAAACTCCTTCCCGATTGTAAACAATGTAGACTCATGATTATTTGCTGCCATCAGCTGTAGCCCGAGTGGAAGATCCTTTCCATCCACAGAAGCAGTGCCGGACGGTACCGATATTGCTGGCACACCACCAATGTTAGCCCCTACAGTAAATACGTCCTGCATGTACATCTCTAGCGGATCATCCGACATATCACCAATCTTGAAGGCTGGCGCTGGTGTTGTTGGTGTTGCTATCGCATCAACTTCTGCAAAGACACTCTCAAATGCTTTTTCCAGTACCCGACGAGCCCGAACAGCCGTGCGGTAGTAGGCGTCGTAGTAGCCTGCAGATAAAACATAAGTACCCAGCAGAAGTCGCTGCTTCACCTCGGGACCAAACCCATCACGCCGGGTGTTCACGTACTGGGTGAAGAGGTCATCATCATCGGTACGAAGACCGTACGAAACACCATCGTACCGAGCCAGGTTGGAAGACACTTCAGCCGGCATGATGATGTAGTACATCGCGAGCGCTTCCTGCAGTGCCGGCAACTCAATATCAACTATCTCATAACCAGCAGCCTCAAGACGCTTCAGTGATTCATCAAAATTATCCAGAACCGCCTGGTCAATACCGTCCTGCTGTAGCAGCTTTCGTGGAACACCGATCTTCTTTGGTTTCTTCGTCGGCTCGGTGTACGTGTCTGCCTGGTACGTCGTGCTGTCCCGCTTGTCATCTCCGGAGATAGCTTCATGGATTATCTCGGCATCCGCGACAGAGTTGGTTAGCGGACCGATCTGATCAAGTGATGACCCCATGGCGATCAGTCCGTACCGAGACACCGCCCCATACGTTGGCTTAAGTCCGACCACGCCACAAAAGCTGGCAGGCTGACGAACAGAGCCACCGGTATCACTTCCTAATGCAGCCGGCACCAAACCACCAGCCACAGCCGCGGCTGAACCACCGGACGATCCACCTGGCACTCGATCATTATCATGTGGATTTTTTGTGACCTGATAGGCAGAGTGCTCTGTTGATGAGCCCATGGCAAACTCATCCATGTTGGTTCGCCCAACCAGCACAGCCCCGGCCGCCTGAAGCTTTTCGATAACGGTGGCACTATAAGGTGCAACGTAGTCTTCAAGGATGCGTGATCCAGCAGAGACGGGCTTTCCATCAATTAGAATATTGTCCTTGACAGCCAACGGCACACCAAGCAGTGGCGACTCGAAACCATCGGCACGTCGTGTATCCGCCGCCTCGGCCTGCTCTATCACATCATCATAGGTACCAAGAAAGGCTGCTGTCTTATCTTTCTTAATATTTTCAATACAGGACTCTGCCAGCTCGACGGCCGTCGTGTCGCCGGCTGCTAATGCCGTTGTTATTTCCTTGATTGTAGCGTTTGCTATATCCATTATAAAATTGGCGGTACAACAATATATCCATCCCCATCAACTGATGGCGCCTCCCGAAGCAGTGCTTCTCGATACGCGTCAGGCTCATGTGGATCCTTATCCTCGCGTAGGACATTACGCACTGATCCTGCCTCAGGCTCTCCGGCCTCTCCGGCGACTTTTTTCACCGAGCTAACGTACGAGAGAACCTCATTCATATTTGCCTTTATCTCCTCAACATCCGCATCACCAAGGTCAACACGGGCAAGTTTAGCAATATTTTTTATATCTATGTCGTCACTCATATGGGGTTATTGTAGCATGTGAGATGCAGTATATTAACCATATTTCAGCTGCTGACCAGTATCCATAGTTAGGTTAGTGTAGTTGCTGGTAACGTACCTTAAGACAAATCAAAACACAAAAAAGAACAAATAATGATCAAAGTACTATCATTTGCAGCAGTCCTACTACTCTTTTTCGGATGTTCTGAAATCACCAGTCCTTCAGTTCAGGAGGATACCTCAATCGAAATGACTGAATTTTCGGCAGAGGCATCCAGTACGGAAACCGAAGCTGATTCATCTTCGGTAAATCGTATCGAGGAACAATGGAATGGAGGTTGGGGCTCAGAAGGGTACATCTGGTAATCAGATCACCTTAGTCTAATCTAATCCGACGTGCATTATGTGCGTCGGATTTTTTTATACAGAAATTTATAAAAAGACAAAATTCTTATGATATTATGGATTCAGTTCGCCCTTTTCAACCCCTAAAAATCTACGGAGGTAAAAATATGCTGTATATATTCCCAAACTCATGCATCGCAGCATGTAGACAACAAAAATCTCATGAACCGAAAAAGGAGGTGATCATCCTGCTATCTTCCGACCGGTAGGCTACCAACATTTCGGACTTAACGTCAGCTAACCGCAAATTAAATTCCCTCCGGAGGTGAATTAAAATGACTTGCCCAACATCCTATCGCGAAATTGTTGGCACCGACATATTTCGTGAAATTGTAAAAAGTTAGCCAACAGTAAAACAAACGTCCTTTCAGCCTCGGCTGCGGGGGCGTTATTTTTTTGCCTGCTTGTAGCGAGCGATGGCTTCGTGATACATCTTCTTGTGGTCGACGATTGCGTCGGGATAATCTGTATCATCAGGAACACCCTTATCCCCTATTTTATGAATACGATCAGCAGAGACGTCAGCCAGTTCCGGTACCCACTTTTTAATGTATACAGCATCTGGATCATGCGTCTCTCCCTGTGTCCATGGGTTAAAGATACGAAAATACGGCTGTGCATCTGCGCCGGTCGAGGCCGCCCACTGCCAGCCGCCATTGTTGGAGCTCGGATCATAGTCAACTAGATGCTGGGCAAAATGCTTCTCGCCCCAGCGCCAGTCGATATTAAGATCCTTAGTCAGGAAGCTGGCGACAATCATGCGAACCCGGTTGTGCATCCAGCCAGAATCCTCTAACTCGCGCATGCCGGCATCAACAATTGGAAAGCCTGTCCTCCCTTCTTGCCAGGCCTGAAACTTCTCCTTGTCATTCTCCCAAGGAATGTCATCATAATCAGTATTAAAATTACCTCCGAAAACCTCTGGGAAATGCCAGCTGATGTGCAGATAAAAGTCTCGCCAGTACAGCTCGGTAATAAGACCACTGGATTCGCCAAGATGCTTGGCTACAACCCAGTACAGCTCGCGTGGTGATATGGTTCCAAACTTCAGATGGGCACTAAGACGGGTTGTTCCCTGCATGGATGGCTGATTACGCTCCTCCTCGTAATCCTGAAAGTCCTCGATGCGTCGGAGTATTGCCGTGGCTTCATCCCGACTACCGGTCTGCAGAATCTCTTCATTGCCATCGGGTTGGTAGCTGCGTACGGTCGATACATCATCAAGTTTGCGATGATCAAGACGACCAAAGGTATCGAAATTATTGCGTTGCGGTTTCGCCGGCTCATTCTCACGAGCCTTACGCTCGAAAGGCGAAAATACACGATACGGATCACCAGCATTAGTCAGCACCTCTCCAGGAACGGTCAGGGCAACATCGTGAAAATCCTTCACTTCTACATCATGTGATGCACAGACCGCTTTCATCTCCTTGTCTCGCTCGATCGAAAAAGGTGTGTAGTCCATGTTAAAGAAGACGGCCTGAACATCAGTATCTGCCAGCAGTGTATCAAGTAGCTCATCCGGCCTGGCCGAGCCAACATGCAGACGACTGTCACGCTTGCGTAAGTGACCGTCAAGATGAACAAGGGCTTCGCACATAAACCTGAAAGCCGGCTTCGAGAAGTAATCATTGGTATCCGCATCAGCCTGACGTGGGTCAAATATAAAGAGAGGTATGACTGTTTCGGAAGCTTCAGCGGCTTCCAAAAGACCAGTGTTGTCTTCAAGCCGTAGATCACGGCGGAATATAAAGAGGCTTTTTTTGTACGTCTTATCAGGCATATTACGGCTGTATCATAGCATGAGAATTATAAATATAATGCAATATTATTCAGTATTTGACAAATAATATGGGTCGTGTAGTCTTCTCTACTGGAACCTCAATCTTTAACAAACCAATGCACACGTATATGAAGAAATTTGTAACGGTAATACTTTTTCTATCTGTAACAGGTTTGGCGATAATACTGGTTAATGCAACCACAACAGCGCCGTCTACTGTAATCCACCAAATACTCGACGATAATAATGAGTCTATGCTGAAAGCAGCGAATAAGTTGATCCAGCAGATTGAAAACGACCCAGAAATTTCAGAGATTGACAGTACTTTCTACAAACATCCTTCCTCAACCTGGAAAATTACTGCACAGGAAGGCAAAAATGTAGTGATGATAGATATTGCTCTTGAAGATGCAAGAGTTAAGTACAAACAACACCTAAGTGGTGTAAAGAGAAAAGGAAAAGATATTGAGCTAGCACAATTCTCAATATATCAAAATTAAAAATAAAATCGCAACACATTGCCCCGCATACATCGTATGTCGGGGCTTTTTTATATCTATTTAAGAATCGTTATAAAGCAAAAAAAACCTTAGCGTTTGACAGAAAAATATAACTGAGTTAACCTCCTTGGCGGAGTACAAACCTTAACAATAAAATATAACTAGTTAATGAGAAAAGTTACACTAATATCTATCGGAATTATTGCAGTATCAATCATTGCAATATCATGTGTTTCAGCACCAAAACATCGCATGTATCACCAGACCATTCAGGAAAAGAATGACGTGATGAAGCAGAGAGCGAACGCCATGATTAGGCTAATCGAAAGCGACCCTTCTCTTCCGAGGATAGAAACAAGGTATGACGACAATACAGGAGTTTCTTGGGAACAGTATGTCTTTCAAGAAAAAAACATAACCATAGCTTATGTAAGCATCGTAGACAGCAAGAACAACTTGCGTTTACAATTGAGCTCAAATAAAAAAACAGGGGAAGATCACCCGATACACCTACTAAATGTACTAAATTAAAATTAACTCTACAGCCCGACATACATTTTGTATGCCGGGCTTTTTTATACCTCCCTATCATAAGTAAACTAACAGAATATTTTTTTATAATCAATTACGAGATCATTTTATTGAAATCTGACTCAGAAAGTATGGATACCTCAAGCTCTTTAGCTTGATCCTTTTTACTACCAGGACTTTCACCCACCACCACATAGTCTGTATTTGTAGATACTGATGAGGATACCTTTCCACCGCGGGCATGCACTGCCTCCTTGGCCTCAGTACGCGAGAAGCCATCAAGTGAACCGGTAAAGACAAAGGTTTTTCCTGAAAGCTTGTCAGAGACATCGGATGATTTTCGCTGGGTAATCTCAACCTCATCAAGCAGATGATCAACCACCGTCTGATTATCCTCGGCAGCAAAGAAGTCCTGCACCGATTCAGCAACGGTATCACCAACACCATCAATGGCAATCAAATCCTCTCGGTCGGCCTGGCGAATGTCTGTAATACTGCCGAAGTGCTGAGCTATCAGGCGCGCCGTCTCAGAACCAACAAAGCCGATAGAAAGCCCATGCAGGAATCGAGGCAGTGTAACCTCACGAGAAGCCTCTACGGCGTCTAGGAGGTTGTCTGCTGACTTCTCTGCCATACGTGGTAGCTCCGTAATCTCCTCCTTATTTAGCTTGAATATATCAGCAAACTCTGTGACTAGATCATGCTCGAGAAGCTGGTCAATTATCTTTGGCCCCATGCCATCAATATCAAAACACCCCTTGGATACAAAATGATAAAACACCTCATGTCGCTGGCGATCACCGACCTCTTTACAGCGATGCTTTGCCTCGCCGTCCGGTCGAACAATCGTACCATCACCTCCGCAGGCATCTAACTGACGTGGAAATACAAACTTATCCTCAGAACCATCTCGAAGATCGGTAAGCACCTCGACCACCTGCGGGATGATATCACCGGCTTTTTTAATAATCACCGTATCACCCACTCGTACATCTAGCCGATTTATCTCATCTTCATTGTGAAGCGTTGCGCGAGATACTGTGGATCCATCCAGTAGCACAGGCTTGAAGTGCGCCACAGGTGTGATGGCACCAGTCCGACCAACCTGCAGTGTGATGTCCTGAATTTGGGTTGTGGTCGTCTCGGCCGGAAACTTGTAGGCAACTGCAAAACGAGGTGCGCTGGCAGTGTAGCCAAGCTCCTCTTGGAGCCCTTTATCATTCAGCTTGATTACAACTCCATCCACACCGTAGCCAACGTCTGTACGCTTCTCGATCCACTCGTCATAAAACTTCTGTATACAGTCGATACCATTGCAGTGAACATGGTCTGGGTTAACACGGAAGTGAAGCGTGGAAAGCAGCTGTAGTTCTGCCTGCTGCGTATCCGGTGCATCCAGATCAGTATCACGGGTATCAATGGATTCAATATCATAAGCAAAAAAGTCCAAATGACGGCTGGCAGCAACGGCCGGATCGAGCTGACGAATGGAACCGGCGGCAGCGTTGCGCGGATTGGCAAATTCTGGCTCTCCAGCCTGGCGACGATCATTGTTGATACGAGCAAACTCTTGTTTTGGAAGCCAAACCTCACCGCCAATAATGACATCAACGTCATGTGGTAGCTGCAGCGGGATGGCAGAGATGGTCTTAATGTTACTGGTGACATTCTCTCCTGCCTGCCCATCACCACGAGTGGCAGCCTGTACTAGGTGTCCGGATTCATAGGTCAACACGACCTTGAGTCCATCAATCTTTAGTTCGGCGATGTAGGTTATTTCATCAGTGTCTATGTCAGTCTTGGATACAAAGCGCGCGATCTTCTCGTCCCAGTCGAAGAGCTCCGAAGCGCCAAAAATATTATCAAAGGAGTACTGCCGGACCGTGTGCTCAACTCGCTGAAAGGCTTCAAGTGGTTCGCCACCGACTCTGTGTGTCGGACTGGTCGGACTGTCTAGGTCTGGATATTCAGCCTCAAGACTGGCAAGCTCGGCCTTGAGTGAGTCATAGGCATCATCATCAAGCTCAGGCTGATCCTGGACGTGATACTTGTAGCGATGCTCCTCTATTATAGTGCGGAGTTTTGTGATGCGATCCTTTGCCTGGGACGAATTCATATACGATCATTGTAGCAAAAATACGGCTCTTAATGAGTTTCTGTAACAATCTGATTGTTACAGACAAGTCTTGTAAGGTTAAGATCCTTGCAGACTTTGGTTGACATACTGGGATTGTGTAGTTTAGATTGACAATTGGCACTTTTGTGGTTAGTATGAGAACAGACATTTTTTAACAATTTATCCCAAAACAGAAAAAGGAGACACTATGGAACGAATTGGAAGACGAGACGAAGGAAGCAGCCGACTCGGCTGGGTTTTATTTATAGCCGTAATTGGAGTCCTGCTTATGGCGGTAGTTCTCAGTGGTTGTGAAGATTCGCCGATAGGGCCGGATCCTGCGGAAAAGGTAAGCAAGACCCTGACCGCTGTCGACGGTAGTGAAAACAGCATCGCTGATGCTGTCTTTTACAACGCCGACACAGATGAGCGACTGGATAACCCGGTCGAG
>Ga0136556_1001208_pt1 | contig 13424 bp, 9 predicted proteins | sample AntRauTorckE6831_FD_104780 | JGI IMG/M metagenome (GOLD analysis project Ga0136556, IMG submission 104780) | Saline lake microbial communities from Rauer Islands, Antarctica - Metagenome Torckler E6 #831 | ecosystem: Environmental > Aquatic > Non-marine Saline and Alkaline > Saline | place... | reverse complement strand
AGATTTGGAATTATACTTTTGAGATTTGGTCGGAAAACCAAGCCAACAAATATTATGAAATGCTCATTTCAAATTGTCAAGAAATTGCGGACAATCCGAGTTTAGGGAAAAATTATGAAGGAATTACTCAAAAGCTATTTGGACTAAAAGCAAATAGACATATTATTTTCTATCGGGAAATAGAGAGAGATTATATTGAAATCACGAGGATCTTACACGAGAGAATGGATTTGAAAAATAGAATACTGGAATAAAAACTACACCCAACGACCTGCTAAACGCAGTGACGTTCGATGGGCAGGTAAAGCTATTACTTGCCACTGCAGTTGGTCAGCAATTGGGTGTAGCAGGTCATTGGATCACATTCAGCTAAAGCTGACTCGAAAACTACATTCATTTTATAAAAAACCTGCATCACACCTTATTTATGCGTTAACTATGGGTGGATACATTCACACCAACCAAATCTATTTTACCCATGAAAATTGCCATACTCTCCCGAAACCCAAAACTGTATTCCACAAGACGGCTGGTTGAAGCCGCCAAAGCAAAGGGGCACGAAGCTGAAATTATCGATCATTTGAAATGCAACATCGAGATCGAAAAAAAGAAGCCGCAAATTTATTATAAAGGGCACTACCTGAATGATATTGATGCTGTGATACCCCGTATCGGCGCCTCTGTTACCTTTTACGGAACAGCCGTAGTTCGCCAGTTTGAAATGATGAAGGTATTCACGGCCACAGAATCACAAGCGCTGGTACGGTCGCGCGATAAACTGCGCAGCCTGCAAATTCTGGCCCGGGCCGGGGTGGGCTTGCCAAAAACCGTTTTTACGGACTATACCAAAGATGTGGGCCACGTTATTGAATCGGTAGGCGGCGCACCGTGTGTGATTAAGCTGCTGGAAGGTACACAAGGGCTGGGCGTGGTGCTGGTTGATACCAAGAATGCTGCGAAATCAGTGCTTGAAGCTTTTAACGGACTCGAAGCCCGGGTTATCGTTCAGTCATTCATTGAAGAAGCCGGCGGTGCAGATATCCGCGCGTTTGTAGTTGACGGCGTGGTTGTGGGCGCCATGAAACGCCAGGGTAAAGAGGGCGAATTCCGCTCGAACCTGCACCAGGGTGGCACGGCATCCATTATCGAACTATCTGATGAAGAAGAAAATACGGCCTTAAAATCTGCTAAAGCTATGGGGCTTGGCGTTGCCGGGGTAGATATGCTTCAGTCTGATAAAGGACCGTTGGTTATGGAAGTGAATTCTTCGCCGGGCCTTGAAGGCATCGAAACCGCTACAAAGAAAGATATCGCACGTGAAATTATAAGGTATGTTGAAAGGAATGTTTAGGAATATATCCTGCGCGTTTTATTTCCTTAAAACAAATATTACTACACAGGCTAGTTTAAGATTCAACTGCATTAACAATTATGAATTCTGTTTTTAAAAAAGCGTACGAAATTGCATATTAGAGTCATGAAACAATGCGTTGTTATTAACCGTTTAATTATAAAGATAAGGCATTCAACTATTTGAAATAAACGTTACTATCAAACAAAGACACATCTATTATGAGTAAATCAAACTTCACATTAGGCATATTAACAGGCGCTTTAGTTGGCTCAGCTATCGCACTTTTATATGCTCCCGATAAAGGCAGCAACACCCGTGATGTCATTTCTTACCGGTTAAGCAATTATATGGATGAACTTTCCGTGTTAATTGAGAAACTTACCGATGAAAAAAAGACTATCTCCGATGCCAAGAAAAAAGGCGATCTGGTAGTTGAAGATGCCCGACAGCGTGCAGAAGACTTGATAAAAGAAGCCGAAGATTTGTTGGGCTCCATTGAGGAAACCAAAAAGGGGAAAACAAACGGTGAAAAGTCGTAATATTTCGCATGTTCTTTTGTTTTCCAGAAGGCCTCTTTATTTGAAGCTTTTGCTATTTATGCTATTCAGCGACCTTGTATCATTAAAGAATATGTAGCTTGATAAATGAACATGATTAAAAAGGTTCAGTCAGAAGAAGATCTGGAATATTTTGGACACGCCAGATTTGAGATGCTTGATTTCATTCCTGATAGCTGCCGAAACTTCTTGGAGATAGGTTGCGGTGAAGGACACTTTGGGGAACTGGTAAAACAAAAACACGATTGCCAATATCATGGCGTTGAATTATATAGAGAAGCCTCAACAAAAGCTGAAAGGGTATTGGACACGGTTTTCACCGGTCCTGTTGAAGAAGTACTTTCCGACTTATCACTTAATGCGTATGATTGTATAGTTTGTAATGACGTACTGGAACATCTTAGCAATCCGTTTGTGATTCTCAAAAGCTTAAAAAAAGTGCTAAAACCCGGCGGTTACGTGGTAAGCTCTATTCCAAATGTCCGGTATATTAATAACCTTCGGGAGCTGTTGTTTGAAAAAGACTGGGAATATAAACATGAAGGCGGCATTCTTGATTTCACCCATCTGCGATTCTTCACCAAAAAAAGTATTATGCGAATGTACGAGCACGCTGGATATAATGTCATCACAAATGAGGGGATCAATCGTATTGAGGATGTACGTTTTTCTTTCCTTAATGCTATAATGCTGGGTTACTTCAGCGATACGTTGTATCCTCAGTTTGCGACCGTGGCTAAATTGAAAGAATAGCCCGGAACCCTATTCTTTTTTGTCAAATATTCATATTAGAAAGGCTTCCAAATTGGAAGCCTTTCTATTTATAGGTTTTATAAAGGGGATAGAATCTATGATTCATCCTCTTCTACATCAGCAGCTTTTTCGGGTTCCGGTTCACCGTTTACTTCGCCGGCGCTAAGTGATTCAAACACTTTTGCCACTTCTTCTTCACCCTCTTCGAGATCAGATTTCGCACCAACGATAAGGTCTTCATATCTATCCAGACCGGTACCGGCAGGTACTTTATGGCCTACAACCACATTCTCTTTCAGTCCCATCAGGTGATCTTTCTTGGCCTCAATAGAAGCCTGCGTAAGCACCTTGGTAGTTTCTTGGAAGGATGCGGCCGAGAGCCAGCTTTCTGTAGAAAGAGCAGCCCGGGTAATGCCCAGCAAAATAGGCTTTGAAATAGCCGGTTCTGCTTCACGGGTCTCAAGCTCGTCTAACCCTTCTTTAATCAATTCGTTATTAGCTTCACGAACTTCACGCCGGTCCAGTTTGGTTCCGGGTTTAAGATCACTCCCTCCCGGATCGGTAACAACGTACTTTCCGATCAGTTCATCGTTTCTTCGGTTCAATTCAAAGCGATCAACCTTATCATTTTCCAAGAAGTTGGTATCGCCGGAATCGGTAATCTGCACCTTCTGCATCATAGTACGCACAATAGTCTCAATATGCTTGTCATTGATACGTACACCCTGCAGACGATAGACTTCCTGGATTTCGTTCACCAAGTACGATTGCACCGCATAAGGTCCCATAATGTTCAATATTTCCTCAGCGGGGATGGTACCGTCCGAGAGTTGTTGGCCGGCTTCTACGTAATCATTTTCCTGTGCAAGAATGTGCTTGGACAGTGATATAAGATACGTTTTTTCATCCGTGCCGTCTTTACTTTCAACAATTACTTCCTGCTTGCCGCGCTTACGCCCACCCATGCGAACGATACCGTCAATCTCAGAAACTGCAGCCGGATCGCTTGGTGAACGGGCCTCAAACAGCTCCGTTACACGCGGCAGACCCGCCGTAATATCCTTGGATTTACCGGTTTGACGAGGAATCTTGGCAAGTATTTGACCGGCTTTAACTTCCTGGCCGTCTTCAACAACGATGTGTGTATCAACCGGGAGCGTCTTTTCACGGATCCGATCATCACTGCCTTTTACCATGAGCGTAGGTACCAGCGAACGATCTTTGGAATCGATGATCACTTTTTCGCGGTGTCCCGTTTGTGAATCTGTTTCTTCGGAATAAGTAAAGTCAGCAATCAGATCTTTGTATTCAACCTTCCCGTCAATTTCAGAAAAGATGTTGGCATTATACGGGTCCCAAGAGCAAAGCGGTACGCCTTTAGGTACATCATCCCCTTCTTCAACCTGCAGCTCGGCGCCGTAGGGTATATTATAGGTGATAAGCACCTTGCCTTCTTCATCAACAATTTTTATTTCTCCTGCGCGGCTCAATACTACATTGTGAATTTCTTCACCATCGTCGTATTCAACCACCCGAACATTTTCAAACTGTACTTCGCCTTCGAACTTGGCTTTGTGCATTGATTCAGACTCCATACGAGAGGCTGTACCGCCAACGTGGAACGTTCGCAGTGTAAGCTGTGTGCCCGGCTCACCAATAGATTGGGCAGCAATAACTCCTACGGCTTCACCAACCTGCACAAGGGTTCCTCGCGACAGGTCGCGGCCATAGCATTTGGAACATACGCCCCGTTCGGTTTCGCACGTAAGTACAGAGCGAATTTCAACTTCTTCAATAGATGTTTCAGCAACTTTTTTAGCTACTTTTTCATTAATCATTTGATTGGCTTCGCAAAGCAGCTCATCGGTATGCGGATCAACAATATCATGCAAAGATACACGGCCCAGAATGCGATCTTCCAAGCTCTCGATAACATCTTCGTTATCTTTCAGCGCTTTCATTTTCAATCCGCGCAATGTTCCGCAATCTTGCTCATTAATAATGATATCCTGCGAAACATCCACCAGGCGACGCGTTAAATAACCGGCATCGGCTGTTTTAAGCGCGGTATCGGCCAAACCTTTTCGGGCACCGTGGGTTGATATAAAGTACTCGAGTACCGTCAATCCTTCGCGGAAACTGGAGAGAATCGGATTCTCAATTACTTCGTTACCGGATTGCATCGAGCTTTTCTGCGGCTTCGCCATTAAACCACGCATTCCGCCAAGCTGACGAATCTGCTCTTTAGAACCACGCGCACCGGAATCAGCCATCATAAATACGGGGTTGAATCCGTCACGGTCGGAAGCCAGGCCTCCGAACAACGTTTCTGATACACGGTTGGTGGTGCTGGTCCATTTATCAATCACCTGATTGTAACGCTCGTTATCGGTGATGAAGCCCATCTCATAACGGTCGGTTATTTCAGATACTTCATCCTGCGCTTTTTCTATCAGTTTCTGCTTCTCATCAGGAATAACAATGTCTTCGAGGTTAAAGGAAAGACCGCCAATGGTGGCCTGCTCAAACCCTAATTTTTTCATTTCATCCAAAAAGACTGCCGTTCGTGCCGTACCTACTTCATGCTGAATATCACCAATAAGTACACGCAGTTCTTTCTTGCCTAAAGTCTTGTTGATAAACGGAATTTCATGAGGCAAAATCTGATTGAAAATTACACGGCCGGTCGTCGTTTTAATGATTTCCTTTGTAACTTCACCGTCTTCATTTTCTGTGGCAACACGCACATTAATTTTAGCATGTATATGCACGCGTTTCTGATCAAAAGCAGTCAGTACTTCGTCCATATTCGCAAAGGTTTTACCTTCGCCTTTTTGGTCATTGGCCATTTTTGTCAGATAGTAAATACCTAAAACCATATCCTGTGATGGCACGGCAATGGGTCCGCCACTGGCGGGGCTTAAAATGTTATGCGAGCCAAGCATCAGCACTGAAGCTTCAAGAACGGCATCGTTGCTCAACGGAACATGCACAGCCATCTGATCACCGTCAAAGTCGGCATTAAAAGCCGTACATGACAGCGGATGCAGCCGGACTGCTTTTTCTTCAATTAAAACCGGTTGAAACGCCTGAATACCTAAACGGTGCAAGGTCGGTGCGCGGTTCAGCATAACGGGATGGCCGTCAATAACATTTTCGAGCACTTCCCAAACTACCTGATCGCGGTTATCAACCACTTTTTTGGCGCTCTTCACCGTTTTCACAAATCCGCGCTCAATAAGGCGGCGAATGATAAAGGGTTTGTACAGCTCCACGGCCATTTCTTTTGGCAGACCGCATTCGTGCATTTTCAGTTCCGGTCCAACTACAATTACAGAACGACCGGAATAATCAACCCGCTTACCTAAGAGATTTTGTCGGAAGCGTCCACTCTTTCCTTTCAGCATGTCACTGAGTGATTTCAGCGGACGATTGTTGCTGCGAACGGCATTCGATTTACGAGAATTATCATAGAGCGAATCAACCGCTTCCTGCAGCATGCGCTTTTCATTACGCAAAATTACGTCCGGCGCCTTAATATCGATCAAACGCTTCAGGCGATTATTACGGATAATAACGCGGCGATAAAGGTCATTCAAATCAGAAGTAGCAAATCGGCCTCCTTCAAGGGGAACCAATGGGCGCAGTTCCGGTGGGATGACAGGAATCACACTTTGCACCATCCAGTTAGGCTTGTTTTCGGTGTGTTCATTGGCCGAACGGAAAGCCTCAATCACCTGCAGGCGCTTCAATTTCTTCTTTTTACGCATCTGCGAGGTTTCGTTTTTAACTTCATAACGCAGACGGTAAGCAAGGGCGTCGAGGTCTATATCAGTGAGTAAATCTTGAAGCGCTTCGGCCCCTTCTTTGGCCTCAAACCGATGTTCCTCATCATCATTCATTGCAAACTCGTCCTGCGGAAACTGTTCCAGAATATCGTAATACTCTTCTTCGGAAATAAGATCACCGCGCTTGTAGCCCAAGTCTGCTGCCTGTCCCGGATCGGTTACCACGTAGGTTTCGTAATAAACAATTTTGCTCAGATTCTTGGACGAATAGCCAAGCAGGTACGCAATTTTATTGGGCAGCGATCGGAAATACCAGATATGAACAACAGGTACCGTTAGGGCGATGTGGCCCATGCGTTCCCGTCGAACGGCTTTGCGGGTTACTTCAACACCGCAGCGATCACAGATAATACCTTTATAGCGAATGCGCTTGTACTTTCCACAGTGGCATTCGAAATCTTTAACGGGACCAAAGATCTTTTCACAGAAAAGACCGTCCATCTCCGGTTTAAAGGTTCGGTAGTTTATTGTTTCCGGTGTTAAAACTTCTCCATGCGACCGGGTTAAAATAGTCTCCGGCGATGCAAGAGAAATTCCAATGGTGTCGAAATCTTTTGAAACTGTTAGTGTATTTGTAGTCGGCAAATTTTGACCTCTTTATTGACTTTAGATAACGGTTAAGTTAGTTCAGTCGTAGATTCAAATTTTAATTGATGTGCACTTCAAGGCCCAGCCCCATGAGCTCGCGCAATAGCACTTTAAATGACTCGGGCACTTCGCCATCGGGCAGGTTTTCACCTTTCACAATAGCCTCGTAAACTTTTGAGCGGCCTTTTATATCATCACTTTTTACGGTGAGCATCTCTTTAAGAATGCTGGATGCACCATAAGCGTACAATGCCCATACCTCCATCTCTCCAAGTCGCTGGCCGCCAAACTGCGCTTTACCGCCCAGTGGCTGCTGCGTAATTAGTGAGTATGGACCGATAGATCGGGCATGCATCTTGTCTTCAATCAAGTGATTGAGTTTCAACATGTAGATGTAACCAACGGTGGTCTGCTGGTCGAAGGCCTCACCGGTGCGTCCGTCATATAAAGTAACGCGGCCGTCTTTAGGCAAATCAGCCTGCTCAAGCTGGTCTTGAACCTGCTCGTAGGTTGCACCGTCAAAAATGGGTGATGCAAAAGTAACGCCCATCTTTTTGGCAGCCCATCCCAGAATGGTTTCATAAATCTGTCCCAGGTTCATCCGCGATGGTACGCCCAGCGGATTCAGCAGAATATCAACCGGTGTTCCGTCTTCCATAAACGGCATATCTTCAACGGCAACTACTTTGGCTACCACCCCTTTATTTCCGTGGCGGCCGGCCATCTTATCGCCTACCCGAAGCTTGCGCTTTTTGGCCACATAAACTTTGGCCTTTTGGATAATACCCGGCGGTAAATCATCGCCTACCTGAATCTGATACTTGCGGCGTTTGGCCTCGGTATCAATTTCCCGACGAAGGCTACGGTAGTTTTCAAATAGCAAGCGCACATGTTCTACCAGTTCATCATCGGTAGCCCAGGCAATATTGTCGTTTATATTAAGCGGATCAAGCTCTTCAAAGTCCGATTTTCGATACTTTTCGCCTTTAGGGATAAGCTCATGGCCGCTATAATTATAAACGCCGGGTGATGTTTTATCACGCAGCAGAGAATAAAGATTGTCAACCATTTGGCTGTTAAGATCATTTACCTTCTCAGCATGGCGATTATTTTCAAGCTCAACCTGTTTTTTCTCTTCTTTTCGAGAAATCTGCTCATCCCGCTTACGGCTAAAGAGTTTAGTGTTAATCACTGTACCCGATACGCCCGGCGGAGTTTTAAGGGAAGCATCTTTTACATCCCCGGCTTTGTCGCCAAATATAGCGCGCAGCAGTTTCTCTTCAGGCGTGGGGTCAGTTTCCCCTTTAGGGGTGATTTTACCAACCAGAATATCACTTGGGTTGATTTTTGCACCCGTGCGAATAATACCCTGCTCATCAAGATTTGCAGTGGCTTCTTCACTTACATTAGGGATTTCGCGTGTTAGTTCTTCTTCCCCGCGCTTGGTATCACGAACTTGTTGTTCAAATTCCTGTATGTGGATAGAGGTGTAAACATCGTCCTGCACAATGCGCTCACTCACAACAATGGCATCCTCAAAGTTATACCCTCTCCAAGGCATAAATCCTACCAGCAGGTTGCGGCCGAGCGCCAACTCGCCGCCGTCTGTTGCACAACCATCGGCCAACGGCTGACCTTCTTTAATTTTTTCACCCACTTGAACAATGGGCGTCTGATTATTGGTAGTATCTTGGTTAGTGCGTTCAAACTTACGCAGCTTGTATGTCTTCACTCCTTCATCAAAGTAGCAAAGCTGCTCGATTTCGGTGCGCTCGTATTTTACTTTAATTTCTTTAGAGCTTACATGCATCACTTCTCCATCACCTTCGGCGGTGATGATAGCCCGCGAATCTTTCGCAGCCCGCTGTTCCAGTCCCGTTCCAACAACCGGGGCTTCCGGCCGCAATAACGGTACCGCCTGCCGCTGCATATTGGAACCCATCAATGCACGGTTGGCATCATTATGTTCAATAAACGGAATCAGCGCTGCCGCAAGAGACGTAATTTGATTCGTTGATACATCCATATACCCGATATCTTCGGGGTTGGCAAGCTGGTAGTTCCCGTCACGGAAACGAGAGAAAATGTTTTCATTCTTAAACACACCCTTTTTATCGAGCGGGGCGTTAGCCTGGGCAATAACGGTATCATCTTCCTGTTCGGCGGAAAGATATTCGATATCCTTGCTTACTTTGCCCTCTTCCACTTTACGATACGGCGTTTCAATAAATCCAAAGTCGTTTACCTTGGCATGGATGCAAAGTGAGGAAATCAAGCCGATATTAGGACCTTCAGGCGTTTCAATGGGACAAAGGCGGCCGTAGTGGGTATAGTGCACATCACGAACCTCAAATCCCGCGCGTTCACGCGTCAATCCTCCGGGGCCCAAGGCCGACATACGACGTTTATGCGTCAGTTCTGCCAGCGGATTGGTTTGATCCATAAACTGCGAAAGCTGATTGGTGCCAAAGAAAGTATTGATGACGCTGGAAATAGTCCGTGCGTTCACCAAATCCTGCGGCGTCAACTGCTCGGCATCGCGCGAATTCATTCGCTCCTTAATAGTGCGCGACATGCGCGAAAGTCCGATTGAAAATTGCTGTCCAAGTTGCTCGCCAATAGTTCGCACACGCCGGTTGCTCAGGTGATCAATATCATCCACCTGCGAGCGCATATTTTTGAGGCGAATGACCTCTTTGACAATCTCTACAATATCCTCTTTTACCAGGTAGCGAACGTCGCGCTCCATATCCTGCTTCAGGCGCCGGTTCAAGCGGTAGCGTCCCACTTCCCCCAGGTCATATTTTTTATCACTGAAAAACAATCGCTCCAATACTTGCCGCGCTGTTTCAGGGTCGGGCATTTCGCCGGTTCGTATTTGGCGATAAATCTCACCCAGGGCCGTGTTGGTATCATGTGCCGGATCTTTGCGCAGCGTATTCATCATTACCGAACGCTCGGAATCTTCCGGGCTGATGGATTGAACCGCCACTTTTTCAAGACCTGCCTCTTTAATAAGGCCGTAGTCATCTTCTTCCAGTTCATGGTCGCGCTCTAAGAGTACTTTGCGGTTCAGGGCTTCAGAAACCTCGCCGGTTTCATCATCCACCACTTCTTCCATTTCTTCAACCACAATTTCGCTGGCCAGGCGCTTGCCTACCAGTTCTTTGTTGTATTTTTTCTTGGTGCTGAATTCAATCTCATCAGAGAGTTCAAATAGTTCAAATAGTTCTTTGTCCGTTGAGTAGCCTAAGGCACGCAGCAATGTTGTGGCCGGGACCTTTTTCTTGCGGTCAATGTAAGCCCAAAGCACATCGCGGATATCGGTAGAAAACTCAATCCATGACCCTTTAAAAGGAATCACCCGGGCATTATACAACTGGGTTCCGTTTGGGTGTACATTCTGGCCAAAAAACACGCCGGGAGATCGGTGCAATTGCGATACAATAACACGCTCGGCGCCATTGATGATAAAGGTACCGCGTTCGGTCATCCAGGGCAGATCACCCAGAAATACCTCCTGCTCAATGGTTTCGGTGGCTTCATCGTCATCATCAACCGCAGAAAGGCGCATTTTAGCCTTCAATGGTACGGCATACGAAAGGCCGCGTTCGGCGCATTCCGTCATGCTGTACTTGGGCGTATCAACGCTGTAATAAAGAAATTCCAGAATGTGCGTTTCGCGCGAATCCTGAATGGGGTAGTTTTCGCTGAATATTTTTTGCAGCCCTTGTATTTTGCGATCTTCAGGTGCTACATCCAGTTGTGTGAAATCTTCAAATGATTGTAGCTGAATATCCAGAAAATCGGGATAATCCAGTATGTGTTCCGTGCTTGCAAATGTTAAACGATTGGTGAAGGGAATCTTTTCCATCTTACTTTTTGTACTCAAAAGGAACCTCTCCTTAAAATTAAAATGAATGGCGATGAGCCTGAGGGTTCGGTGTACAACTCATCCGTGTGTATACAAATAGAATTAGACGCCGATAGCCAATACCGTAAATAACGATATTGGCTGGCGTAAAATTGTGTGCTATTTAAGCCTAATTACTTAAGCTCTACTTCGGCACCGGCTTCTTCAAGCTTGGACTTGAGGTCCTCTGCTTCGTCTTTGCCCACGCCTTCTTTAATGGGATTGGGAGCATCATCAACCAAGCCTTTGGCTTCTTTCAAGCCCAGACCGGTAATGCTGCGAACTTCTTTAATAACAGCAATTTTCTTGGCTCCTGCCGATTTCAGAATTACATCAAATTCGGTTTGTTCTTCAGCGCCACCGCCTTCGCCGCCGCCTCCGGCAACTACGGCCGTTGCAGCAGCCGGTTTGATGTCATATTCTTCTTCCAGAACCTGAGCAAGTTCATTTGCTTCTTTTACTGTTAGATTAACTAATTGTTCAGCTATGTCTTTAACGTCAGCCATTGTTATTTCTCCGATTGATCTTTATGATTTAAAAAATATTGTGTTATTTCTGCGATTACGCTTCGCCTTTTTCAGCGATAGTTTCAACAGCGCCGGCAATACTTCGACCGGGAGCCTGTAGAGCACCAATAATGTTCGATACGGGAGCAAGCAAAAGTCCGGCAATGTCGCCAATTACTTCGCTTTTTGATTTCATTGCCGCCAGCGTTTCCAGCTTTTCTTCACCGTAATAGTCTCCGTCGATGACAGCCGCTTTAAACTTTGGCTTATTGATCTCCTCTTCAAACTTTTTAAGAATTTTTGCAGGTGCTGCAAGCTCTTCTTCAACAAAGGCAAAACCGTTTTGTTCTGCAAGATGCGGGTACAGATCATCAAATCCGCCCACATCTTCCATTGCACGTTTCATCAAGGTATTTTTATATACCTTAAATGTGATATCGCCTTTGAAAAATTCGCCTCGCATGTCGTTGATTTCAGCTACGGACATTCCTGAATAATTGGTGATATAAACAGCACCGGCACTACTCAGGTGTTCCGTAATATTTTCAACAACTGCTTTTTTTTCTGCTAATGTTGGCATAATTATTTTTTCTACTTTTTAACTTGCTTAGACAGAAAGCACCGAAGAACGACTCAGGGGAATTCCGGGTCCCATCGTCGAGCTCATAAATGCACTTCTAATGTATAGTCCTTTAGCCGATGCCGGCCGCATTTTAATTACGGTACGTAAAAAGGTCATTGCGTTTTCGCGCAATTCGCTTGCATCAAAACTTGCTTTACCTATAGATGCATGAAGAATTCCTTGCTGGTCAACCCGGAAATCAATTTTCCCGGCTTTCGCCTGCTGGATAGCTTCGCCTACATCATTGGTAACAGTTCCGCTTTTGGGATTGGGCATCAAGCCGCGGGGACCTAAAACACGTCCCAGCCTGCCGATTTTACCCATCACATCAGGTGTAGCAACCACTACATCAATATCTGTCCAACCATCTTCAATTTTCGCTATATAATCGTCCAGGCCTACATGATCTGCGCCGGCTTCTTTCGCTTCTTCCTGCTTGGCTTCATCAACCAGCGCAAGAACGCGCACCTCTTTTCCCGTGCCGTGCGGCAGGGTTACCGAACCGCGCACCATTTGATCGGCATGCCGGGGATCTACTCCCAGTCGCAAGTCCAGATCAACGGATGCATCAAAGTTTACGGTTGAGGTTTTTTTGACGAGATCGCAAGCTTCTTCCACGGTATAATCCAACTCCCGGTCGATCAGCTTGGCAGCCTCTTGATACTTTTTTCCTCGTTTTGACATGTATAAGTCTCTATTTATTTCTTTGAACTCTCAGACCCATGCTGCGTGCCGTGCCGGCAATCATCTCAGCCGCACGTTCCACCTCAAAGGCATTAAGATCTTCCATTTTTTGCTCTGCTATTTCCATGCACTGCGTCCAGGTAACCTGACCAACTTTATTGCGGTTCGGTTCACCCGATCCCGATTTAATATTGGCGGCCTTCTTTAGCAATACAGCAGCAGGCGGAGTTTTGGTTACAAATGTAAAGGATTTATCCTGAAACACGGTAATTTCAACCGGAATGATAGTCCCGGCCTTCTCCTGTGTAGCAGCGTTAAATGCCTTGCAAAACTCCATAATGTTGATCCCGGCCTGCCCTAAAGCAGGCCCTACCGGAGATGCAGGGTTTGCCTGCGCGCCTCGGATCTGAAGCTTAAGAACGGTGTCTATTTTTTTTGCCATTATAGATTACTACTTGTTCTTAAATGTTTGATTCGTCGCGTAATAGCTCATTTGCATCGTGATTTCGGTTATGTTGCAGGTTCAACCTGGTTCACATCAACTTCAACCGGGGTCTTTCGACCGAAAATACTTACTAAAACTCGTAATTTTAATTTGT
>Ga0136556_1001204_pt1 | contig 13477 bp, 13 predicted proteins | sample AntRauTorckE6831_FD_104780 | JGI IMG/M metagenome (GOLD analysis project Ga0136556, IMG submission 104780) | Saline lake microbial communities from Rauer Islands, Antarctica - Metagenome Torckler E6 #831 | ecosystem: Environmental > Aquatic > Non-marine Saline and Alkaline > Saline | place... | reverse complement strand
CGGAATCGAACGGACCCTCGCCCCAGACCGCCCAGATCTTGACGGCGGTACCGCTGACGCCCGACAGGAACAGTGACGACCACTGCAGATTTTCGTTGAAGATCGCCAGCCGGAAGCCTTTGAGGTCCACGCGGATATTGGCCCCGGAATAGGTGTCCGAACCGATCGTGATCTCTTCGCGCGACGACAGTCGGAGCGGCGTGCCGAACCCGAGATACACAAGCCACAAAGGACGGGTTACCGGGCCGGCGACGTTCGCCGCGTTGTGCGTGCTGAGGTCTCTCATCGATTGACCTCCAGTCCCGCCGTCAGTCCCGCCGTCAGTCCGAACGGAAGGCCGATGCCGCCCGGGATCCCGCTGAAGTTGATCTGGCCGCTCTGCACGGCGGCCGTGAACTGAGCGACGGCATCAGCAAAGGTCTGGCTCGCCTGCAGCTGCGTGTTCGCCGCCTGGGTCGAGAGCTCCAAGTCGATGCTGCTCGCCAGCCCCTGCTCCCGTTGCTGGAGCTGATCCAGGCCCTGTTCGAGCTGCCGCTGCGCGATCTGGTTGGCTTGCTCCAGGAAGTCGATGAACTGGCCACCGAGCGCTTGTTGCTGCCCCTCGTCGAGCTGCCCAAACGCCGACCGGCTAAGACGGTCGATCTCCTCCGTGATGCGGGAGATCTCGCCAGGGTCCAGCGTGCCGCTGAGCTCATTGGTGAGCCTGCCGATCTCGCTGCGACGAAACTGATACAGCTCCTCGTCGCCCATGAGCGATTCGCGGATGCTCTGGATCGCGGTCTTGAAGGTGGAGTCGATCTCGTCGCCGAGCACCTGGTAGACCACGGCCAAGTCTGCAGCCAGACCCTTCTGCTCGCGCAATGCGGTGCTGAGCGCCTCCAGCGACTCGGACGATCGGTCGAACTCGCCGGCGAGCTCCAGCACGCGCTCGACTTGCTTGTCGTATTGGTCGAGCACTGTGCCCTGCTCGCGGCCCAGCGCCTCCAGGGCGGCCTTGGTCTCCCCGACCACATCGAGATCGATGAGCATGTCGAGGGACAGCGCCTGGTCGAGCCCGGCCACGATCTCCTCTGCGGTTCCTCGTAGCCCACCGCCCATCAGAGACCGGACGCGCTCAGGCAGCTCGTCGTTGACCTCCTGCAGCCAGGCTCGGACGAACGCATCCGTCGCACCCTCGACCGCCGAGCTATCGATGCCGCCCTTGATGTCGCTGCCGAAGAATCCCTGACCAGATCGCTGACCACCTGGACCCAGGCGCACGCCGGCGAGGTCGACATCGATGCCGGCACCGCGCAGAGCTGTGGTGAGGACTTCGTCGATCTGCCCGAACCGTTCGGCCATCTCCTTCGCAGCCTGTTCGCCTTCGTCGCCAGCGCGCATGGCCACGGCCTGGATGCGCAGGCCGGACGCCGCGTCGAATCCAGCACCAGCCAAAGCGCCCCGCGTTTGAATCCCTCCGGTGTCGACACCGACCCTGGCCACTTGTGGGCCCTTGCTGACCAGGCCGCCGAGGGTGCTGCCCAGGAATGAGCCAATCCCAGCGCCGAGCGGTCCGCCGATCAGAGTGCCGGCAATGCCGCCGAGGGTGCCTCCGATGCCGGAATGCTTGCCGCTCAGCCCCAGGGCGTCGGAGAGCAGGCTGCCGGCGATGCCTGCGCCTGCGGAGAGGCCGATGCCTCCCGCGAGACCGCCGGGCATGGTGGAGAGATTCGCGGCAGCCAGCTCAAGAGATTTGGCGGCACCAGAAAGCCCCATATTCCCCAACAATCCTGAAAGGTTTGCCACGCCCTGCGTCAGCCCGCCGGACAGTCCGGCGAGTCCACCTGATACCAGACCGCCAATGCTCGTTGCGCCGGACAGCAAGCCACCAACAGATTGCAGTGCGCCTGCGCCGGGAACAGAAGCCGCAGCGCCGCCAGACAGCCCGGCACCACCCAGGCCGACGCTCATGAGGATAGGATTGGCGATGGACTGCTGGGCCAGCCCCTGGACCATCTGGTTGAAGCCGCCCTTGAGGCGAGACGCGAAGTCGTTGAAAGAGCTGATGCTGCCGTCGAACAGCCCCGTCAGCGCGTCACGGATGCTGCCGGCGGCTTGACCGAACGACCGCTCCATCTGCCCCGCGGACTCTTCGGCCGTGTCACCGAGGTCCACCACCCGATCCTCGGTATCGGTGACTGCGCCCTGCATCGTGCCCTGATCACGCACGGTCTGCCGCGCCATCTCCTCCGATCGGCGGGTGACATCGGCGACGAAATCATCGAGGCGATCGGATGCCATGGGAGTATTGACGATCGCCACGAGCTCGTCCCTGGCTTTGGCGAGTTCTTCCCGGGCACGAATGCCGGTCTGAACCAGGAAATTGCTTTCCGGATCCACGTTGATGCCCGGGATGAGATTCGACAGCTCAATATAGCCCCGGGCGATCAGCTCGATCGTGCCCAGAACCCCGGCGCCGAATGCGCGGAACGCTATCTCCACGCCCTTGACGACCGCACTCAGCCCCTGGAACACGTCGCCCACGAAGCCGGCGCCCTTGATAACCGCCTGAAAGGCTTTGTTCGCAACCTCGCCCATGCCGCCAGCTTCGGCCGCGACATTGAATAGCTCGTTGGCGGCCCCCTCCAGGACAGGAGAGAACTCCCTGGCAAGCTGCTGGCCCAGGCCGCTCGTGAGCATGCCGAGATCGGCCATCGCGTCGTTGGCCGCCTCGATCTGAGACGCGGCCACGCGATCGAGGGTGACGCCTGCAATGTCGGCGCGCGCAGCGAATTCGTCCAGACCCGCGGATCCGGCGCGCAGGGTGTTGACGAGGCCCACGCCCTCCGTGTCGAAGAGTTTAAAGGACAGCGCTACGCGCTGGCCCTGAGAGTCGACTTCCGACATGGCGTCGGCGATCTTGCGGAACTGCTGGTCTGGCGACATCTGGGCCAGTTCCTGCGCCGACAAGCCCAGGTCTTCGATTGCCCCCTTCGCGGTCCCAGTGCCTTCCGCGGCTTCCTGCACCCGCCGGACCATCCGCTGCAGCGCGGTGTCGAACGCGCCGTTGGCCATGCCGGCTGTGCGCTCGGCGGCCACGCGGAGAGATGCCAGTTCCTCCGTGGCGATGCCGAGCCTGTCGCTGGTCTTGGCCAGGGCGTCTGCGGTTTGCAGCCCGCTGCGGGTCAGGGCCACCAGGGATGCCGCAGCAGCGCCACCAATGGCCGCACCGAACATCGCCGCTTTCTTGGCGCCATCGAGAAGGCCTTTGCCGACGCCGTCGATCTTGCCGCGCAGTGAGTCGCTTGCTTTCCCAGTCTCACGCTGCTTGGAGTTGAGCTTGTCGAGCTCGCCGCGCGTGAGCTGCGTCGCCTTGACTGCACCACTGGCGTCGCCAGTGATCAGCAGGCCTGTGCGGACGGTTTTAGCCACAGTTCAGCAACTCATCCAGGTCTCGTCCAGCGGACGCCCACAGGTAGCCGCGTTCGAGCAGTCGTATCTGGTCGAACATGAGTTCAGGCTCCCAGCATCCACGCATCTGCATCACCGCATGCACAGCGGCGTAATCCAGGCCAACGGACGCCACCCCGCCCATTCCGGACACCATTCGCCACTGCGTCCCGCAGGCGAGAAACAGATCAACGGCAGGCCACAGGTCAGGGTCGACATAGACGTCGGGGTGGGTTTCTTCGGGGGTGTCCGGCAGACCGACGATCCACTCTCGGTCTTCGTCGGTGCCATCGTCGCCGGGCGGCGTTTTCAGGCCGAGCGAGTACCCGGCCTCGAGGAGTTTTTTCTGCCCATGGCCTCCCGCCCAAGCAGTACCTCGAGGAATCCGCCGACAAGCGCCTGTCGATACTCCCGAGACTGCATGGCCTTTTTCAGCACTTCAGGGCTGCACGGAATCTCTGTGCCGTCCTCGCCCTTAAGCCCGCGCCAGCCGAGAAGGTAGCGGTCCATGGCGGACTCGTCGGTGAGTTCGCTAGACTCGAACGCCTGGACTATCTCTCGCGCCTCGGCCACCGGAGGCTTGCGGTACTTGGCATGCCACGTCACGGGCAGCGTCGATCCGTTGTCGATCTCGACCTGCGCCGTGATGCGCACTTCCACTTCGTCCTTCACGCCTTTGAGCAGCGCCATGTATCACCTCGCACCTGCACCGGAGCAAAAAGTGCCCGTCACGCGCCTGGTGCAAAGCGCGGTACGGGCCAAGAGGGAAAGCGGCGGATCAGTCGAGCAGGATGGACAGCTCGTTGGCACCACCGGGGGTGATGACGCCGTCGATGGCGTAGGTGGTGAGACCGTCGCTGTTCTGCGGCGCCAGCGAGGTGTACTGCAGCTGGCTGGCCGCAATCGTCAGCTGATCCGGAGTGGCGCCACCGTGGATCGCCTCCAGGGCAAGCAGCGTCAGCCCCTGGTGGCTTTCGAGATCCGTGAAGAAGTCGTAGTCGGAGATCTTCGTCGCCTCGACTACCAGCCGCGCCGTCGGGCGACGGTCGGTGATGATGATCTCGTTGCCGTTCGGGAGATCGCGATGGACGGTACTGAGACCGAGATTGATCGTCAGTTCCTCCAGCTTCAGGGTCTCGCCGCCGAGCGTGAATTCGGTGTTGGCCTCGTTGACCGGCCGGGGCACGCGGAAGCCGGAGAAGTCCGGGGCGACCTCTGCTGCAGTGGCGGGCTTGGCATACCGACCCATGTACGCAAGCCGTAGGAACGGCAGCTGGCCGCGCTGGAACACGAGTTCCGCCGACGTAGCGCGCGCGCCGAGGATCGGCTGCAGATTGCCCTCATGGAAGAAGTAGAACGCCAGCGAATCGTGGTCATCATCGATGGGCTCGTATTCGACACTGGTGGTTGCCGTGACGACTTCCGAGAACCCCGCGCCGAGCATCAGCGGTCCCCACAAAGGCGTGGTCCCCGCCGCGTCAGAGCCAGTCAACTCGACTTCAAACTGGACCATGGCGTGAGGGCTGGGCGTGATGACTGTGTCGTTGCCCAGGGTCTGCTTGTCGAGCTCGCGGTTGATCGGGCTGCCACCATAGGGCGTCACCTGGAGGTTCCGCGTCTGGATCGCCTCTGCTCCGGTGAGCGTCGGGTCGGTGCCGTATGTCGTTTCCTTGCCGGCGAAGATCCACTTCCTGCGCCAGCGCAGCGTCGGTCCGGCCATGATCAGTTCTCCTCAGATTGCGCCGATCCCGGCGTGGGGCCCGGTTTCTCAGGCTTGGCTGCCGTCGGCTTTGGGATGGGCGCATCGACAGGCCGATTGACCAACTTGCCGTCGGCCGTGCGCACGACGTCGTAGGCCTCGCCGTGACGGCGGACCTTCTTGACCACTTTTTCCATGGGCATTCCTCTCATGTTGGGGCGCCGGTACCGCCCTGCGTGCGGTCGCCCGCGTTGGTGCGGTAACGGATCTGAAAGCTGAACTCTCGGAAGACGGGAGGCATGGACGCGCGATCGGCCTCCAGCCGTTGGGGCCGTGCGGCACCCAGCGGAGCAATGTCGATGACGATTTCAGGCAGGCCGAGGGTCCGGTCTGCCATGAACGCGGCGTGTACTGCCGAACGCAAGGCAGCCATCTGCACGATCCCGTACTCGTCCAGATCACGGACGAGCGCACCGACGATCAGCTCCATCTGATTGTCGCTGGAGGACAAGCCGTCCTCGACGATATCGTCCTCGCCGTAGGCCAGGAAAAGGCGCGGCAGGTCGGTGGGTTCGCCGATCGGCACAGAGCGACCGAGGTCGACTCCCTTGCTGACTTGCTTGGAGATGCCTGCCAGCGTTGTCTGGGCCGCTCGCAGAATCTGGAGCTCGGCGTCCTCACTCATAGGGATGCACTCGCCTGAGCAGGACGCGCGCGATCACGCGATCACGTGGAGGCTCCTGCACTCGGTAGTCGATGTCCTCGACGCGCAGGATGTCGTCCGGCCGAACTCCGGCCGCCAGCCAGTCGGCCAGGACGCAGTCCCAATAGATCTCCGCGTCGAGCGACACGGCGGGCATGAGGTCATCGCCCTGGATAGAGAGTTGCTGGACGTCGAGGTAGCCCTTGATCGTGGTGCCGGACGCGACGTGCAGCGCCTCGTCGGCGAAATGGGCGAAGTACGCGCCCACTGGCTCCTGGAAGGCCATGGCGGCAGGGTCACGGGCCGCCCGAAGGCGACCCGATCACCATCAGGCCTGCTTCGCCGGGATGAGCACGTTCGGGCGCGTGCACATCGGCAGCGGGTTGCTCTGAGTGAGCAGGTCCACGTACCGATTGTACTTCGCGTCCGGCGCCACCTTGGCGTAGCGGGGCAGGCCGGGAGTGTTCACCGTCTCGACAAAGTCCGCCGGGGCAAAGTATTCCTGGAACAGTCCAGGCACGCCGACCGGGAAGAACGTGGCCTTGTTGTCGGCGATGAAGTCGACGCCGCCAACCTTGCCGCGATACTCCTCGAACATGATGCCGCCGTAGAAAAACATCCGCCGGGCCGTGCGCATGCGAAGCGCCTCGCCGTTCTGCCAGCGCTCCCAGGCCTCCTTTACCTTGGCGTGATCGGCCAGCGCATCCATGAACTGGCTGGAGACGAAGCCGTGCACGCCCTGGTACGGCGCGTCCTCCAGGGCATCCTCGATCAGCCGGATGACCTGGGAGCACTTGCCGCGCACGTTCGTGGTGGCGGTGCCGAGGGCGAAGTCGATCTCGGAAGCCTGAGAGACGTTGAACTCGGCGAACAGGTCGAAGAGCTCGGTCGATCCGTTGGAGTCAAGGATCTTGCCCTTCAGCGCACCCATACGCAGGTGCTCCCGGGTGGCGTCGATGCTGTTGAACATCGTGCGCCAGCGACGATCCGCGGCGGACATCACCGTCTGGAGCTCGCTCTGCATGCCGAAGGCGCGAACGCCCAGGACTTCGTCCGCCAGGATGCGATCCTCGAGCTGGATCTGAGGAACCCGGAACACGCGAGCATCGCGCTTCTCGCTTAGGTTGCGCTCCGGCGGCGCGCCGCGGGGGCTGGTCGGTACCAGTTGCAGCTTGCCGTTGTAGCGCTCGATCATGACCTTGTCGGTCGTGATCGGTTCAGCCGTGAAAAGGCCCAGATCGTCCAGGCGTCGCGGGACGAACGGGATGATTTCCGGATTGTTGATCCGGGCAGCCAGGCTCAGGGCGTCGAACGCCGACTGGTTGAACACGTCAAGGACGGGCATGATCGCCTCTCCCTATCTCAGTGGATGAATGCCGTTGTCGGCGTTAGCGCAGGATGACGCCCAGCGCTTTGAGCTCCGCGATCGCGGTGTCCTTCTCGCCAGTAGTGATGCCGGCGGGCCAGACAAGGCTGGACGCACGCAGCTCACAGTCGCGGACGTGTGCGGCAACCGCCTCGGTTTCGCCAGCCTCGGTCGTCACCGCAGAGTAGATGACGCCGGCTGCGGCCTCCGAGCCATCGGCTGCGTCCGGGTCGAGCTCGACGGCTTCGCCGGACGCAGTAACGATTCCGACGACGACGGCGGCGCTGAGGGTCTGAGATGCCGCAATCGTCAGGGTGGTACGGGACCGGAAGCCATTTGCCTCGGAGACGATGTGCTCGCCGGTGTGTACGGGTTCTTGCAAGATCGTGGGCATCTCTGCTCACTCCTATGATGGTTGGATGTTGACCTGTCGCGGAGCGCTCAGGCTCCGCGCGGACGGTTCATGTGGGCATAGACGCCGTTGATGTCGATGACCTTCTCGCCCTGACCCTGGCCCTCGGCGGCGCCCGGATCGGCTCCGAGAGGGGCCTCCAGGTCGGCGGAGGCCCGCGGCGACACTTCGCCGGCCTTGATCTTGCGCATGCACTCCATCGCCACCTTCTCCGGGGTCTGCTCCGGATCGAGGGCTGCGGAGGTCACGAACTCCTCGAGGCCTTCGAACGACAGTTCCTGGATGCCGGCAATGCGCGCGCGCTCCTGCTCGGCTCCAGCCTGACGGCCTTCATCGATCAGGGACTGCACGATGTCCGGATGAGACGCCCGCAGGGATTCTGCGGTGATGGTGTTGGCCGACATTTCCGGGGCCGTCGGCGCGCCCTCTTGTTGACGAGGCATCTGCGATGCTCCTATTCCAGTGGGGAATGCCGACGATGTCCGGTGGGCGCTTGCGAGGCCCCCCATCAGGTCGTCGAACGATGAGAGGCGATTGGCAAGGCCGACAGCCACTGCTGCTTCGCCGATGACCAGGTCGCCCTGGCCAAACTCTGCAATCACGTGGTCACGGCTTACGCCGTAGTTGCGCGCCACGTGGTCGATGAAGACGTCAGCCAGCGCATCAATGCGGACCTGGATCTGCGCCCGGCCCTCGTCCGTCGCTGGGTTGGGCCGCTTGTTGGGCGACTGGCTGGAGACGATTTCGATCTCCTTGATGCCGACCCGGTCATCGAATGCGGTCCAGTCCACGTAGGTCCCTACCACGCCGATGCAGCCGATCTCTGCCAGACGGCTGAGCACAACCTCGTCGCACGCTGATGCGATCCAGAGCGCGGCCGAGGCGACCATGCCGCCTCCACAGTGGGCGATGATCGGCTTCTGCCCCCGGGCGCCGTAGATCATGTCGCTGATCTCGTCGAGCGCGGTGGTCTGGCCGCCGGGCGAATCGATGTCGAGGACGATGGCGTCGACCTCTTTGCTGTCCAGCGCTGCGGTGATGTCGCTGCCCAGGCTGCGCAGAGACGTTCCGGACAGGAAGCCGTGCTGCGGACGGATCATGCCGCGCACCGGGATGACGGCGACGCCATTCCAGACACCGGCGGTCCGCGTCTCAGCCAGGACCTGAATGTTCCTGCCGGTCACAGCCGCCTGGAGCGCTTCGTCGCTGCCGACGAAGCCATCGGTCGCTCCGAGGCGATGGCCATCGAGGCGCCGAAGAGCGGACTGCAGGGCGCGGGGCGCCATCGCCCAGAGCGTGTCCGGGCTGAAAATATCGATATCGTGGGGCATGGATTGCTCCGGGTCAGCGGCGGGAGGTCGCGGCTTCTCTGTTGTCATCATCGTCGGCGCCAGAGTCGTCATCGCGAACAGTCGCCGAGCGGCGGCCAGCGGTAAGATTCAGCGTCCGCACGAGGCGTTCCTCGCGGTCGATGCTGTGCACGACGTCATCCCAGTCCTGGCCGGTGAGCAGCTGGGTGATGTCGGACTTCGTCCGCAGCAGGGCGTCGTTGAGGTCGAGTTCCGCGTTGTACTCTTTCACCGGATCGATCGAGCCACGAGCCGGGCCGATCCATGAGCAGTTCGACCAGGCGGCTCGAATCACTTCGCCGCGCCAGCCAGACGACGTGAATCCGGGCAGCTCGATCAGTCCACGCTCCACCGCATCCCACATCCAGCCGCGATAGACCGGGGTGCAGAAGTGGGTGGCCAGCCGCTCACGCCGAGCAATAATGGCCTTCCAGGCCTGAAGCAATGCTGCGCGCGCAGCGCTGTAGCTGCTCTGGAAATGCTTTGTCAGCACCTCGAACGGGAGGTCTAGCGCGACGCCGACCTGACGCAGGATGGCAGTGACAAAAGGATCGAAGCTGGGATTCGGGCGGCCGGGCGCGACAACGTGTGGCTTCATCCCGTCCGGGGCCGTCATCATCGTGCCGTAACCGAGAGCCATGTCCTTTTCGGTATCGACCCCCATCCGCTCCGCGCCAGCGCGCAGATCGTCGTCTTCGTCGAAGGCAGGGAAGTCGCCCTGTTCGCTTGCGAAGACCACCGAGATCATTCCGCCAACGACAGCCGCCATGATCTCCGAGTCCGTGTAACGGTCGAGCTGCTTAAGCTTGTGGATCACGGGCGCCAGCATCGGATAACCACGGCTCTGCCCCGCCTGGTCGGAGCGGAAAAAGTGGAACACCTGCTGCCGCCCCACCCTTCGGGAGTAGCGGTTGAAAGCCCGCCACCGCATGCGCGGCGCGTCGACCTTCAGCGTGCCCGGGTGAGCCTCCGTGAAGTGATAGCGGGTGACGGCCCCAGCACGGTCGCGCTCGATTCCGCCATCCAGCCGCATGGTCGACGGCTCGTGGTTTGGGTTGCTCAGCCGCGCCGCGTCGACCGACTGCAGGCGCATCATCCACGGGCTGTTCCGGCGCTCCTGCATGACCGCCAGAGCCAGCCCCTCGCCCGCAATGAGCTCCGACACCAGCATCAGATCCTGATGGTCTGCGAACGTCTTGGTCTGCTCGATGTCGCACTCGCGCGGATCCGACGCCCAGAGACTGAACGTCGACTCGAGTTCGTCTTCGATGGCCGCGATCTCGTCGGGGTCCAGGTCGACGCCGAACTTCTTCAGCGCGCGGTTGTTCACGCGGCACTGCAGACGCAGGCCGGGGCCGACCGTCTCATTCCGGTGGGTGCTGATCGCGCCGGTGACGATCGGCGCATTCCTGACGAGGTCATAGGACCGACGCCGAAGCGTATCGAGCTCAACGATGGCGGTGTCGGCGTCTCCGGAGGGCGCCAGCCAGCCCTGCATCTCTTTCAAGAGATAGGACGCGCCGGAATACGCCGAGCCCATCATTCTGCCCTTCGACTCATCGATCAGCCGGACAGAGTCAGCTCCGCCGCCGGCGGGTCCGGGCCGCGCCACGACGCGCACGCGGGGCTTCCCGGAGGCCTGCACGCCGGTGACTTTGACGCGAGGCTTCGCGCTCACCGGATGTCCACGGGCACAGCCCGGCGCAGCGCCTGCCGGCGGCCCTTCTTGCGGTCGATTGCTCGCACGTAGTCACGCTCCCACTTCTCCAGGACGTCAATCCCGATCGTCGCGGATCGGCCATTGATCGAGTATTGAGTGACGCCACCGTTTGCCTCGGCCGCCTCGATGGCTGCGCTGACCCGAGCCAAGCCCGCGTCGAGTTCGGGCAGGGTCTTGTACGAAAGGTCTCGGGCCATCATCGGATACCTCTGTTTAAGACGCGGGCGCCGCGTCGGCGGGGCCGCCTCATGCGCTCAATGGGCTTTGGTGCTTCAGGGCCGGAGGCGAATACCAGGGTGTTCTCGCTCCACTCCCGGGCCCAGGCCGGCGGGGCGTTCCAGTCGAGCCGCTCGGCGCCCAGGATGATCGTCGCGGCACGCCCGTAGATCGTCAGGTCCCAGGCCTCGTTCGGCGAGTTGCTGTTGCGCTTCACCCAGCCGCGGCGGTCGTCCTTGTACTCTGCGCTGAGTTCCTCGAAAAACTCCGGCGGCAGCCAGTCCGGGAAGTGATACCGCCGCGTGGCGTCCGGCTCTGCCAAGTCTCTGTCGACGCTGTCTTTCAGCAACTCGACATTCAGCTGCCAGACCGGGATCTCGCCGCGCGCCTTCGCCTTTCTGTCTTTCCGGCCGGCGGTATCCGGGAAGGTTTCCTTGACCCGGGGCGCCGACTTCAGGCTCGAACCCTTTGCCAGCAGCAAGCGGTGCTCGAGGCCTTCCTTCCGCAATGCGCGCCAGAAGTTGTATGCCTTGTCGGTCACGCCCTCCGCGCCGGCCGAGTCGCAGATCGTGACCTTGACGCTCATCCTCCGGTCGCTGTCATCTATCAGCGGGTAGCTTGCGCCGATGACGTGCTCCCGGATCAGAGCCCAGTCCTCGAGATAGACGCCGGGCTGCACCGGCTCTGGATCGCCATCAAGGTCGCGACGCGCGCTCTTGGTCAGCTCGAAGCGATCAATGGGCCAGCACTCCAGGCCCTCGCCGTAGGCGTAGACCTGGCAGACGAAGCCACGCTTTTGAACGTCGACCATGCCGACCAGGAAGCGAGCGCCAGCAGGAACCGTCGCGCGCGGCAGGGGTTCTTTCCGATCATCGAACTCGCTGGCCGAACGGCTTCGGGCGCGAGCCTGCGGCACATACGGCGCGCAAGCGTCGCTGTTGGTCACCATCCGCATCTGAGCCTCGTCGCCCGTCCGGCCGTAGTTCTGCACTGCCTGCAGCCAATTCCGGACGATGCCCTGCCACGTTTGGTACGAGGCCGCGCAGCCACCCATCCAGCCGGACCAGATGTTGGAGGCCCTGGGATCCCCAACGAGCCGCCCTTTCTCGATCCGCTGCCCTTCATGCACCCACATCGCGCCGGCGTTCATCGCAGACTTCTGCGACGGCTCATGGATGGATCCGCAATGAGGGCAAGGGACGCGGGCGTACTCCTGCACCAGCGCCTCGAGGTCTGCGCTCGTCAACGCGCGCTGCAGGTCCTGGAAATCTGTTGGAATCAGAAAAGGTGCATATCCAGGGCGCGCCTCAAAGAACTCGCCGCAGTGCTGGCACGGCCAGTTCCACCGCCCTCGGGTGCCCTGGTTGTAGTAGCCGAGAATCCCGCGCGCCGGCGGCGCCTCGTGAGGTGAGCGCGGCCGCCACTCCCGGTCGATGAAATCGCAGCCGGGGAACGACTCTGCCAGCACCTTGCCGCGGCTCATGTAGGTCTGGACCCGCTTGAATGCGAAGTCCCACAGCGGCCCACGGCCGCCTATGTTTTCGTGGCCCTCTACCTGGTCGTAGTCCGTCAGCAGCATGTATCGCATCGTGCGGCTGGTGAGCTGCGACACCGCCGGCCACGCGATCTTCAGGAGCATTCCGGACCGAAACCACTTGTCGTGCACGTTGTCGTCACGCGCCCGCGTCGAGAGCCTGGCTTTGAGCTCGGGGCTGTGCGTGATCGTCTTCTCGAGGTCGTTGCGCGAGAAGTCCCGAGCCGCGGACTCAGTCATCTGCACGATCATCATCGGGCCCGGGGCGCAGGTGACCGCGTAGGTCATGCCACCCAGGATCAGGCCGAAGGTCTTGCTGCTCCGCTGAGGCCCGACAAGACAGATGCCCTGGTAGTCCCGGCCGCCGAGCTGATCCAGCGGCTCGACCATCATCGGAGCCAGGTCTGGTGACCACTGGTCCCGGTCGTTTGCCATCCACTTGGCGGCCGCCTGCGACGGAGACATCCGGCGGGGCGGTCGCACTCGCTCAGCCACCCCGCGGGTGACCTCGCGGGGCTCAGCCAGCGGCGCGATCAACGCCATCGTCATCCTCGGCAACGAGCGCCTTGTAGAGATCCTCGCGATAGCCGTCGAGGATCTTCTCCACCCTGGCCAGCGCGTGCGCATCCATGACGCCCTCCCGCTCGAGCACGTCGGGCAGCACGTCATACCCCCTGCCCACGATCTCCACCAAGCGAGCCATCTCGCGTTCCACCTCGAGCCGCGACAGAAGATCTCCGCGCTCCTGGGCGACCTTCAGCTTTTCGTGTTCAGACCTCCAGTACGCCAGCCGGTCCTGGGGCAGAAGCTGGTCCGGATCGAACTCATCGCCCTCTGCGATCGGGCGACCGAGCAGATAGGGCGCCGCGGTGCTGGCGAAGTAGCCCGGGTGTCCGGTCGGCAGCTGTCCGTCAGCGGGCGCGGATTCCAACCTGGACTTGGCCGTCCGCCGATCCATGCCGAACTCACGCCCTAGCGCTGAGACGCTCCATAGAGCCCTCGGCTTGGCGAAATCCACGATGCTCATCCGATTGGTACTGCCTCTGCTG
>Ga0136556_1001203_pt1 | contig 13485 bp, 16 predicted proteins | sample AntRauTorckE6831_FD_104780 | JGI IMG/M metagenome (GOLD analysis project Ga0136556, IMG submission 104780) | Saline lake microbial communities from Rauer Islands, Antarctica - Metagenome Torckler E6 #831 | ecosystem: Environmental > Aquatic > Non-marine Saline and Alkaline > Saline | place... | reverse complement strand
TGGATTCATTTTACAAACCAAATTTTAAAATAGGGTTGCATGGTTTTATTGGATTGATGGGTAGTCCGACTTATGCACTAGTGCGGCGAGTGCATCCAAATGGTTCAGAGTTTAAGGAATCGTAAAGATCTATAAAATAATATATAGCGCAAATTAATCGCAATCGTTGAATATTCTGCACAATTATGACCCTGATCGTAAGCTTACCTGTACCATATACCGTATCAAAATAAAAAAGCCCCTAACTCTATGCGAGTTAAAGGCTTGTGTAAAAGCGATCCGGACGAGATTCGAACTCGCGACCTCCTGCGTGACAGGCAGGCGTTCTAACCAGCTGAACTACCGGACCGTTTATAAATAAAAAAAATATGTTGGCAAGTATTGTTTTCCGAAGCATTGCGTGGGAATTATTCGTTCAAATACGTGCCCTTTATGAGGCTCCAAATATAACGAGCAATAGCATCCGTTGTCAAGAACTATTTATAGTTATTTCACGGCTTTATTCAATCAAAGATTTAAAGAGAGTGAAAAATTTAGTATATAGGGGACTAAATAAACCAAAAAAAGAAGGGCCGCAAGTATCAGTTACGGCCCTTTGTCGGGATGGTGATGGGATGTATGTTAGGGATACAATATTATAACTGTACGACAGAAATTGTATTGTGTATGTTATAAAATTTTTATAACTCATCAATATGAGCTACAAACATCCATATAGCCTTCAATGACAACTATAAAATCGGTTTAATCGTTCCTGTTGTTACGAATATATTGGGGCAATAGAACGCCGTATGTTCCTCTTCTATTCTTGAAAGAGACATTTAAATATGCATTAAGACCGTTATCCCTACTACTTATGATTACCCCCCAAAATACGTATCCAAAAGTACTGCAAAAAATTCGGCATGCATATATACTTAAATATATTGGCGCCCTCATTTGTTTTTTTGCATTACCATTAATAGCGCATGCGCAGATATTTTCCATTGATGATTCTCGGGAATCCTCCGATGTTCCAACCACTGCAATTTTTGCAGGGATTGAACCTATAGATTTTGACTATAAGGGAGATGCAAGTGCGCCCGGTGCGGGTAACTATTCATTTTCAGGCAGTCTTATTCGACTGCAGTTAGAAACCCCCAATATCAATTTCTATTTGGGCACCGGCGGCAGTTCTACAGGTCTTGGTGATATTTCCTATTTTGATGCAGGTGTAAAATTTGGGGGTGATATAGAACTGTATGAGGATGAAAATGAGGAGGTAATTCTTCAAGTGCCCCTACTAATTCATACAAGCATTACCAATGTAAGTAATGATGATCTTGTTATTAATGAAGCTCCGGAATTTGCGCAGGGAACCCTTGAATTTGGCGCCGGATTAAATTTTAGTGCACCGCTTGCACCAAATATAAGAATTGGCCTGAATGCTGTGCCAAGCTATGGTTTTTCGTTTTCAACCCGTGAGCAAGATGCGGGAGGAAGCATTTTAGCGGTTGAAGGTCGCGGGCGACTCTATTTTGATCAACTGTTTGGAAGGGCGGGCCTTAGTCTCGGTTACGATTACAACTTCAGGGAATTCAGTATTAATGATGAAGCGCTTGATTATAATAGCAAAGCCCATAGCATATTAATCGGAATAACATTCTAAAATGAAACCAAATAAATTATTTATTGAACTTGAAGAACTGATTGAACGGGCAGGTTACACCATCCGTAAAGAGCGGGGTACCTTTCAGGGTGATCAGTGCATAGTAGAAGGCGATAAGTTGGTGGTAATCAACAAAAAAAGACCGATTGAGCAACAGGTGGGTTTAATGGCCCGCGTGCTTGACAAGGATCGCATAAAGGACATGTATATCAAACCGGCCGTGCGAAAAGAACTGGAAATTTTGTGGCATCGTTTTTCAACGTTTGATGACATTGAAGATGTTTCAGAAAAAGAAGGAACGGAATGAAACTCACCTTTTTAGGTACAGGCACATCCATGGGCGTACCGGTAGCGGGCGGTTTTGGACGCGATAAGATAGAAGCTGATCCCCGAAACAATCGGTGGCGCTGTTCGGCTTGGATTCAGACAGAGAAAAGCTCAATCGTTATTGATACCGGCCCTGAATTCCGCCTGCAGACGTTACGCTCGGGTTTGAACAGGGTTGATCTGGTACTGATTACCCACGAACACATGGATCATATTGCAGGGCTTGATGATCTTCGTACCTTTTGCTACAAGCAAGAGCAACGTATTCCGGTCTATTCTAACGAAGGGGGGATAAATGCAATTAAGACCCGGTTTGAGTATATGTTCGGACGTGATAGATATCCCGGCGCGGCTTCGCTTCATTTACGCAGGATGACTGAACCAATAATTCATAAAGATTTAAAGATCACCCCATTACCGGCGCAGCATGGAAAGGTAGAAGTGTTGGGCTATAGGGTGAATGATGTTTCGTACCTGACTGATGTGAAGTCTATTCCCAATGAGACCAAGGAAAAAATTAAGGGATCGAAGCTGTTGATATTGAGCGGCTTGCGCTGGGAACCCGAGCATCCAACGCATATGACTATACCCCAAGCGGTTGAGGCCGCAGAAGAGATGGATACACCCAAAACCTATTTAATTCACATGAACGGATTTGTGAACCATGCCGAGAGTAACAGAAGACTGCCGGCACATGTACAGCTTGCGTATGATCAATTGACGGTTGAGGTGAAATAACATAGAACGCAGATAACACTGATGATGTAGATGAACACCGAGTAAAAAATGTTATCAGTAACTTTTTAAAAGCAACATATGACTCATTTTATTAATCCGCTTAACCCGCCTAATCCGTGTTCTATTACATTATAAAAACTTTTTGGTCTCTTCCTTTTCTTTGAGCTGATTAACGATTTGTTTCACCGCCTGGGCTTTATCCAGGTTACAAACGAGGATGGCATCATCGGTTTCCACAACGGCCAGATTCTCTACACCGGCCAATGCAATAATTTTTCCATTTTCGCTGTGAATGAGATTGCCGGAGGCATCTTCGGTTACATATTGTTTGGCGTTCACAACATTTTCGTTTTCATCTTTATCCCGGAGTTCATATAAAGCTTTCCAACTTCCCACATCATTCCAGCCAAAGTCGCCGGGAATTACAAATACGGTTTCCGCTTTTTCCATGATGCCGTAATCAATGGAAACAGAGGGGCAGGCATCATAAAAGCTATTAATAGCATCGGCCTGTTTATCGGTGGCAACCGCAGGTTTTAGTTGTTTAACCTGCTCAGAAATCACTGGCAGATGTCTTTCAAATTGGGTCAGTATGGTGGATACTTTCCAGATAAACATGCCGCTGTTCCATAAAAATCGCCCCGAAAACACAAACTGTCGGGCGGTGGCGATATCCGGTTTTTCGCGAAATTGTGCTACCTTTTTTATTTTAAAATCTGCGATGGTTTCATCGGATTCTTTTTCCAATTCAATATAGCCGTAGCCGGTTTCGGGTCGGCTTGGTTTAATGCCAATGGTAACAAGAGTGTCGTCTTGCTGTGCCTTTTGGACGCCGGCTTTTAACACAGAAAGAAAGGCGTCGGCGTCGGCAATAAGATGATCGGCCGGGAGCACCACCATGGTGGCATCATCATCCTGTCCGGCAATAAGAGCGGCGGCGGCAGCTACACAGGGAGCAGTATTTTTAGCCACGGGTTCCCCAATAATGTTGCTTTCCGGTACATCAGGAAGCTGGGTGGCCACAAGGTCAACATATCGTTCGTTGGTAATTACCCAGATGCGTTCGGCCGGTATATCCGGTTTAATTCGTTCAACGGTAGCCTGCAGCATGGTTTGCTCGCCGAATAACCGTAAGAATTGTTTGGGATGTTCTTTAGTACTTTTTGGCCAAAAACGTGTGCCGGATCCACCGGCCATTATTACTGCGTGCAACATAATATTAATTATGAATTATGAATGATAAATTATGAATAGGATGAGCTCGAGATAAGAATTAGGCACTAAAAGTTTCCCCTTTAGGGGAGTACTCTCGGTAGTTCTCCGAGAGGGTGGGATGTTTTATAAGTGAAGTAACACCTCGCGACCTCCTGAAGGAGAGACTTTGAAAAACTTTTTTGGTACACCAATTTTCTTATATCGAACTCATGTTAAGTAAAATAGCTAAAAATAATTCAAACAGAAACGGTGGTTCGTTCTACTTTGGTGAGGGTGAAGCTGAAGGTGGAGCCTACATTGGGCGTGCTCTCCATAAAGAACTCTTCGCCGTGGGCTTCCATAATGTGCTTTACGATGGCAAGTCCTAAGCCGGTTCCCCCTTTTTCGCGTGAGCGCGATTTATCAACGCGGAAAAAGCGTTCGGTAACCCGATCAATATACTGCTGATCAATGCCGATGCCGGTATCCTGCACATACACCAGCATGCGGCGGTCGTCATTGGAAAACGTTTTGGCCCCCACTGTTACCGTTCCACCGTTTCGGTTGTATTTAATGGCATTTTCAATAAGGTTGATAAGCACCTGTTTTATCTGATTGCGGTCGGCGCTGACAAGAATGTTTTTATCAAAATCATCAATGATAATTTCAACATCTTCTTTCTTGGCTTTGTACTGAAGACTTTCCACCACATCCATCACCACATCACGCAGGTAAATGTCCTGAATCTCGGATTTAAGTTCGCCAGTCTCCAATTTTGAAATTTCCATTAAATCTTTGGTGAGGTAAGTGAGCCTGCTAACATTGCGCATGGCTTTTTTGAGAAACTGTCGGTTTACGCTTTCGTCCTCGATAGCACCATTAAGCAGGGTTTCAATAAATCCTTGGATGGCAAAAATGGGTGTTTTTAATTCGTGCGAAATATCACCGATAAATTCCTTGCGATAGTTTTCAATACGGTTTAGCCGTTGAATTTCCCGCTCTACCGTTTTACTTGCGCGAATGGACTGTTTAATGAGGTAGTCCAGCTCATCTTTTCCGTGGGTGTCAAGGTTTTCATAATCGTCAAAACGCTTGCGGGCAATGTTACGGGTTATGCGATTCAACAGCTCAAGCCGGTTAAACTGTATGCGGTAAATGATGATGTAGATAAGCAGAAGAGAGATAACCAAAATTAACGATGCAGTGAGCAGTGCCCGGGTGAAGGCAGCATCAACTATGAAATAGACACACAAGGCCGCTATAATACCAATGAACAAAGCCGAGAGCAGAGCGCTGCGAAAGGCCAGCCGTGAGTATCGTTGGAAAGGTTTCTTCTTCATTGTTTAAATCGATATCCTACACCTTTAACGGTTTCTATATATTCGTCCCCCAGCTTTTCCCGGATTTTGCGCACGTGCACATCTACGGTGCGGTCCACCACATACACATTATTACCCCATACATGATTGAGCAGGGTTTGTCGGTCCATCACTTTACCTTTGCGACTGGCCAGGAAATAGAGCAGTTCAAACTCTTTGCGCGGCAACTGAAATTCTTCATCTTCACCCTGGGTTACTATATATCTGTCCTTATCAATACTGATATCGTGCACATCAATTCGATTGGGTTCTTCCGTTTCTTCGTAGCGGCGCAGAACGGCTTTGATGCGCGAAATAAGCTTTGTAGTACTGATTGGTTTGGTGATATAATCATCCCCGCCTTTATTGAGGCCTTCAACCTCCGTTTTTTCATCGCCGCGGGCGGTAAGAAAAATAATGGGTATGCGGCCAAGTTTGTCATCGTCCCGAATAACTTCTACCGCCTCAAGCCCGTCCATTTTTGGCATCATTATATCAAGCAGAATAAGATCGGGTGAATGCTCGCGGGCTACTTCAATACCTTCCTGGCCGTCTTCTGCCTTGAGTACGTCAAAGCCTTCTTTTTTAAGGTTGTATTCTATTAAATCAAGAAGGTCCTGCTCATCGTCAACAACTAAGATGGTTTGTTTATCAGACACGGGCGTAGGTTTTTTTGGATGTTATATTAATAATCTTTAGATGCATCATAGTACAAACCTATGGGCTGAAATTAAACCAATGTACATTAAATAATTGTTATTTATTGAGCTTTGAAAGTGCCTTTTTTACCAGTAGGCCAACGCCGTCGTCGGGGTTTACCTCATTGCCGGCCGCCTGAACTGCGCTCCGGGCATCTTTCTTTTTGATGCCCAATGAAAGCAGTGCAGCGACTGCCTCTTCTTTCACATTCCCCGATACAGCAGTGCCTGAAGCATCATTCACCGGGTGCAAAGCCATTTCCTCCATTTTATCTTTTAGTTCCAGCAACATACGTTGGGCGGTTTTAGCTCCAATACCTGATATTTGCGTTAGTGATGATTTATCACCCTGCATAATGGCTTCAATAATTTGTACGGCCGGCAAGCCGGATAGAATTTTCAGCCCAAGTTTGGGTCCCACTCCTTTTACGGTAATTAAAAGCTCAAATAGTTGTTTTTCGTTTTCGGTAAAGAAACCGAACAGCCGCTGGTCGTTGTCGGTGAAATGGTGATAAATGAGCAGCTTAAGCTTTTTACTTTCTTCGGGTAGCTGTTCGTAGGTTTGGGTCGAAATTTCGACTTCGTAACCAACATTGTTGACATCAATGATAATACGATCGGACGATTTAAGTGCAAGCGAGCCGTGCAGGTATGCAATCATGGTGGGTACTTAGTTATTTCGTTCTTTGTTTTTAATAACGTGCCTTAAATTGTATTCATTTTCAGGAATTTGATTAGCCGCTTCACCGATGATCGCAAAATTTCTAATTACTGCATCTTGGGTTTTTTCATCTTCTTGAAATTTATTATAGTCGATCTCTTCAATGAAGGACTGAATTTTTTGCATAGAGCATATCCTGCATATAAATAATAAATGAGCGTTTTTTCTTACTCATACATATTTTACCTCATTTAAGATAGACTCTTTAAGTTGTTCTTTAAGGGCACCATTTGTTACAATATCTACGGGACGCCTTAATTCTTTTTCTAAAAAAAATTTTAATTGCACATACTCCCAACCCGGTGTTTCAGAAAATTCAACAAGCAAATCAACATCACTATTTTCTCCGGCATTTCCTTTGGCAAACGAGCCAAAATATCCAATACTGCTAACATGGAAATGATCCTTTAGATAGGGTTTAAGTTCCTTTAGCTTTGGTTCAATATGTAATTTTTGTTTAATGATCCTATTCATTTACGCGGTCCGGATTTTTTTTAACAAATTCGCTCCAGCTTGAGCCGCTGCGGTTCTGATGCGTTTTTTTTGCTGTGCCCGAAACCTGTTTACGAATTGCATTCTGCTTCATCAAATGACACCAGGCCACGGCCAGGGCGTCGGTGGCATCCTCCGAGATGTTTTCATCCGGCAGTTGTACCATTTTGCGTAGCATAAAGGCAACTTGTTTTTTGCTGGCATTTCCGTTTCCGGTAATCGACTTCTTTACTTTTTTGGGATAATACTCGGTCACGGGTATGCCATTATTGGTGATAGCCAGCATCGCTGCGGCCTGTGCACGGCCAAGTTTAAGCATAGCCAGCGGGTCTACCCCATACACCGGTGTTTCAATAGCGCAAGCTGTCGGATTACAGGATTTTACCAGTGCAGAAATTTTTTCAAAAATAAATTGCAGGCGGTCGGCATGATCATCAAGGTGTGCCATTTTGATAACATCACACCGAAGGGCAATTAACTTGGCGTTTTGTTTGGTGAGTATGGCGTATCCGGTATTACGGGAGCCGGGATCAATACCAAGTATGATATCAGGCATGAGTTACAGATATGATTGGTGAATTTACTTTAATATAACGGATCGAAGCCATCAAATCACCCCAATAAAAAAAGCCCCCGGCGCTACTAAAACCGGAGGCTAATATATTTAAGAGGTTTTGCTTATGCTTAGAAAGCTACTATCTAATTAAAGATACGATGTCCTCTTAATTTCACACATCATCTTGTGGTATTACTACGTACAAGATTAAGATGTATTGTGTGTGATTTTTACGGGGCGAGAGAAAATAAGTTCCGCTCAAACTTTATCTGCAATGGTATAGTAGGATATGATTTTAAAAACTAAGGAAGGTCGCTGCTTTTTTATAGGAAGGTGTTTAGCATTAAAAATGCCGATATGCATATCATTTATATCTTCTTTTGTATCACTTCAGATTCTTGCGAGTTTTATTTAGTTTAACATTAAAGCTTAAACAGTAAAAATTTATAGGGCCCATGAATAAAGACAAAATCATATACTGGCTTGCTACAGGAATTGTAACGTTGCTCATGCTCTTCTCGGCTTACCAATACATCTTTAATCATGCTGCAATAGTAGGCGCGTTTGAAAGCCTCGGCTATCCGTCCTATCTTATCTACCCGCTGGCTGTTGCTAAGTTGCTGGGGTTGGCCGCTATTTTAAGCCGTATATCAAATCTGCTTAAAAATCTTGCCTACGCCGGTTTTTTATATGATTTTGTACTGGCCTTAGTTGCACATCTTATGGCTGGGGACGGTGGTTATTTGTTTGCCCTTATTGCCACAATTGCCGTTATAATCTCATTTTTCTATGAGAGGAAAGCTCTTTAATTGGCTACTGAGTAACACATATTTTAAGGGATAAAATTGTTAAGGCAAGGAACTTCTCCAACACTAAAAGCTGTTTAAATCTGTAAGATCTGGGGCTGGCTTACATCAAAAAAAACCGGCTTTGTTAGAACCGAGTTTCAATATAATAGCGATGCGATCACTTAGAGTGACGGAATCGCTGTATACAAATAACTAAAAAGATTTAGTTGCCGCTGCTGTCGGGCAACTCAGGTACTGCCGATTGCGTTTGGGAAGGATCGTCAAACCCGCTGTTAGCCGGTTGCTCTGTACCGCTTTGCTGCACCGCACTGTTGGTAGGCCCGCCCCGATAGATGGCAAAATTAGCCAGCACACAAAGCAAAAGCAGCAATGTTGCCAATATGGTTGTCGATTTTGAAAGCAAGTCGGCCGTGCGCCGTGCGCCGAGGCCTGCCCCACCGCTTAATGCTCCACCGGCGATGCCACCTCCAATGCCGCCACCCTGACCGGGTTGCAACAAAACTACAATGGTCAGCAGCACACAAATAATTAGAATAACGGTTAGAATAATCGTATAAAGCATAATAATACTCTGTAAATTTATTTTAGCATGGCAAAGATATCCAAATTTCGCTTTCTTTACAACGTAACGATTCAGATTTAATTCCAACGGGCATGTCATTCCAAAATTTTTCAGAACAATTCGGTAAGTATTTTCATAACTCACCGCAGTTCACGAATAAAATCATCATCACGGTGGTGGTCATACTGGTGCTCTGGTTAATTCGGATGCTGGTAAACCGCATTATTAATAACAATATCAGCAGCACCCGCAAAAAGTATAGATGGCGAAAAAATACATCCTACATTTCGGGCTTTATAGGATTATTCATTCTCGGCTTTGTCTGGTTTGAAGGTCTGCAAGAGGTAGGAACTTTCCTGGGTTTGCTTACCGCCGGTTTGGCCATTGCACTGCGCGATCCCGTAACTGACTTTGCCGGATGGATTTTTATCAACCTGCGCCACCCGTTTGATGTGGGTGACCGCATTCAAATAGATGATGTGCAGGGTGATGTAATTGATATTCGCATATTCAAATTTACCGTACTCGAAATTGGTAACTGGGTGCATGCCGACCAGAGCACCGGCCGCGTGGTGCACATACCCAACCATAAAGTTTTCACTGAACCACTGGCAAACTACACCAGCGATTTTGAATTTATCTGGAATGAAATTGAAGTACTGCTAACTTTCGAAAGCGACTGGAAGAAAGCGAAAAAAGAGCTTCAAAAAATTACCGAAAAGCATATGGAAGATTTTATAGATCACGCGAAAAGACAGGTGCAGCGAGCCAACAAATCATACTTTGTTCGCTACGAATATTTAACTCCTATTGTTTATACCGACGTAAAAGAGAGCGGCATTAACCTTACCATTCGCCATTTGAGTGACCCCCGCCAGCGGCGGAGCCTGGGCCAGGCTATATGGGAAGATATTTTAGACCTGGCAGAACAAAATGATGATATTGATTTTGCCTATCCCACTATGCGTATTTTATCCGACAGGACATCAGATTCATAGGATGAGTAAGAGGATTGATAAACTCAAGTCAATAAATTCCTATATGATATCACGTTGTTCAGGAACGAAGCTGCTTCACAACTTGCGTTTTTAATCAGCGAAATCTGATATATCCGCTAAATCTGCGGTCCTACTTGGGTATAGGTTGAATGAGTTCCGGACCGTTGTTGCTGATATCATTTACCTTTTCAGAAACCCGGTTAACGGCCATTTGAGTAAGATCAAACGGTTTTACCGCAAGCTTTTTAAATGTCTCTTCGGCCAGTTCGCCGGGTCCCAGCCACTTGTCATAATCATCAACGTTAAGAAATGCCGGCATACGATCATCTACCGGCTCCACCAGCGTATTGGCTTTAGTGGTAAGTATGGCAAAAGAATAGACCTCGCGGCCGCTGGGTGACTCCCACACCGAATAAATGCCCGCAAAAGCCGTAAGCCTGTTCGAAAGCAATCGAATATAAAAAGGCGTCGTTTTCTTTTTTGATGACTTCCACTTATAAAATCCGTTGGCCGGTACCAGGCATCGGCGTTGCTCAAGGTACTCGGCCGTCCACTCATCATCCCGTACGTCTTCAGACTTTACAACAAATGTTTCTTTCCCTTGGCGTTCTTCCTTGGCATTGCGCGGTATCAGCCCCCATTGCGCCTGCCGCAACTGTGGTTCACTATCCTCTTTAATTATGATGGGGTGCAGCGAACCGGGCGTGATATTATAGTCAGCCTCAAAGTAATCATCCCGCTCGGAGGATACTCCAAACATCGTCTCTATTTCATCTTTTCCCGCATGTAGAACAAATCGATCACTCATAAATGATATATTTAGCGTATTATTATAAGTTTGTGCATCTATCCTGCTTCACCCAGAAGTGATGCAGCATATAGATAATGTAACATTCACTGGCAGTCAACATTCCTTTTTATTTATGAATATATTTTTCAATCAAAATGAAGACCGTATGCGGGCCGGGTGGAGGGTGGCCGTGCAGTTTTTTTTCATGTACCTGATCGGTATCGGTTTAGTTTTAATTGTGAGCCCCCTTCTTCCTGATACAAGATACTTGCTTACAACCGCAGCCATCACCGTCGGTGCGGTGATTAGCATTGTACTGGCTGCAAAAAGTCTTGACAAGCGACCGTGGCAACAATTTGGAGTTCACTTCCATGGAAAAAGCTTACTGCGGTGCGCTCTGGCATTTCTTTTGGCAGGAGCTGCAATGGGCATCATTTTTTTGATTGAATATGCCCTCGGCTGGCTCACTTTCACCGGTTTTGGCTGGCAACGGGTTAATGCCTCGGTGTACCTGCTTTCATTGGGCAGTTATTTTTTATTGATGATTCTTGTGGGGTTTTACGAAGAGCTCGTCTTTCGTGGATATCATATTGTAAATATCAGTGAAGGACTAAACGGGCCGGGTCTTAGTCGGAGGCAAGCGGTTGTTGGCGCAGTAATAATCAGCTCGGTCGTTTTTGGCGCCGCCCATCTCATAAATCCAAATGCGGACTGGATTTCAACCCTTAACATTGGGTTGGCCGGCGCCCTTCTTGCACTGCCCTTTATCATAACCGGCAGTCTGTCCATATCCATAGGCTTGCATGTAGGATGGAATTTTTTCCAGGGTGGCGTTTTTGGTTTTCCGGTAAGCGGTGTGCCTGCCCGGGCATCGCTATTGCAAATTCAACAAAAAGGGCCCGAGCTGTTAACCGGCGGCGGCTTTGGGCCGGAGGGTGGACTGATGGGTATTGCGGGATATTTAGTTATTGGGGCTGCATTAGTTTGGTATTTCAAAAAATGCGGGCAATCATTTGATATGCGACCTGAGCTGGGCGTTTATACCCCTCACCCTATAATTAACAGCTATAAATAACCTGAGCAAAGCCTGTAAATTTTGTATATTAAACGGTTGTTATGCAATTGAGAATGAAAATAACACCTGTTCCGAATGCTTTTGGGAGGGTTTTCAGAACACTGCCCGTCCCTTTGTGGGGCAGTCGGGTTTATTGAAAGGTTAACTGCATAACGCCTTATTGATAGTAAAACTTTGGACATTACTTGATGTTGAAGTAATGCGTGAACAGTTGAAACTAAAATCTTAAAAAGTACAGAAGGTGAGAACGTTGAAATTCGAAGAATTGAACGTAAGTGATGAAGTTATAAACGGCATACATAAAACCAATCTGAATGAAGCAAGCGGCCTGCAGCAATCGGTCATTTCCCGCATAATTGCAGACGAAAGTTTATTAATTGAGGCTGAACCGGGCACAGACAAAAATGCAGCCATAGCCATAGCAGCGCTTGAAAAACTTGCCCGTGCTGAAAATTTGGATGACATACGAGTTCTAATAATTACCGCCGACGCAGAAACGGCGCGGCAAATAAACGAACAAATTGTATCAATAGGATCATCCAAAGAATCAAGTATATGTGTTGATGATGATGGTAATAAGGACGAACAGGCTTCGGCCATTTCTAATCATGTTCCCATTATTGTGGCTAACCCAAACCGGCTTCAGGACCTGCTGCAAGAGCACCGCTTCATTTTCCGGCACTTAGATCTTGTGGTGCTGGATGAAATAGATGAAATGGCAAACAATGATACAGCTGGTGCGCTCAAACAAATAAAACGGCGCATTTTAAGTGATTACACTTCCCTTATTTTTTCCCAGACACTGGATAAATCTATAAATAAAGTGAGCGCCTATTTTGCAGATGAACCAACGGTTGCAGGATTTGAAACCGCTGCTGACAGTCCGCCGCCGGCCATACGCGGTGATCTCATTCAGCGCTACATTAAGGTGCCCAGCCGGATGAAAATTTCCACCCTGATGGCACACATCGAGCAGGCCCCGGACGAAAATTGTGTGGTTTTCACTGCTTCTAAAAGAGGCACTGACCGCCTGTACCGTGTACTAAAAAAACGCGGCCTTAAAGCAACCAGTTTGCATCACAAGCTTTCAGATGAAAAACGCGCACAGCGCTTTGCCAATTTCACCAACAGCGATGTGCAATATTTACTGGTATCCGATATTTCGGCTGCCGAACTGGATCTCAATGGTATTAACCAAGTCATCAATTATGATGTGCCCAACAACCCGGATGAATACCGTTTCCGCGCTGCATTGGTGAGTGATGGCAAAGCGGCCCAACTTGTTTCGCTGGTTTCCAAACAGGACCAGAATGACATCAGCCAGCTCCAAAACGAATTGGGCCAAACGCCCCAGGAAATTCCCCTGCCCGACGAAGTAAAAGAGAAATTAAAGCAGCGGAAAGACAAGAAAATGAGGTTACTACTCCAATGTTTTACTTCAAAGCTGGTTTGAATGCTGAAGAAGCAGGAGACTTTGAAAAAGCAGCGACATATTATAAAAAAATCAAAGAAAAATACT
>Ga0136556_1001197_pt1 | contig 13516 bp, 8 predicted proteins | sample AntRauTorckE6831_FD_104780 | JGI IMG/M metagenome (GOLD analysis project Ga0136556, IMG submission 104780) | Saline lake microbial communities from Rauer Islands, Antarctica - Metagenome Torckler E6 #831 | ecosystem: Environmental > Aquatic > Non-marine Saline and Alkaline > Saline | place... | reverse complement strand
CGCGAACGATCCGATCCGACTTGGCGCAATCAACCGGCCAGGTCTTACTGTAGGCACCGAGTGCGGGAATCTTGATAGTCACTTCCTTCGCTTCGGTATCGGGCTTGTCCTTGACCATCAACTTAACAATGCCGCCATTCGCCTCCGCTTCGGTGATCCAATTGCCCAGGAGCACACGCGGGTCATGGTCCTTCATCGCATTCCCGTTCACGCTCTCGATGATTTGGCCTTTTTTCAGTTCGCCACTGGCCGCAGCGGGTGAGCCCTCCTCGATATTAACGATGTGCATCGTAAAGTTGGGTCGCCGCAATTCAAGGCCGATACCGATAGGCCCAAAACGCTTGATCTTGTAGCGCGCAGCGCCCGGATCGGGCCACATATGGAAGATAGGATCTTCGGCATAATAGTCTTCGCCCGATTTCGAATCTTTGGCGGAAAGCTGACCCAAGCCGGCCAGCATTGTGAGGGCTATCGTAAACGTAAGTCCCCGTGCGAGTCGTCGGGGGTTGAAATAAGGGGCCACATCAAGCGCGGATATATAGGATATCATTTGGAGGATATTTCGTTTGAGATACAAATAGTCAATGTCGGAGAGCGACTTGCTCTCAAATCAGGCACGGTAAAGAAGGGCCTCTTTTCATAATCATTAACACACCTCTCCTCACACCAGATTTGCAACCTTCAGCGGATTCTGCTGGACAGTCATGGACAGATGCACCGAATTTGGGCAACAAAAAGCCCTTAAAGATCAATGGCTTAAGTGCCTCTGTGGTCGAAATTTTCAATGGCTCCGGAAAACTGATAAAGCCCCAAATGCAAAGGCGTTCGAAGACCTGATACCTTCTAAGTTTGTAGCCGCGACGCGAGAGCCGTGCGGTTTCATTTCGTTTCGGCTTCCATGAGCCGTACGGTCATCCCGAAGCCCAATGCCGCAGTAAATAAAATTTTCTGTCTTGCTGAAAGCGCCGCGTAATTCACTCTGGCAGTATGAGAGCATACGTCACATCCCTCACATTGTTTTTCAGTTTCCTCGGCTACATCCACGCCGAGTGGCAGCCACTCTGGCCGGAAGGCGCACCCGGTTCACCGAACCCGCCTGTAGTTGATGAGAAAATCGGCTACGGAAACCGCTACTCGGATACCGGTGTGCCCGCCTATTGGTATCATCCGGCCGATCCGGCCATGCGGAACGGTGCGGCGGTCGTCATTTTCCCTGGCGGGGGCTATAGTAGGCTGGCGATGAACCACGAAGGGCACGACTATGCCAAGTGGCTCAACGAACGCGGCATCGCTGCGGTGCTTGTGAAATACCGCGTGAGCTCAAAAGACGAAGCCGGTTTTCAGTATCCAGTCCCCTATCTGGATGCCCGGCGGGCGATCCGCCTGACCCGCGAGAAAGCGGAGGAGTGGCAGATCGATAGTGAAAAAATTGGCGTCATGGGCTCTTCGGCCGGGGGGCACCTCGCATCCATGTGCGTGACCTTATTCAATGAAACCTACGATTTAGCAGGGGAAAATACGAGACCGTCCTGTCGCCCGAACTTCGGCATTCTAGTCTATCCGGTCATTGGCATGGACCAGCCCTGGGGACATGGCGGCTCGCGTCGCCGCTTACTCGGTCCGGAAAATTCGGATGACTTGGCCCAGGAACTCGCAACTTACCGCCGCGTGAGCCGCAGCACCCCACCCTGCTTCCTGGTGCATGCAGCAGATGACGGGGCCGTGCCGGTGCGCAACTCGTTGGAGTTCGCCAGCGCCTGCGCCGAGAACGGAGTGCCGACGGTGCTGCAACTGACCGCTCAAGGTGGCCATGGCTTCGGACTCTCGGGACGCGGCGATTCAGCCAACTGGCCGGAACTCCTTGAGCGCTGGCTTGAAAGCGAGCCGTGGTATAAGCCCTAGCGGAGTCCTACGCGGCGTGTCCGCTCGTGGACGCCCCCCGAGCAGGTTCGATACCAGAGGCCCCTTCGACACCGCAACGGCGCTCGTGAACCCCTCAGGATTTTCGGCTATTACGTCGATCTTTATTTCGATCACGTTTTTACGTATGTTGCGATCCGGACAGTCGTTCCTCCTCTCCTTTTCTAGATGATAGTAGTTTAACAGCCCTCCGAGCCGTTCAAATTTTACGACCGAACCGCTCCTGCCCTTTGTTTGCCCAGCGTATGGGAATGGAATAAAATTATCCAGCCCTTGGTGGTTCCGCTCGTGATCGTAGTGCTCCACATACTCGTTGACGGCCTTTTTGAGTGAGTGTTCGCCGAAGAAAAGCCCGTCAAGACGCATCAGCACTCGACTGATCGTAAAAGTGAAGGGGTCACGCCAAAGACGATTCAGGAGCTACACCAGAGATCATCTCCCATCTCCCATCCGGCTCGAGGCGTTCCTCGGAGGTATGCATTAATCTCGGGGCGATTGCTGATTTCCATCTTTGCCGCATCCCACTCGAGCCGTCCGCCGAAGCGGGCGGCCAGCGCACCGAGTAGGCTCACTTCGGTCAAACGGGCGGCATATTTGAAATTTGAACCGGGCTCGGGCCCCTCACCTTTGATCGCGCGGATCCATTCCGCAAACGGGCCTCCCTCAACCCGGGGATACTTTTCCTCCGGGAAACCGCCTTCCTTAAAAGCTTTCATGGCATCGCGGTTGGCCAGTCGCGGATGGTTTGAGCGTCCATCGGTGAAACCATTTGCTCTGGTGCCCGTAAAGTAGCTCCCTGCGTTGGGTAGCTTATCCCCATAGCCCCATTCAACATTCTGTGGTCTGTGTTGCACAGACTTGTTGCCATTGGCCCAGGTCAGGGTGCAGGCGGGGTGCTTTCCGCGAGCGGGAAATTTGTAGCGGACAATATTACCGTCCGGTGCGACCCACTCATTGCCCCCGACAACCTTGACCGCTTCAATCACAGTTGGCTCATAGAGATCCAGCACCCAGACCGGGGCATCGGCAATGTGGCAGAACCAGTCGACCAGCTGCCCGCCGCCGAATTGATAAAAGCCCCTCCAGCGCAGGGGATGGTAATTCTGATGGAAGGGCGTCTCCGCAGTCGGCCCCAACCAAAGATCGTAGTTCAGCGAATCCGGAACGGGATCTGCCGGAGGCGGGAACGTTGCCGGCTTGTCAAAATACTTATTCCCCCAAGTGGGACCGTTGATGCAACTATGCACCTCGGTGATATCACCGAAAACTCCCGCTTCATGCCACTCCCGCATTTGGCGAATCCCATCGTAGGTATGCCCCTGGTTGGCCATGTTGGTGATCACGCCGTATTTCTCCTGAGCTTTCACCAGGGTGCGGGACTCCCAAATCGTGTGGGTCAGGGGTTTCTGAGTGCAGACATGCTTTCCTCGTTGCATCGCATCCAGAGTGGCCACGAAGTGGGTGTGATCAGGAGTATTCACCACGACCGCATCTATCTCGGCCTCGTGCGTATCCAACATCTTCCGGTAATCATCGAACATGGGGATGTTCTCCTCATGGGCCCACTTCGGGAATCTTTCGGAGTCCACATCACAGAGCGCAACGATATTTTCCTTTCGGCAATCGCCGTAGCACATCTCGGCAATTCCCCCCGCGCCAATAATTGCAATGTTCAGTTTTCCAATAGCCGAAGCCCCGGATTGGGCGATCGAAAAACGAGGCAGGATGAACGCCCCCGCCACCGTCGCAGCCGCCGATTTTTTGATAAAAGTTCTTCTGTCGAAGTGTTGATTATACTTGGATTTGTGCATGACAAACAATGATCAAGAAAAACAATACGAGACAATCTTTTCTTCTTGTTAAGTCCCCTGTTAATAATGGACAGATTTATATCAATTATAACCGGAATGATTCCGAAGGCAGCCGGGCCGGTGGAGGGATGCGTTCGCAAACAGATCTCAAAAAGACGGCTGATAGGAATTTGCTTTTCAGCGGCATAGCCCCTCATTCGCAAATCCTACGGCGGGCGGGCCGCCGGGGTAGCATCGGGGGTGAGGGTTCAGTTCTGACAAGAACTAAGGGCTTGGAAGAAAATAAGTGTGGCAATAGGCCGCCGTAATTTTGTTCGCTGGCAAGGCGCGACGATGGAGCATATGCCAATCTGTGACTGAGGAGCAACGCCGTCAGCGGGCGAAAGAACAAGGCAAATTGTTACAGTTATTTCCTGACAAGCCCTAAGGCAGCTCCATCAGCAAAATATTACGCCACTTGACGTAGCTCGGCTCCGCGTGACCGACCGAGTGGACCTGAAACCCGAGGTAGCCTTCCTCCATAAACGTGGTCTCGTCGACCATGTCGGTGATGCTTTCCCCGTTAACGAAGACTTGGATTCTAGGGCCGTTCGCGATAATGCGAAAATGATTCCAGTCGTCATTCTTGTAGATGGTCTTACCACGCTCCGCATCCGGCTTGGAGAGCCAACCGCGGCCCACTTCGAACCAGACGCCTCCAGCATTACCGTTATCATCTATTTCAACTTGCGGCCCGAACATCCGGGCTTCTTTTCCCAGTATCTTTTCGATCCGATTCTTGTTTGCATCTGGCATTTTTTCGTTCAGATCCTTGAGGTTATCTGAAGAGCGAATCTGAACGCCGGAGTTGAGGCGCGGGTCAACGCAGATTACTTCAAACTCCAACTCGAAATTTGCGTAACGCCTAGGCGGACAAAAAAAGCTGTTTGGAGTGTTTGGACGGCTCATTCCGACGAGGACACCGTCAACAACTTCAAACTTGGCTTGACCCCCTTTTTGGATCCACTGCGGAACGAGCTCGTCGGAGAGCAGGTTAACGGTTTCGTAGACCATTGGGCTCGCCCGCCCTTTTGTTTCCTTCGAATCGTTTTTCGAACCATTCATACAAGAGACCATTCCCACCAGGATCAGTCCTGATAGAAAGCCATGAAGCGTTTTGAAGCGAGATAGTATTTTCACGACAGGAATTTAAAAGTTACTTTCCAAGAGCACAAGGAGTTTTACTATGATACACCTTTCCCCACAGGGCATTTTCATTTGGCTTTAGGTGGTGCGGTATCCCTGTTGGACTCCCGTTCCGCTAAGCGCATGTGCGTCAACCTGAGGGCTTAAGTGCCTTAACGAGAGTAACAATCAGTATCAATTGGAATAACTCGGAGTATCCCAAAACTCCCCGCCTCAATCGAGGAGGGGACAGTCGAATGCGCCGTTGAGGCGTATTCGGCAGGGGTGGTCGCGCGCCTCGGGGTCTAGGGTAATCACATATTCGCTGCCGGAACCACCTCTGCTCGCACTCCTCAACGGAGTGCAAGCTGTCTCCTCCTTCAAAAGGAGGAGAGCTTTTAAAGCTGAAGCTTGTTGTGGCTATTCGCGCGTCAATATTACCGTCCAATTCTTAGCACTGAATATTCCGTAGAATGCCGGTAAAGCTTTAATAATAACCTTGAGGACTATGGGATTAAAATCACCTTCACGAGGTCATGTTAATTTATCCCGTCGTCAAATCGCAGAGGGTCCTTTTTTCGCTCCTCCTTCTTTCACTGGGTCTCTATTTCGCCCCGACCGAATTAACCGCGCAGGTTCCAGACTTCACCAAGGGTGAAGCGCAGGACCCCAAGCACCACAAGAAAAAGCTGCGCGACAAAGCCATGGGGCCCACCGGCCTATGGGGGCAGGTGTATCAACTGAGCATGAAGGGCGGCGCGACCAGAGAGGCCCGCCAGTTTTTGGTCACAAAGGTCGAAGAGGGAAGCCCGGCAGACGGGAAAATCGAAGTTGGCGATGTGGTGCTGGGTGTTTCCGGTCAGGATTTTGATGACGACGCGCGGAAGCAGCTCGCCGGTGCCATTCAAGAAGCTGAAGCGACCAATGGTCAGCTCTCCCTTAAGGTCTGGCGGGAAGGCTACACTAAAGACCTCACACTGATGCTCAAGGTGATGGGGGCCTTCGACCCCGCGAATCCCTTCAATTGTGCCTACACCGATGGAGTCATCGAGCAGATGGTCGCACATGTCACGACGGTGGGGCTGCCTTCTCCCGAGAAGCCTCCTGTCTATGGTAGTAATTATCCTTTCATGCCGGCCATGTATGGGCTTGGACTTTTGGCGACCGGTAATGAAGAGTTGATGCCCAAGGTTCGCGACCTTGCCCATCTTTTGTGTCTCGATAGAAGCGGGAAGCCCATTCAGGATTTTGAGGTTTCCAGCCAGGGCAAGCGGGTTTGGCATACCTCTTACAAACTGATCTTTCTTGCCGAATATTACATGGCGACCGGCGACGAACATGTGCTTCCCGTGATCGAAATCCTGGCAGTCGGTGGGGCCAGCGGGCAGAGTGGAGTCGGCTCTTACGGGCATCGCTTTTCCTCGCGAAAGAAAGACGGCAGCTTCCATGGCCCATTGGAGGGCTATGGCGCGATTAACAACGCCAGCCTGTCGATGCTGACCGGTCTTGTGCTGGCCTCCAAATGCGGGATCGACCACCCCGAGGTGACCGGGGCGATTGCCCGCGGAAAGCGCTTTTATGATTTCTTCGTCGAGCACGGTGCCCTCCCCTATGGCGACCATTGGGCCCAAATCGATATTTTTGAAAATAACGGCACCTCCGGTCTTTCAGCGATTGCCTATGGCCTGATGGGCGATGACCGCGGCCAACATTTCTTTTCGTCGATGGCGGTGGGTGCTTCGCCCACTGGCCGTGAAGACGGGCACCAGGGCAGCTATTGGTCTTATATTTGGAGCACCCTTGGCGCCGCGCGCTCGGGACAGAAAGGGCTGAGTGCCGCATTCCATGAAAGCCGTTATCTGCGGACTCTGGAGCGCCGTTGGGACGGGCAGGTCATTGACCCGGCCAACATCGGCCCCACGAAGTACAGCTCACGTGGCGATGTAACGGGTGAGCGTTTGTTGCTGATGTCCCTGGGGCGAAAAAATCTTTATTTCACCGGGAAGAACATGGAGGTGAATCGTCCGCTCGAAGGTCAAGCCCTCGCGGATACGATCCTGGCGGGGCAATTGATTTACAATCCGGAGAAGCGCAAAGCTCTTTCGGAGGAGACAATTTTCAGACTATTGCGCCACGAGTTGCCCCCGGTGCGTATCACCGCGGCGAAGGCAATGCGGGAGCAAGAACTGGACCGAGTCGATCGATTGATTGGCATGATCAACGACCCCGACCGCTACGCCCGCTACGGCGCCTGTAACGGGTTGGCCCACGCCGGATGGAATTCCAAAGAAGCGGTGAATGCACTTCTACTGAGAATGGTGCAGGATGAGGATATTCTCTTCCGCTATTTCGCGGTCAATGCGCTCTCCTCGGGGAAAGGTAAGGCATACGGGCTGTACGATGCGGCGGCCAAAGCCGTTCCCGTGCTGCTGAAACTGGCTTCCGAACCGGCTCCCAACGACCCTAGAGGTCACCTGACATGGCAGATTTCTGAAGCCCTGTTTTATTGGAAAAGTAATCTGTTCAAAACCTATCCCCCGCAGATCCCTGTCGCTGAGCGGCTTTTGATCGAGAGCCTGCAACAGTTTCTCCTCAACGAGAATGGCCGGGCCCGTTCTCAGGTGCCGCTCGATACGCTGACAGAGGAGCAACTCTCACATCTATGGGGCGGTATTATCGAGGCGGTCCGTACCAATGCTCCCAGCGGGATCATGTTCTCCAAGGGCGTGCGCGAAAGCGGTTTGGCTGTCCTGGCAAAATATCGGATCAAAGAGGGTTTGGATGTGACGCTGGAATTAGCCGAGGACTGGCTTAACGAAACAGGTAACAGTGCGACTTGGGTTCCCTGGTTTGCCAAACCCATGATAGAGGTGCTTCCCCTCTACGGTCAGGATGCCATGCGGGTGGTCGAGGTTATCGAAAAATGGCCGGTTCTGAATGGACGGGGAAAGGAAATCGCAAAGAAACTGCCCGAGCTAAAAGAAAAGATCCGGAATTCGCCTGATTACGACCTGATCAGTGTGAAGTAGCCCGGGACCGAGCGGCTATGTCGGGGCGAGCTGGTGACGCTTTCCGGTTATCGCATTGCCGAGTATCCGGCAAAGCTCCACCCGCCGAATTTTGTAGTGGCGTATCAATTCCCTGAGGATTTCAAGCCGTACTCTGGAGGTAATACCGATCCCGATACCGGCAAACCTTTCATTGATCAGTTCGAGGCGCAGCAGAAGGGCATGGGCATCCCCGCTTGGTCACCGCCCGTACTTTAGAAAAGCAAATTAATTCAACTGACTAATACAACGTAATTTCAACTGAGAAAAGCCTTTTGCGTCGCCTCCGGCACGCAAAAGGTTTCTATCAGAAATCCCCTTATGTTTTTCAGACTTTTACTTCCCCTCGCCCTTCTTCCGGTCCTTCCCGCGCCCGCTGAACCCAGACCGCCCAACGTCCTCATTATTTCCATCGACGACCTCAATGACTGGGTCGAGGACTTCAACGGGCATCCGCAGGCACTGACTCCGAACATCGACCGCCTCGCCGCGCGTGGGGTGCGTTTCGACAACGCGCATTGTCAGGCACCCGTCTGCAACCCTTCCCGCGCCAGCATGGGTGTCTCGATGTACCCGAGCACAACCGGAATCTACTTCCTCAACCCTGACATCCTCAAGTCTCCGGTCGCCCGAAGCATTCCGACCTACCCGAATTACTTTCAAACGCAGGGCTACGCCGTGTCGGGTGCCGGCAAACTGTTCCACTACAATAGCAATAAGCACCACCTTCCCAACTGGGCCGGTAACTTCGGTGGTATGGGCCCCCTGCCTGAAGAAAAGCTGACGTCCTTCCCCGGCCATCCCCTGTGGGACTGGGGCGCATATCCTGAGAAAGACGAGCAAACCCCCGATTACAAAATTGCCTCCTGGGGGGTCGACGCCATCAAAAATGCGGATCCGGAGGAACCGTTCCTACTGGTCACCGGCTTCTACCGGCCCCACGTGCCGCAGTTTGCGCCCCAGCACTGGCTCGATAAATTTCCCCTGGACAGCATTAAACTGCCCGAGGTCATTGCTGACGATCTGGAGGATCTCTCACCGTACGCAATCGACATCACACGTCTCAAGCACGTCGCCCCGACCCATGAGTGGGTGGTCCAAAACCAGGAATGGAAAAACCTGGTGCGCACTTACCTCGCCTGTGTCGCCTTTGTCGACCATCAGGTCGGCCGGGTGCTCGATGCACTCGACGAAAGCGGGCAGGCCGAGAATACCATCGTGATTCTATTTTCGGACCACGGCTTCCACCTCGGCGAAAAAGAACGCTGGGCCAAGCGCAGCCTGTGGGAGGAGAGCACACGCGTACCTCTCATCATCGCCGGACCGGGAATAAAGGAAGGAAAAGTCTGTCGACAACCGGTGGAACTGATCGACATCTACCCCACCCTGATGGAGCTCACCGAACTGGAGGCTCCCGGTAAGCTGGAAGGCGACTCACTCATTCCCCTTTTGAAGAACCCGCAGGCCGAATGGCCGCACATGGCCCGCACCGAATACGGACCGGGCAACTACGCGATCCGCTCTGAGCGTTACCGCTACATTCACTACGCGGACGGTTCGGAAGAATTCTACGATTTATCCCAGGATCCCCACGAATGGCACAACCGCATCACTCATCCGGAACTCAAGGAGGAGATCGAGGCCCATCGCGTGCACAAGCCCAGTCAGCATCATCCCATCCTCGGCCAGCGGTCAACCGGCCACATGAGCTACAAAGCTTCCTCCATGCATATCGAAATCCCGCCGGAGCATTGAGGGGACTTTTCAGAAGTCCCCTGCTGCCTTCACACGAAGAAACAATTTCAATTCGTTAAGCAGCGAGTTGCTCACGGTAACGGCCACACTTTGTACGCCATTACCATCCGAGATACCCGCGATCTGCACCGCCGTCACATCCTCAAGCCACGCTTCCAGATCTGTTGAATACCACAGCTGGTATGACATACCGGTGAGTGATGGATCACGGCGGGTGTAGCTAAAAGTGCCTGCCACTGCATCGAGTGGCACAGATATGGGGTCACTCGATGCGCCAATGATAGGGTCAGTTCCAAAAATTCGTTCCTCATCATTCGTTTGGCCATCACCGTCGTGGTCGCCGTTTGGATCGCTGAGATCGACACCGCTGTAACTGCTCTGCCAGCTATCGTAGTCGGAAGGAGCAGGCACCACCTCGGCATAGCTTAAGCCAAAACGAATTTCGTCGAGCTCAGGATTAGGGCCCTGATTGCCTCCGGCAAATCCAAGCACGGTGAAAAGCTTCTGACTCAAGTCAGCGCTGATGCTGGATACAGGAGCGGCAGGTAAGGCCAGATCCGTGCCGGGAAGAAAAACGTCTATGGTATCATCCGCTCCGGAAATCCCCCAGACCAGCCTCGCTACAACTAAAACCGTCCCATCGCTGACGGGAACCCGGCTACCGACATCATTCGGTGACCAGGTAAGCGCGGAGACCTCACCGCCATCGACCCTGATGCCCACACCCGTGGTGCCAACTCGTCCAAAGCCATCAGGAGGGCCATCGCCAATGGAGACAAATGTCCGGCGTGTGCCCTCCCCTGAATCCGACTTCACCAGCACACTGAACCACATTTCCGCACTGTTCTCCAGCAGTCCCAGAGCATTGAAGGTGTCACCGGCATCAACCTCAGCTTTGGTGTAGTTGCCTGAGGTTTTAGCAATCCGGTTGCCTGAGGTGAGCAGATTCCCATACGATAGATTCTCTCCGGCGATGACCGAATAACCACCAGCAGACCAGTTGCCAGTGAGTCCTAAGCCTGAACTGTTGCCGTTGAAATTGGAATCTGCGTCCGCAAAGGGCTCATAGATAAATGCTTGCCTTGGTCCGGAAAGCGTGTCGGTCGTTGCTGCGGTAGCAGCCGAAAATGCCGTCTCATTCAAAGCGGGCGATAAGTCACGAACCTTGACCCGATAGGTATAAGTCGCATCCGGATCCAAGCCTCCGTCAGTAAATGTCGGGCTTCTCTGCCAGCCGCTTTCGCTACCGCCCGGATTGCCAGAGGTTTCCTGGAAATAATATTCGGCACCATTCTCGTCAATCGCAGTCGTGGCGGTCATCCTGATGGCACTGTTGGCGACCGCAGCAGGTGGGCTCGCCCAAGTCACGGGGTTTGGGGTAGGCGGCGTCGTGTCCGGCGCCCAGGGGATGTCGGCCCCGATGGCATCATCGTAACTTGCGCCAAAACGGATTTCATCGATCAGAGGCGCTTTACCCGCGAACGAAAGCGTATCGAACAATGATTGATCAAGCACCGCACTCGTCGTGGAAACCGGCGTAGCCGGCTGCAGCATATCACTCGCCGGCAAGAAAATTTCGACTTGGTCGGGCGAGGAAGAGTCCGCGCCCCAAGTGATTTTACCGACGATCAGGCCGGTGCTTCCCTGGGCGATTGATCCGGTGGAGACACCGACTGATAGTCCGGAGGACCACGTCGCCGCCTTGGGGGTTTGCCCACCGGCGAAATTAACGCCGATCGCTTGTCCCGCACCGGCGATATCCGGAATCTCTGCCTTAGGAGTGACTCCAGCTGTGCCCAGAGCAAATTGCAGTTCATTGTCAGTGCCGGCTGCATTGCTCGTCACGAAACTAAACCAAAGCACCGCACCCGCATCCAACAAGCCCGCAGCAGACAGTTCCGGACCAATTAAAACTCGAGCATTAGCACTGGTTTTACCCAGGCTCGGGAAAGCACTATTGGCTGAAGTGGGCAGGCTTCCAAAAAACAAATTCGGGATATCCACACTCACCGATGAACTCTGCCAATCACCGATGAGCCCGATTCCCGGAGTATTCTCCCCCAGATTAAAATCGCTATCGCCAAATGGCTCGTAGATCAGCGCATTCCCCAAGCCCTCAATGCTGATCTGAGCTTCTGTGGGAGCGGCGCTTCCATTCGTAGGAACGACGCTGTAAGTGATGAGGCCAACCGTCGGTGGCGCGGCGTCAAAATAAGTCGTTGAACTGCCCGACAACGACGGCTCGATCACCGATCCGTTGCGCATGAGTTGAATCCCCGAATAGGCGAGCCCATTCGCCCAGTTCAAGCGTATGCCGCTGGGCGTGCGTATCGCCTCGAAATCGGTGATCCCGGCATCGTAAGTCACGGTGAGCGGATCACATGGATCGCCAGTCATCGTGAATTGAAGTTCATACTCAATCACACCCGGAGCGGCACCGGTATCGATAAAGCTGGAAGGAGCAATCGGAGCAGCGGCCGCGATTTCCACACCGTCACGAAGGATCCTCACGGAGGCGGGTGTTTCAGTGCCGTTTCTCCAGCTGAGTTTCACGCCACTGGCGTCTTTCTCGGCTCGAAGAAGATCGGGGCAACGCTCCGGCACCATCTCCGCCATCTCTCGCGCCATCGCAAACCCCAGGTTCGTATAGGTCTTGGCATTGCGGTTCCAATGAAACCCTTGATCCATTGGGGATTCCGTAGCAGGAAACCAAAACTGAAGATCCCCGTAATTTATTCTCGCATCGATCACCGAAACATTTCCGGTGAATTGCGGATATGCGGCCGCGTCCTCCATCTTCAACTGGGCTAGCTCCACCACGGAGTAGGACTGGGACTCCTCCATTGTCGATGTCGCAATCACAAACGGCATATTCGGAGCGTTCAAGTCAGCACGGAGGTCGCCGATTAAATTTGCCAGATTCACTTCGTATTCAGCACTGCGGGCGGAATCAATTTTATCGTTATAACCCTGGTGCCAGCAAAGGCCTGCGATTTCAAAACCGCCGCCATCATAATCCGGGAAATAGGTCCCCAGTTGACTCGTCGCCTCATTGACGAGCCGTAAAATCTCGGTGTAATAAAATCCATCTTGGGTGCTATTCACTGGAGGATTCACACTCCAGCCCGAGCTCGGCGGGCGAAAGTGGGTCGCCAAAGCCTTGCCACCCCAAGCTGCCTTCACAATCAGTACCTGACTCTCGTAGAAATCACCGACCGCATGCCCAAAACCGATTTCGGGGCCAACGAGACTGGAGTTAGCGCCATAGCCTACGGTCAGTCCACCATGCTTGGGCGATTGGTCGCGAATCCAGACATCGTCTCTCACCGCCCAATTACCACCGCCATCAACCAGGGACTGGTATTTTCCATCAGGGTCATTCGCGACTGTATATTCCAAAGTGCCTGGCGTGGTGACACCACTAATGATCCCCTGCCCCAGCATATTCGACTGCCCGGCCAGGATGAAAATCTTCACCGGGCCACTGCCAGCCTGTTGAGCTGAGAGCGCTTGGATGCCGAATAATAAAATACAGAAAAGACTGATGCAGTTTCGTGAAATGAGATTCATAATTACTAAAACTAGAGAGTGAATGGAGAAATCACCGTGGTCATATTTATTCTATTACAGCCGCTTTGGCAATCGGCACAGCTATTTCCCATAGACCCGCATCCGGCTCAAATGCAAGGGGCGTTTGCGGTCTTTGCTGATGCCGGTGAGTTTGATAAATCGGATTTCACGGCCGGGCACGTCGATCCCCGCGTGAAACCGGGTGACCGGAATTTGAAATGTCGAAGAGGGACCGCCGCTGATGAAGAT
>Ga0136556_1001195_pt1 | contig 13535 bp, 9 predicted proteins | sample AntRauTorckE6831_FD_104780 | JGI IMG/M metagenome (GOLD analysis project Ga0136556, IMG submission 104780) | Saline lake microbial communities from Rauer Islands, Antarctica - Metagenome Torckler E6 #831 | ecosystem: Environmental > Aquatic > Non-marine Saline and Alkaline > Saline | place... | reverse complement strand
GGGCGACAACCTGACCTTCGAGGTCGAGCTGATCGCGCCGATCGCCATGGAAGACGGCCTGCGCTTCGCCATCCGCGAAGGCGGCCGCACCGTCGGCGCCGGCGTCGTGTCGAAGATCCTCGTGTGACCGAAGGACGCGCGAGAATCCCGAGACACGCCAGTCCGGTCGTGTCGAAGATCCTCGTGTGACCGAAGGACGCGCGAGAATCCCGAGACACGCCAGTCCGGTCGTGTCGAAGATCCTCGTGTAAACCAGTACCACTCACGCCCCGAGGGGCGTGAATGCGACAGAAAGGGTACCCTTCGGGGTGCCCTTTTTCTTTCTGGCCGCCGAGAGGTGATCTGCCGGGTGGGTTTGCCCGCCGCATACAACGGTATTCAATAACATATTGATAGATTGACTTTTTCCAAAGGCCCCGCCACCGTCGCGCGGATATGAGGCGGGGGACGAGGAAAGGGTGCAGGTGTCGGAACTTGATTTTTCGGGATGGATCGGGCGGCGCGAGACGCGCACCGGGTGCATTCATTCGCCTCAGGCGGCGCAGATCCACGCCACGCTGGGGCACGCCGACGCGCCCGCGCCAATCGCGGGCGAGGTGATGCCGCCGCTCTGGCACTGGTGCGCCTTCGTGCCCACCGTGCCGACCGAGGATCTGGGGCGCGACGGGCACCCGAAACTGGGCGGTTTCCTGCCGCCGGTGCCCTTGCAACGGCGGATGTGGGCCAGCGCCGATTTGCGGTTCCACCAGCCCTTGCATGTCGGCGAGACGCTGACCCGGCAGTCGGTCATCCGCAGCGTCGAGGAAAAGGCCGGCGCGGCCGGCCCGATGGTTCTGGTCACCGTGGCGCATGAGCTGCACGGCGCGGACAGTCTGGCGATCGAGGAGGTGCAGAACATTGTCTATCTCGACATTCCGGACACTTACAGCCCGCCGCGCAAGCGTCCGATGCCCGAGACCCCGCTGCGGCATGACAGGCGCGAGGCCAGCGAGGTGCTGCTCTTTCGCTTCTCGGCGCTGACCTTCAACGCGCACCGCATCCATATCGACCTGCCCTATGCGCAGGAGGTGGAGCGCTATCCCGGCCTCGTGGTGCACGGGCCGTTGCAGGCGATCTGGCTGATCCAGGTGGCGCATCGGGCCTATGGGGCATGGCCCGACGGGTTTTCGTTTCGCGGCGTGCATCCGATGCTGCTGGTGCACGGTGAGAGCCCGCAGATCGACATCATGGCAGAGCCGCAGGACGCCGGCGGGCTCGCGCTTTATGCCGGGCAGGCGGGGCACCAATGCACAAACGCCACCGCCACATGGAAGGATACGGCATGAGCGGCATACTGAACGGCATGCGCGTGGTCGAAGGGTCGGCCTTTGTCGCCGTGCCGCTGGCGGGGATGACGCTGGCGCAGATGGGGGCCGAGGTGATCCGGTTTGATCGCATCGGCGGGGGGCTCGATGCCGGGCGCTGGCCGCTGGCACCGTCAGGGCAGAGCCTGTTCTGGGCCGGGCTCAACAAGGGCAAGAAATCCGTCGCCGTGGACATGAGCCGCCCCGAGGGGCGCGAGCTGATCACCCGCATCGTCACAGCACCCGGCGAGGATGCGGGGCTGTTCCTGACCAATCTGCGCGTGCGCGGCTGGATGGATTACGAGACGTTATCGCAACACCGCAAGGATCTGATCATGGTTACGCTGATGGGCGACAGGCAGGGGCGGTCGCAGGTCGATTATACCGTGAACCCCGCGCTCGGCATCCCGGCGATGACCGGCCCCGTGGACAGCACGGAGCCGGTGGCGCATGCCATGCCCGCCTGGGACGTCGCCGCCGGGCATCTGGTGGTCGCCTCGCTGCTGGCCGCCGAGCGCACGCGGCTGCGGCGTGGCCATGGCCAGGAGGTGGAGCTGTCGCTCAAGGATGTGGCGGCGGCGACCATCGGACATCTGGGGATGATCGGCGACGCGGTGGTGAACGGGCAGGACAGGCCCAAGGCCGGCAATGCGCTCTACGGGGCGTACGGGCAGGATTTCCTCTGCGCCTGCGGGCGTCGGGTGATGGTGATCGGCCTGACGAAGCGGCAATGGCGCAATCTGGTCAAGGCGACGGGCACCGAGACCGTGATGGCCGATCTCGCGACACGCACCGGGCGCAATCTCGGCGACGAGGGCGCACGCTGGGAGTTGCGCGACCGGATCACCGAGATCCTGCGCCCGTGGTTCGCGGCGCGCAGCGTTGCTGATTTCGCCGACGATTTCGATGCCGCGGGGCTGACATGGTCGGTCTTTCGCACGGTGCGCGAGGCGGTGCGCGAGGATCCCGACCTCAGCGACGCCAACCCGATGTTCGAGACGCTGGATCAACCCGGGCTGGGCCGGTTTCCGGTGCCGGGTCATCCGGCGGTGTTTTCCGGCCATGACCAAGAGCCGCCCATGCCGGCCCCGGCCCTTGGGGCGGATACCGAGGCGGTGCTCGGTGATGTCGCGGGGCTGTGCGATACCGAGATCGCCCAGCTTTTCGACGCGGGCGTCGTGCAAGGCCCGCGTCACGGCGCGCGACCGGGGGGCTGACGGCAGCGCCGGGTGCCGGGGCCGGAAAAGTCGCGCCGGGGGGCGGGAAATCACGCGCGGGCGCTTGATTCCCGCGCGAGGCTCAAGTATCGGACACCCACGTTAGGGGTATAGCTCAGTTGGTAGAGCGACGGTCTCCAAAACCGTAGGTCCCGGGTTCAAGTCCTGGTGCCCCTGCCATTCATATCCCGTGCCCGACGTGGTGGCGCGGGCGACCCGCAGATGCATGGGCTCTTGAACTCGGCGCCACGCGCGCGTATGTCGCGCTCAAATCCGAAACCATGGAAGACAGCGCATATGGCACGCACGAACCCGCTTCAGTTCATCCAGCAGGTCCGCTCGGAAGTCTCCAAGGTGATCTGGCCCACGCGCCGCGAGGTGCTGTTGACCACGGTCATGGTGTTCATCATGGCGACGCTGACCGCGATCTTCTTTGCGCTCGTGGATCTTGGCATTCGCAGCGGTCTTCAGGCTGTGCTGGGTCTCTTCGGCTGACGCGTCGATTGACGCCCGTCAAAGGCTCTGGGGCCTTGAACCTGCGCGGGATAAAAGGTATTGCGCGGCACATATCCGGATCGGGCGTGCGGCGAATCGAGTTGCGCGCCAATTTTCGTTTCGGACGATGCGGGTGCAGCCGCTTGAAAAGATGTGACTATCCGGCTTCGGTCCGGTGAATAAAAGGACGTGGTTCTAGGATGGCAAAGCGGTGGTACTCGGTCAGTGTTCTCTCGAATTTCGAGAAGAAGATTGCCGAGCAGATCAGAGCATCCGTTGCAGAGCAGGCGCTCGAAGACGAGATCGACGAGGTGCTGGTGCCCACTGAAGAGGTGATCGAGGTGCGTCGCGGCAAGAAGGTGACCGCCGAGCGTCGCTTCATGCCGGGCTACGTACTGGTGCGCATGGAGATGTCGGACAAGGGCTATCACCTGATCAATTCGATCAACAAGGTGACAGGGTTTCTCGGGCCGCAAGGCCGCCCGATGCCGATGCGCGACGCCGAGGTGAACACCATCCTGAACCGCGTTCAGGAGGGCGAGGACAGCCCGCGCACCCTGATCCACTTCGAGATCGGCGAGAAGGTCAAGGTCAATGACGGCCCCTTCGAGGATTTCGACGGGATGGTCGAGGCGGTCGACGACGAGCATCAGCGCCTCAAGGTCGCGGTGTCGATCTTTGGCCGGGAAACCCCGGTCGAGCTGGAATTCACGCAGGTGACCAAACAGACCTGATGATGTGAACCGTGGGAGGCTCAGACGGCCGCGGTCGTCTGGCCGGACCACACAACAAGACGGCCGAAGGGGCGCGCCCCGACGGTGTTGGAAAAAGGAGAGGCCGGATGGCCAAGAAACTGATAGGCAAGCTCAAGCTTCAGGTGAAAGCCGGGCAAGCCAACCCGAGCCCGCCGGTTGGCCCCGCACTGGGTCAGCGCGGGATCAACATCATGGAATTCTGCAAGCAGTTCAACGCAAAGACTGCCGAGATGGAACAGGGCGCGCCGTGCCCGACCGAGATTTCCTACTATCAGGACAAGTCCTTCGTTCTGGAAATCAAGACGCCGCCCGCGTCATATTACCTGAAGAAGGCCGCAAAGCTGAAATCCGGCTCCGCGACGCCGGGGCGCGCCACCGCCGGATCCGTCAGCACCAAGCAGGTGCGCGAGATCGCGGAAGCCAAGTGGCGGGATCTGAACGCGACGGATATCGAAGCGGCGATGAAGATCGTGCTCGGCTCCGCGCGCTCCATGGGCATCGAGGTGAAGTGACATGACAAAGCTTTCGAAACGCACCCGGGCGATGCGCGCCGCGACCGCCGGCAAGGACAATCTGAGCGTCGAGGATGCCGTTGCGCTGATCAAGGCGAACGCCACCGCGAAATTCGACGAGACCGTCGAGATCTCGATGAATCTCGGCGTCGATCCGCGTCACGCCGACCAGATGGTCCGTGGTGTCGTGGGGCTGCCCAACGGCACCGGCAAGACGGTGCGCGTGGCCGTGTTCGCGCGCGGCCCCAAGGCCGAGGAAGCCGAGGCGGCGGGTGCCGATATCGTCGGTGCCGAGGATCTGATGGAGACGATCCAGGGCGGCAAGATCGAGTTCGATCGCTGCATCGCCACGCCCGACATGATGCCCGTCGTGGGCCGTCTGGGCAAGATCCTGGGCCCGCGCAACCTGATGCCGAACCCCAAGATCGGCACGGTGACCATGGATGTCGCGCAGGCCGTCAAGGACGCCAAGGGCGGTCAGGTGCAGTTCAAGGCCGAGAAGGCCGGCGTGGTGCATGGCGGTATCGGCAAGGTCTCGTTCGACGAGGCGAAGCTGGTCGAAAACGTGCGCGCCTTCGTCTCTGCCGTGCAAAAGGCCAAGCCGACCGGTGCCAAGGGCACCTATGTCGAGAAGATCTCGCTGACCTCCACCATGGGGCCGGGTGTGACGATCGACGTCAGCAGCGCCGCGGTCGCGTAAGAATTTGTCGCCGGGACCATGGTTCCGGCGGCGGATGGCAGGGCCGTCAAACCGCCCTGTCCTGTCCGAGACGGAGGGTTCGCCGCGAGTGGTGGTGAATAATTCCTTCCTGAGATGGGAAACGAGATGAGATTTCCAACGAGGGCATCTGCCGTCGGGTGATCTTGGCCTCGGGACCCGCGTTTTGGACCCGAACGCCGATCCCCCGGGATCGGCACAACAGAGCCGGGGGGGAACCCCCAAATTTGGAGTGAAACTGTGGATAGAGCCCAGAAAGAGAAAGTGGTCGATGAACTCGGCCAGATCTTCGAAAGCTCTGGCGTCGTGGTGGTTGCCCACTACACGGGTCTGACAGTTGCCGAAATGCAGGATCTGCGTGCCCGCGCCCGTGCGGCAGAGGCATCGGTTCGTGTGGCCAAGAACAGGCTCGCCAAGATCGCCCTCGAGGGCAAGCCCTGCGCAAGCATTGCTGAGTACCTCTCGGGCATGACCGTGCTCACCTTCTCCGAGGACCCCGTGGCAGCAGCCAAGGTGGCCGAGGATTTCGCCAAGGATAACAAGAAGTTCGAGATCCTTGGCGGGGCAATGGGCACAACCGGTCTGGACCGTGCCGGTGTCGAAGCAACGTCGAAACTGCCCTCGCGCGACGAGCTTATCGCTCAGATCGCGGGCATGCTTGGCGCACCTGCTTCGAACATCGCGGGGGCCATTGGCGCACCTGCTTCGAACATCGCGAGCATCCTTTCGACCATCGAAGAGAAGGCCGAAGCCGCGTAAGGCAAACTGCAACAGTCACGTGAGGGTGGAAAAAACCCGACGTTGGAACACATCTAGAGAACGGAAAAGAGTCAAATGGCTGATCTGAAAAAACTGGCGGAAGAGATTGTCAACCTGACGCTTCTCGAAGCACAAGAACTGAAAACCATCCTCAAGGACGAGTATGGCATCGAGCCCGCATCCGGTGGTGCGGTCATGATGGCCGGGCCTGCCGAAGGCGGTGGCGAGGCCGAGGAAGAGCAGACCGAATTCGACGTGATCCTGAAAACTGCAGGCGCATCGAAGATCAACGTCATCAAGGAAGTGCGTGCGATCACCGGGCTGGGCCTCAAGGAAGCCAAGGATCTGGTCGAGGCCGGCGGCAAGGCCGTCAAGGAGCAGGTCTCGAAGGACGAAGCGGAAACGATCAAGGGCAAGCTGGAAGCAGCCGGCGCCGAGGTCGAACTCAAGTGATCCCGCTTGTGGCCGGATCTTTCCGCCACGCGTGACAACGACAAGGCTGGGCCCGGAGGAATCCGGACCCGGCCATGCCTGTCTCGGAAAGGCCCTGCGCGCGGCGGGGGTTTTCCAAGGCGAGGTTTGCAGGATCGGGAGGCTCTCTTTGGGACGAGGGCCACGAATTGATCCGACCCGCCCTCTCGGATGGCCGCGGCGCTGAACCCCGACAGCGTGCGCGACCGGTGAGAAAAGAAAGGTGACGCCACCATGGCTCAGTCATACCTCGGTCAGAAACGTTTGCGCAAGTATTATGGCAAGATCCGCGAAGTGCTGGAGATGCCGAACCTCATCGAGGTTCAGAAATCCTCGTACGATCTCTTCCTGAGATCCGGCGACGAGCCCGAGCCGATGGACAGCGAAGGCATCCAGGGCGTCTTCAAGTCGGTCTTTCCGATCAAGGATTTCAACGAGACCAGCGTGCTGGAATTCGTCAGCTACGATCTGGAACGCCCGAAATACGACGTCGAAGAGTGCATGCAGCGCGACATGACCTATGCCGCGCCGCTGAAGGTAAAGCTGCGGCTGATCGTGTTCGATGTCGACGAGGATACCGGCGCGAAATCCGTGAAGGACATCAAGGAACAGGATGTCTTCATGGGCGACATGCCGCTGATGACACCGCATGCGACCTTCGTCGTCAACGGCACCGAGCGTGTCGTCGTGTCCCAGATGCACCGTTCGCCGGGCGTGTTTTTCGACCATGACAAGGGCAAGACGCATTCCTCGGGCAAGCTTTTGTTCACCTGCCGGATCATTCCCTATCGTGGCTCCTGGCTGGATTTCGAGTTCGACGCCAAGGACATGGTCTATGCCCGGATCGACCGTCGCCGCAAGCTGCCGGTGACGACGCTGCTTTATGCGCTCGGGCTCGATCAGGAAGGCATCATGGATGCCTATTACGATACGGTCGATTACAAGCTGCAGAAAAAGAAGGGCTGGGTCACCAAGTTCTTCCCCGAGCGTGTGCGCGGCACCCGCCCGACCCATGATCTGATCGACGCCGCCACCGGCGAGGTGATCGCCGAGGCGAGCAAGAAGATCACGCCGCGCGCGGTCAAGGACCTGATCGACGACGGCAAGGTGACAGAGGTTCTGGTGCCGTTCGACCAGATCGTCGGCAAGTTCGTGGCGCGCGACATCATCGACGAGGAGACCGGCGCGATCCATGTCGAGGCCGGCGACGAGCTGACCCTTGAATACGACAAGAGCGGCGAGATCACCGGCGGCACGCTGCAGGATCTGCTCGATGTCGGCATCACGGACATCCCGGTGCTGGATATCGACGGTATCAACGTCGGCCCGTATATCCGCAACACGATGGCGATGGACAAGAACATGAACCGCGAAAGCGCGCTCATGGACATCTACCGCGTGATGCGCCCCGGCGAGCCGCCGACCGAGGAAGGCTCGGCCGCGCTGTTCGAGACATTGTTCGGCGACCCCGAGCGGTATGACCTGAGCGCCGTGGGCCGGGTCAAGATGAACATGCGGCTGGCGCTCGAAAAGCCCGACACGCAGCGCACGCTGGATCGCGAGGATATCGTGTCCTGTATCAAGGCGCTGACCGAATTGCGTGACGGCAAGGGCGATATCGACGATATCGACCACCTCGGCAATCGCCGCGTGCGGTCTGTCGGCGAGTTGATGGAGAACCAGTACCGCGTCGGCCTGCTGCGCATGGAGCGGGCGATCAAAGAGCGGATGAGCTCCGTCGAGATCGACACGGTGATGCCGCAGGACCTGATCAACGCCAAGCCGGCGGCGGCGGCGGTGCGCGAATTCTTCGGCTCCTCGCAGCTGTCGCAGTTCATGGACCAGACCAATCCGCTGTCGGAAGTGACCCACAAGCGCCGTCTGTCGGCGCTCGGACCGGGCGGTCTGACGCGTGAGCGCGCGGGTTTCGAGGTGCGCGACGTGCATCCCACGCATTACGGTCGCATCTGCCCGATCGAGACGCCGGAAGGTCAGAACATCGGTCTGATCAACTCTCTGGCGACCTTCGCGCGGGTCAACAAGTACGGCTTCATCGAAACCCCGTATCGCAAGGTTGCGAACGGTCAGGTGTCCGACGAGGTCGTCTACATGTCGGCCACCGAGGAAGCCCGGCACACCGTCGCGCAGGCCAACGCCAAGCTCGACGATGACGGTCGTTTCATGAACGATCTGGTCAGCACCCGGCAGTCGGGCGAATACATGCTGGCCCCGAACGAGCATGTCGACATGATCGACGTGAGCCCCAAGCAGCTTGTCTCGGTCGCGGCCTCGCTGATTCCGTTTCTGGAAAACGACGACGCCAACCGCGCCCTGATGGGGGCCAACATGATGCGGCAGGCGCTGCCGCTGGTACGCACCGAGGCACCGCTTGTCGGCACCGGCATCGAGGGTCAGGTCGCGCGCGATTCCGGGGCCTCGATCATGGCGCGCCGGGCGGGTGTGATCGATCAGGTCGATGCACAGCGCATCGTGGTGCGCGCCACCGAGGATCTCGATCTTGGCGATCCCGGCGTCGACATCTACCGCCTGCGCAAGTTCCAGCGGTCGAACCAGAACAGCTGCATCAACCAGCGGCCGTTGGTCAAGGTGGGGGATATGGTTCAGAAGGGCGAGGTCGTCGCCGACGGGCCGGGCACCGACATGGGCGAACTGGCGGTCGGGCGCAACGTGATCGTCGCCTTCATGCCGTGGAACGGCTACAACTACGAGGACTCGATCCTGATCTCCGAGCGGATCGTCAAGGATGACGTGTTCACCTCTGTCCATATCGAGGAATTCGAGGTGGCCGCCCGCGACACCAAGCTGGGGCCCGAAGAGATCACCCGCGACATTCCCAATGTCGGCGAGGAGGCGCTGCGCAATCTCGACGAGGCGGGCATCGTCTATATCGGCGCCGATGTGGAGCCGGGCGACATCCTTGTGGGCAAGATCACCCCCAAGGGCGAAAGCCCGATGACACCGGAAGAAAAGCTGTTGCGCGCGATCTTCGGCGAGAAGGCCAGCGACGTGCGCGACACGAGCCTGCGGGTGAAGCCGGGTGATTTCGGCACGATCGTCGAAGTGCGCGTCTTCAACCGCCACGGTGTGGAAAAGGACGAGCGCGCGCTGCAGATCGAGCGTGAAGAGGTCGAGCGCCTGTCGCGGGACCGCGATGACGAGCTGGCGATCCTCGACCGCAACATCTATGCGCGCCTCAAGACCCTGATCCTCGGCAAGGTCGCCGTGAAGGGCCCCAAGGGCGTCAAGGCCAATTCCGAGATCACCGAGGACCTGCTGGCGACACTGACCCGGGGTCAGTGGTGGCAGTTGGCCCTCAAGGATGAGGCCGACGCCAAGATCGTCGAGGCGCTGCATGATCAGTACGAGGTGCAGAAGCGCACCCTCGATGCACGCTTCGAGGACAAGGTCGAGAAGGTGCGCCGCGGTGACGGTCTTCCGCCGGGGGTGATGAAGATGGTCAAGGTCTTCATCGCCGTGAAGCGCAAGCTTCAGCCGGGCGACAAGATGGCGGGCCGGCACGGCAACAAGGGTGTCATCTCCAAGGTGATCCCTGAAGAGGACATGCCGTTCCTCGCCGATGGCACGCCTGTCGATGTCTGTCTCAACCCGCTCGGGGTGCCGTCGCGCATGAATGTGGGCCAGATCCTCGAGACGCATATGGGCTGGGCCAGCCGGGCGCTCGGGCTGCAAATCGGCGAGGCGCTTGCGGAATACCGCCGTTCCGGCGATCTCACCCCGGTGCGCGAGGCGATGCATTACGCGTATGGCGACGACGTCTACGAGGAGGGCATCAAGGACATGACCGAGGAGGCGCTGATCGAATCGGCCGACTCGGTGACGGGGGGCGTGCCGATCGCCACACCTGTCTTCGACGGGGCCAAGGAGGACGACATCAACGACGCGCTCAAGCGGGCCGGATTCGACGATTCGGGCCAGTCGATCGTCCATGACGGACGCACCGGCGAGCGGTTCAGCCGTCCGGTGACCGTCGGCATCAAGTACCTGCTCAAGCTGCACCACCTTGTCGACGACAAGATCCACGCGCGGTCCACCGGACCCTACAGCCTGGTGACCCAGCAACCGCTTGGCGGCAAGGCACAGTTCGGCGGGCAGCGTCTTGGCGAGATGGAGGTCTGGGCGCTGGAGGCCTACGGCGCCGCCTACACCTTGCAGGAGATGCTGACGGTGAAGTCCGACGATGTCGCGGGCCGCACAAAGGTCTATGAGAGCATCGTCAAGGGTGAGGACAATTTCGAGGCTGGCGTGCCGGAATCGTTCAACGTCCTCGTGAAAGAGGTGCGGGGTCTCGGCCTCAACATGGAACTCCTGGATGCGGAGGAGGATGAGTAAACGCCGCGCGCCGGACCCTTTCAAAGGGTCCGGTCCGTTTTCCGTGCCGGAAAACGGCGCCTCATCATGCCCCACCGCCAGTCTTCAAGGATAAGAAAATGAACCAGGAACTCACAAACAACCCGTTCAACCCCGTGGCCCCGACCAAGGTGTTCGACGAAATCAAGGTCTCTCTGGCCAGCCCCGAGCGGATCCTGTCGTGGTCCTATGGCGAGATCAAGAAGCCGGAGACGATCAACTACCGCACGTTCAAGCCCGAGCGTGACGGTCTGTTCTGCGCGCGCATCTTCGGTCCGATCAAGGATTACGAATGCCTGTGCGGCAAATACAAGCGCATGAAATATCGCGGCGTCGTCTGCGAGAAATGCGGTGTCGAGGTGACCCTGCAGAAGGTCCGGCGCGAGCGTATGGGCCATATCGAGCTTGCCGCGCCTTGCGCGCATATCTGGTTCCTGAAATCGCTTCCCAGCCGCATCGGTCTGATGCTCGACATGACGCTGCGCGATCTGGAACGGGTTCTCTATTTCGAGAATTACGTGGTGATCGAGCCGGGTCTCACGGATCTGACCTATGGCCAGATGCTGACAGAAGAGGAATTCATGGATGCGCAGGACGCGTATGGCATGGATGCCTTCACGGCCAATATCGGCGCCGAGGCGATCCGCGAGATGCTGGCCAATATCGACCTCGAGGCCGAGGCCGAGCAGCTGCGCGCCGATCTCAAGGAAGCGACGGGCGAATTGAAGCCCAAGAAGATCATCAAGCGTCTCAAGGTGGTCGAATCCTTCCTCGAATCCGGCAACCGCCCGGAATGGATGGTGATGACGGTGCTGCCGGTGATTCCGCCGGAACTGCGCCCGCTGGTGCCGCTGGATGGCGGCCGGTTCGCGACGTCCGACCTCAACGATCTCTACCGCCGGGTGATCAACCGCAACAACCGTCTCAAGCGGCTGATCGAACTGCGCGCGCCGGATATCATCGTGCGCAACGAAAAGCGGATGTTGCAGGAATCGGTCGATGCGCTGTTTGACAACGGCCGTCGCGGCCGGGTCATCACCGGGGCCAACAAACGCCCGCTGAAATCCATGTCCGACATGCTCAAGGGCAAGCAGGGCCGCTTCCGCCAGAACCTTCTGGGCAAGCGTGTCGATTTCTCGGGCCGGTCGGTCATCGTGACGGGGCCGGAGTTGAAGCTGCATCAATGCGGCCTGCCCAAGAAGATGGCGCTGGAGCTGTTCAAGCCGTTCATCTATTCGCGGCTCGAGGCCAAGGGTCTCAGCTCGACGGTGAAACAGGCCAAGAAGCTGGTCGAGAAGGAGCGCCCGGAGGTCTGGGACATCCTCGACGAGGTGATCCGCGAACATCCCGTCATGCTCAACCGTGCGCCGACGCTGCACCGTCTGGGCTTTCAGGCGTTCGAGCCGATGCTGATCGAGGGCAAGGCGATCCAGCTTCACCCGCTGGTCTGTGCCGCTTTCAACGCCGATTTCGACGGCGATCAGATGGCCGTGCACGTGCCGCTGAGCCTCGAGGCGCAGCTCGAGGCGCGCGTCCTGATGATGTCCACCAACAACGTGCTGTCACCGGCCAATGGCGCGCCGATCATCGTGCCGTCGCAGGACATGATCCTTGGCCTCTATTACGTGACGCTCATGCGCGAGGGCATGAAGGGCGAAGGCATGGTGTTTTCCTCGCTGGACGAGGTCCAGCACGCGCTGGACGCGGGCGAGGTGCATCTGCATTCCAAGGTCACCGTGCGCGTGCCGCAGATCGGCGAGCATGGCGACGAGGTCATGGAGCGGGTGGAAACCACCCCGGGCCGCGCCCGTCTCGGCGCGCTGCTGCCACAGAATGCCAAGGCCCCGTTCAGCCTGGTGAACCGCCTCCTGCGCAAGAAGGAGGTGCAGCAGATCATCGACACCGTCTACCGCTATTGCGGTCAGAAGGAGTCGGTCATCTTCTGCGACCAGATCATGACACTGGGATTCCGCGAGGCGTTCCGCGCCGGCATCTCGTTCGGCAAGAACGACATGGTCGTCCCGGATGGCAAATGGACCATCGTCGAAGAGGCCCGCTCGCATGTGAAGGGCTTCGAACAGCAATACATGGACGGCCTGATCACCCAGGGCGAGAAATACAACAAGGTCGTCGATGCGTGGTCGAAGTGCAACGACGAGGTCACCGAGGCGATGATGGGCTCGATCTCTGCCGACCGGAAGGACGCAAGCGGCGCCACGATGGAGCCCAACAGCGTCTACATGATGGCGCATTCGGGGGCGCGTGGTTCGGTCACGCAGATGAAGCAATTGGGCGGCATGCGCGGCCTGATGGCCAAGCCGAACGGCGACATCATCGAGACGCCGATCATTTCGAACTTCAAGGAAGGTCTGACCGTTCTCGAATACTTCAACTCGACCCACGGGGCGCGGAAAGGTCTGTCGGACACCGCGCTGAAAACCGCGAACTCGGGCTATCTGACACGCCGTCTGGTGGACGTGGCGCAGGATTGCATCGTGCGCGAGCATGATTGCGGCACCGAACGCGCGGTCACCGTCGAGGCGGCGGTCAATGACGGCGAAGTCGTGGCGACGCTGTCGGAACGGTGCCTTGGCCGTGTGGTGGCCGAGGATATCGTCGATCCGCTCAGCGATCGGGTGCTGGCCGCCAAGGGCGAGCTGATCGACGAGCGGATGGCGGATTCGCTCGAGGAGGCGGCCGTGCAGACGGTGCGCCTTCGGTCGCCACTGACCTGCGAGGCCGAGGATGGCGTCTGTGCCATGTGCTACGGGCGTGACCTCGCGCGCGGCACCATGGTCAATATCGGCGAGGCCGTGGGCATCATCGCGGCGCAATCCATCGGCGAGCCGGGCACGCAGCTGACGATGCGGACCTTC
>Ga0136556_1001185_pt1 | contig 13606 bp, 18 predicted proteins | sample AntRauTorckE6831_FD_104780 | JGI IMG/M metagenome (GOLD analysis project Ga0136556, IMG submission 104780) | Saline lake microbial communities from Rauer Islands, Antarctica - Metagenome Torckler E6 #831 | ecosystem: Environmental > Aquatic > Non-marine Saline and Alkaline > Saline | place... | reverse complement strand
CCAAAATTTAAGGTCTTCTCTTGCACAGATTAAATCTTTTCCGTTTGCCCAAACCTTAACCAAATCTGTAGAAGCGTGTTCAAGTGGATATTCCACTATTCTGCCAACTTCTCCTTTAATAAACTTGTGATTGGAAGTTTCCATATCTCTTAATAATGTAACTTTCATTTCACCATCTCCTTTAGCTTTTCCCATTACTTCTATTTCTCCTATGATTTCTTCAAACTTTTCAATTCCACTAATAGATACCCAGTCATCAAAATTTCTATATTGCAACACCACATCCTTAGCTGCTTTCAACAATTCATCTCTTTGCCTTTTAATTTTCACTAATTTTTCAGTTAAATTTCCACTTTTAGTTGGATTCATAATTTCCTCCTTTAAAAAAGTGATTCCTGTTCTATACCAGCTTCAGCTTCAACAAAATCTGCAACATCATCTTCATTAGCCAGGTTAATCATTTCTAGTTTTTTGCGTGCCGGTGTCATAACAAGTTGTATAGTCTGACTCTCAACCTCTGGCATTCTTGCTATCCGCTCTCTATTATCTATGAATATTGGAGCTGATATACCGTAGTGTTCAGCCAGTGTGTTGATGATATCCATACCCACCTGGTATTGGCTACCTGTGTTGAGTTCACTGTAAGGCACACCGTTTTTCATAGCTTCGCAGGTTTCGTTGACTGCACCATTGACCTGCCTATCAAACAGCTTAAACTTAGCAATACTAAATTTATTGTTTATCTCCTCCTCCATCATTTCAGTTTCAAACTTGATATATTTCTCCAGGTCATAGAGGTTTCTTTCAAACTGCTCGTAGTTATTAATTAGTGTCTGTTCTTCCTCCTGGAGTTGTTCAATTCTCTTTTCTAACTGTTCTTTACTTTCTAGTTTAGATAGTATTTTTTCCTCCTTCTTAATTTTAAATTTGGTGTCAGAAATTTCTTTATTAACGTCTGTTAAATCCAGTGGTTCCCCGTCAACATCTTTGTCCTCGAGTTCTGTTATCTTATCAGCAAGTTCCTTAAGTTCTGGCAGTTCATTATCCTTTAGCTTTTCTTTATACTCCTCCCCATTTTTGATGTGTGCTTCCACTGGTTCATATTCTAAACTATCTATCTGTTCCTGTATTTTTTTGATAGAGTTTACCGCTTCCTCTATGCTGTCTTCAGCTTCATCTATTACCTTAGCTTTCTTTTTACCTTTAGTTTTTATATCTGCCAATTTATTTGATTTTTCTTTATTCATCTTAGATTTGATTTCATTGATTCTATTCTGTGGTAATTCCTGGCCACAACTGCTGCAGACTTTATCATCTTCACTGAAACTTTGGTTGTTAAATTTGTGATATTCTTTGAGCAACACATCTTTTTCTTTGAGTGCTCGCTGTTTTCTCTCCTCTTGCATTTTAATTGTTCTCTCTAAATTATTGATTCTACTTTCATGTGAAATTTTAGCTCGGTCTAACTGTGCCAGCATATCTTTATAATCATTTAGCTTCTTGTTAGCCTTCTCCAGCTTATCCTCTTTTATCCCCTGGAGTTCAGACTTAAGGTCAATAATTTGTTTCATTGTGCTGGATTTACTCTCTGTCTTAAGCTCTGCCTTCTTTTCCTGTAGTTGTTCTAACCTCTCATTAAGTTTATTTATATTTTTTTGTATTTTTTCTTCGTCACCTTCAGCGTCCATATTCTTGAGTGATTTATTAACTTCATCTATCCTGGCTGGTATTTCCTTCAACCTATCGTTAATCTTTTTCATCTTAGACTTGAGCTTTTTTTGATACTTTTCTATTGTGGTGTTCTCCAGTTTTTCGGCCAAATAATATTTTTCTATTTCAGCGGCAACTTCTCCAGGGTCTGGTCTATCTACCAGTTTAAAGATTATATCACGCTGTTTATTCCAGTGTAGCTGTTCGTTAAAGTACATTGGGTCAGTGATTAACTTCAAGGTATCGTAGTCTATTATATTGTCAATGAAGTCCTCGTAGTCTGATTTTTTCTCCGGCACATCATCAATATAATAGTCTGTTGTATGGCCAGAAAATTTCTCTGTTGTAGTGCCGCGTTTACGAGTCCACTTCTCATAATAGTCCTTCTTTAATACAAATTCTCTCTCGAAATTGCCGTCTTTTATTATCTGAAATGCACCTTCAACTATAGAATTTAAGTGGTGTATTGGTTCGTTGTCCTCGTCTAAGGGTTTAATTTCAAACTGACTGTTACCTTTAGAATCCTTGTCACTTATCAACCAACTAAAACCGTCTGCCACTGTAGTTTTACCAACCTCATTAGTCCCTGCTAAAACCTTGTCGTTGCCTTCAAACTGTAACTGTAAATCTTTGATTCCTCTAAAGTTTTCTATTTTTAATCTAAGCAGTCTTATTTTTCTCATTATTCAAACCCCCTAAAGAATGTATCAACACTGATACCCAACCCTTTAGTAATGATGAGGTATAATGTTTTGAAAGAGGGAATCCTGTCCCCTCTCTCGATACCTAATATTTGGTGGTAACTAACACCACACATTTTACCTAAATCCTCACCTGTTAGACCTAACTTTAAGCGTCTTCTTCTAATCTCACTGCCAACATCATATTTAAATTTATTAAACTTTTCTTTGTAATTCTCCATATTATTTCCTCCTTAAATCTATAACTGCTGCTACATCTTCGTCATATTCTTCCATTAATTTATGCTCAACCTGCGAACTAACCTGGTCATAACACTGTTCGTGCATTCCATCAACCATACCCTCACCATAGTCAATAAGTTCCCCGCATAATCTACAATATTTCATTATCTTTTTCACCCCACAATATATATTTATCTATCCTTTTATTAAGCTCACTTTGACCTGTTAACAACTCATCAATTATGGCCGCATATGTTGCTGTATAAATAAGCAACTCAACATCTTTGCCAGCTATATTTTTATTTTTTTTACTGCTTTTTAACTCAACTATTTCTGAAAACATATCTAAAAATACATCTAATAATTCTTCTTTATTCACCTCCATTCTATCACCTCCTTTACTTGATTATAGTGTATCATACATTTAACTTATTTGTCAAATCCTCTTACAAATTTATATGCACCATAGAACACCATATATATCAATACAATTATTCCGATTCTAATTAATGTTTCCATACTCCCACTCCTTTTGGATACCCGTCACTGTGTCGGTATATCATAACCTCACTACCTGCAACCTGTATCTGTGCTCTTGTACTCATAATTTAACTCCCCTTCCATAATTGTTTCTTATAAAGTCTTCTATCCATCTTCGTGAGTTGTCCTCCAGCTCAAAGTACGGTTTACCGTCCGAACTGTACTCAATTTCAATTTCGGCGATAGGACCTCTAATTGGTCCATCAATCTTATAATATATTTTCTGCCAGAACACACTCTCACCTGTACTATTAGCTAAGATTACTTCAACTGTAAATGCACCGTCACTGTTAGCTGCACCGTTTCTAACCTGCAATAGATTATCCACTTCGTTTTCCTCCATTATCTGCTCCAGTTCTTCCAAATCAAAAGCAACTATTTCAATCATTTTTAATTCCTCCTCAGAATTGTTGTAGGTAGTTTATACTGATACCTAGCAGTTATTCTAGCAATTATTCTGTCATCTTTCTGTACACTTTTTCGACTGCTTCAATATCCCAGTTATCCCAACTATCCTCGCCCCATGGTGGTTGATTTTGAGAAGGGTAATCATCTTTACTACTTTCATAATCTGCGTAATAAGTTACCCCTCCTTCATCAAAATGCATTTCAATAATGGCTTCTGATTTTTCAAGTTTTCTTTCTATTCCTTTTCCCCAATTGTTACTAGATGTTATGGAATCAAGTAATTCTTCGTCATCATTTTCCTTACACCACTCTGCGGTCACTACAACTGTCTTACCCACTAATTCCGCTATCATTTGTTCTTTTCTCATTTTTAATTCCTCCTATGGTGAAAAAGTTTTTGTTTGGTGGGCTATTGTATCTTCTTTTTAATCCTAAACCCTCCATAAAGCCCGCAAATTCAGTGTTTGCAGGCTCTAGCAGGATTCTAATTCAGCTTGTCCTAATCTCTGTATTTTTCTTTTTCTAAAAGTGGATAGTACATTAACGCTCTTTCATACTTTAGTTTCTGTCCCTTTTTTGCGACGAATTCGTCACTCCCTACGCCTAAATACACTGCAAACTGCCCCACATTCTCTGTTAAGACTGCGTTTAAGATAACATAGTCAACTTTGCCGTCTTCGCCTTCCATTGGTAACGTTGGTGTATAACTCTTGATAATTTTCATTTGATACCCTCCTTAAAATTGATTGTAATAGCTGTCTATTGTTGCTCTAATTATCAGTTCTGCTAATGTGAATTCTACATATTCACTTATTGCCTGGCCTAAAGTCTTATTGCCTGGATTAATTCCATATTCTGCAACTTGTTCTTTCTGGTTTAATTCTTCTATCAGCCTCCATTCTTCTTCTACTGACAAGCGACTTATATATATCTCTGCTGATTCATAACCAAAACGTCTGACTTCTTCCAACTCCTGCAAGTACCCCTCTTTTCTTTCATCTTCAAATACTTCTACTGCGTCCTTAATAATACTTTCTAACATTTTTATTCCTCCTTTAATCTTTCTAAATCTAAATATACATTATATTGAAAAGTATATTTGCCTGTACTATCGTCAATCTTTTCAGCTTTTTTATACATTTCAATTTTATTATTAATTTCATTTACTGGATTATCTGCTGCAAGTACTTCTTGAAGTTCTCCAATTAAGAAATTGATATAATCAGCGCCAGTTTTACGATTGAAAGCTATATTAGTTTTGTTATATTTCTGCAATTTTTTAATTTTAGCTTTTATTTTATCCTTTATCATATTATCCCACCTTTCCTTTTTATTGTTTAAGACTCAATGAAGCCCATCTGCAATAAGACGGGCTATTATTCAGTCTTAAGCTGTTATTATACTGATATTGCTTGTTACGCCCTTGCAAGTGCATTGTATATCGTAACCGTCATCACACGCCCATATCTGAAAGGTGTGTACTGCTATATCTTCATAATACAAGAAGTCTTTGCCTTCTACGGTCAAGGTTATTATTTCTACTTTTTTGTTCTCCTTTAAATCCTTTGACCATCCCAATACAAACTTGCTTTCATAGTCTAATTGATGATTAGATTTTTTGATTAGCTTTGAGTCTACAAACTGTCTAATTGTTACAGCTTTGACACGTGCCACCTTAAGTTCCTTAAGTAATAACTCTAACTGTTCCTCTGGTTTTGATTTTAACATTTTTACTCCTCCTTTTTTTGCTCCTAAATTCCATATATACCTATGAATCTATTAATATATATATATATAGTATTTATGATTATTAATAATATATATATATACACTAATTTATTTACCTTACTTAAATTCTATATTAGTTATTTATATATTTATGAGTAGATATATAAATTTATAAGGGCCTACTAACTTTAACTCATAGTAAACCGCTTATATTTATTTTTTCACTGGCAGGGTTCTGCTGATTCTTATTATCCACCGTCCGGTATTCTTAACTTTTTACAGTTAACCCACCATTTTTAATTCGGTGTTTTTCAGTCGTTAACAACAGCCGCAGCTAACAATTAGATTCCACCGTTTTTCAGAAACTCCTTATATTATACGGTTTATCACTAACCTGCTTGTGACGTCGCGATAACTCAACACGCCCACTTTCGTCTCCAGGGCCGATAAAGAGACCAGCCTTGTCGCTTGCTATGGCAACATTAATATTTAGTTATCAAAGTCCAATCACGATTTTGTCCGGTTACCCTCTTTAGTCGTGATTTTATTTATAAGGACGGTTCGCCTACGTTGTGCGGTGTGAGTCGTTTCCGTGTCCTTTTTGTTATTGTAGTTATAGTATATATTAATTTTACATAAAAGTCAAGCTGTTTTTAATTGTAGAAGTGACCAAAATCCAGTGATATCAAGGGTTAGGGGTGGTTTACGATATATGCGGTGTTGTCTTGGGTTTGTTTTTATATAGATTCGCACCACACGCGCACACCCCGCCCGCCCACGCTCGCCTGCACACGCTATTATATATACCTCCCCCCCAAATATTTTTCAAAAAAAGAGAGAGGCTAAAAGTTGCAAATAAAGGATAGAATTAAAAACTTGATAAATAAATCAAAAAGTGGTAATATTAGAGGAGGAGACGGGGAGGTAAAGACAACAAATAGGGGGTAAAATGCTAAACAGGGAAAGAATCAAGGAAATAATGCAGGATTACCCAGAAGTAGGGAAGATGTCGATAAGCGAATACACGGAATACAAGGGTGAGCAAAAGGGTAAACTACCGTGTATGACAAGTATTTACAAATATTTTAGCAGATGGGTAGAGTTCAAGCTTGAATGTTTTAAAAACCCAAAAACACATAACTGGTGGAAAAACGAGAACAAAGTAGTTAAAGCACTGTTGGAGCACGAAGAAACACAATATATGACAGAATTAGAGTACGATTTATACCAGGAGGAGCACGAAGTCCCATCAAGAATGACAATTAGAAAGTATTTAGGGACAAGTTTTAAGGAGATGAAAAAAAAGGTATTTAACGGTATTTATGAGGAAGAAGTAGTGGTAAAACCTTTAGAGTGTGCATACTGTCTACAGGAGGATAGTTGCCCTTACGATTATGATATTAAAGAATGCAAGTATTACTAAGGAGGATATATGGAATTTATAAAAAAGGGGAATAGAAACTGCGAGCACACCTGGAAGAAAGCAGACGCAGACGATAGATTTAGGAAAGAAGGCAAGCACGAGTATATCAGAAAGAAGTCAAAATGTATCAAGTGTGGAGCAGAGATAATACGCAAAGTACGCAGGAGGATATAATATGAATGGGAAAGGTGATGTATTCGACCCTAGAACACATATGACAGAAAAGACAGAAAAAATGCTAGATACGTTCTTAGGGAAGTCTGGATATGCTAAGGAGAATAAGGAAGGTGCTTCGTTTAAGAGAGATTTCAAGGTCATATGGTCTGTGTTAAGAGAAGAACTTAGAGAAGCGATAGACAACCCAAAAAAAATTGCATACTTAGCCGCTTATTCTATTTTAGGTAATGTCACCTATTCTGCTAAATGTGCAGGTATATCAGTTTCAACAGTCTATAACTGGCAGAAAAAAGACCCAGATTTCAAAGAACAGTATGGGATAGCTGACCAGGCACACTTAGATTATATGGAGTTGGAAGCTCAAAGACGTGCTTTAGAGGGAACGACAGAAGATGTTTACTACCAGGGAGAAGTTGTGGGACAGAAAACAAATTATTCTGATACACTCTTAAGGTTCCTCCTTGAAGGTAAGGACCCTGGACGTTATGGTAAGACCAATAAGATAGAGGTTAACGCTAATGGTGGAGGTAAGGTACAGGTAAACTTTGGAATACCGGAACTATCACAAGAAATAGATATGGAAGAAGTAATAGATGTGGAGGAATAAGCTATGAGCGATATATTAGCAGGCACTGTTCCCAATAGAAACGCTGGCAACAGGGAGTTTAGAAAGCAAAGAGCCTCACGATATAACGATAAACACACAAATGAAGACCAAATAGAGTTTAGTATGAACTGGCTCCCTCAAAAAAGACAATTAAAGTTTTTAAAAGCCTGTGGTTTATCACACCCTTTCAATTATTACTTACACGAGAAGGAAGACGGCACCCCTAAAATCTACAGAATAGCTCCAGATAAAAGAAAAAAAGCTTATGAAGCTCCAGAAGCACGGATAGTAGGATATGGAGGAGCAGCTGGCGGCGGCAAAGGACAGCCAGAGAGTGGGTTGGTAGTAACACCTTATGGATTTAGGGAAATGAAAGATATTAGTGTTGGAGATATAATTTGTTCTCCTACTCACGGTAATACAGAGGTTATATATAAATATGATTTAGGTAAAACTGACATATACGAGGTTGAATTTGCTGATAATACATCTTTAGAAGTAACATCAGAGCATATCTGGAAGGTAGCAAAAGTAAGAGGTGGCAAAAACAAGAAAGGTTTGAGGTATTTTCTTATAACAACGGAACAAATAAAGTATAATCTAGTAAACGGTTACTATGATTTGCAGATACCGCTACCAGAAGCTATACAATTTACTAAAAGTTACAGATATAATTATAGAAATATAGACCCTTATGTCTTAGGTTGCCTTATTGGTGATGGTTCTATAGCTTCTGGCAGGGTTAAAATACATTCTGGAGATAAAGAAGTACACAATTACTTTAAAAATGAGTTCGGTGATAATTACTCTAACTATGGTACAGGCGAAGGTACTGTCAGCAATAAAACAAAAGTTAAAGAAAACCTTAAAAAACTAAAGTTATGGGGTAAAAAGTCAGAAGATAAGTTTATACCAGACCAGTATTTATATTGGAGCATAGAAAAAAGATTTGAGTTAGCTCAAGGTTTAATGGATACTGATGGAACTGTTGATGAAAGAGGTCATTTAAGCTATTGTACTGTATCTAAACAACTTGCTGAAGATGTAACAGAGCTTATCAGAGGTCTTGGATACAGGGTAACTATGTCTGAAGCACAAGCGAGTTATTGTAATGGAGAACAAAAAAGAGATAAATATAGATTATATATACAGGGCAACAGGAAAGATGAGTTGTTTAAGCTAACTAGAAAGAAAAACAGATGTGTTGAACGTGGCTTTCCTACTCACAAAAAGATAACTGATGTTAAATATAAACGTAAAGAACAGGCTTATTGCCTTAAAGTGTCTAATCCTAATGGACTATACATTGCAGGTAAAGATTATATTCTAACGCACAATAGCGACGCTATGCTTGTAGGTTTGTTCATAGAGGTGTTATCTAACCCTGGTGCTAAATGTGGCTATTTTAGACGTACTTTTGCACAGCTAGAGGGCCCTGGTGGTGCAATTATGAGGAGTAAAGAACTCTTTAGCGATTTTCCAGGGGCTGTGTGGAACGGAAGTAAGAGAAGATGGACTTTTGAAAGCCTTAACGGTGGTATTATCCAGTTCTGCCACGCTAATAACGAAGATGATGTATATAACTACCAGTCACAGCAGTTTGACGCTATAGCTTTTGATGAAGCAACCCAGTTTACCCGCTTTCAGTACAGATATATAATGTCACGTAACCGCGTAACTGTTAAAGGTGTAGCTCCACTGGTTATGATGGGTACTAACCCCGGTGGTGTAGGTCATATCTGGTTTAAAAACGAGTTTGTAGAACCTGGAGCCTTCGAGGAAGTTCACAAAGTTGAAGTTTCTCCAGGAGTTAAAGAAAAGCATATGTTTATACCAGCTAAACTATCAGATAATATCATACTTAATGACCGTGATGAAGGGTACGAAGCTAACTTGATGGGTCTAAACGAGATAGAGCGTAAAAGATTACTTGAAGGTGATTGGGATATCCACTCCGGTCAGTTCTTCCCACGTTTTAGTAGAGATATACACGTTATAGATTCTTTTGAGATACCTCAATACTGGAAACGATTTATTTCTATTGACTATGGACTCGATATGTCTGCAGTCTACTGGTACGCCCTGGATAATCACGGCTTTTACTATGTTTATAAGGAGTTATATAGACCTAATTTATCTTTATCTGACCTTGCTATTGCTATCCACAAAAAGACTACACCGCTAGAGCGTGATGTCCTCTCTTATACCATAGCTTCACCAGATTTATGGAACAGACGACAGGAAACAGGTAAGTCTGGACGTCAGATACTAACTGAAAATGGACTAAGCGGTTATGCTTTAAGAGCCGCTGATAACAGAAGGGTTCCAGGTTGGCGAGTTGTACGTGAATATTTAAAACCTATAGACGACCCGTTCCACGACGGTGAGGGGGAAGCTGCTAAAGTCGCCAGAATTAGGATATTTGGGGATAGGGTAAGGAAATTGCAGTCAAATTTACCTGCTCTACAGCACGACGACACTGACCCAGATGATGTTTCGGATACACCGCATAATATAACTCACGCTCCAGAAAGTTTTAGATATTTTTGTATGTCACGACCACCTCTTAAATCACTTACTCAAACAGAGGAAAACCAAATAAAACGCAGCCGAGCAGAAATAATGGCGGGAAGGAACAAATACACAGGTTATTAACTTGCTTGTGTATTTGTTTTATGCTAAGTTATTGTTAGAGGAATGTAATTTTTTAGTAATTGAGGGAGGTGTTTTAAATGCCAGACCCTAGAATGGCTGGACAAGCTCCAGCACCACAGGGACAAATGCAACAAGGTGGGGGACAACAGGATATTATGCAACAAGCACAAATGGAAATTGCTCAAATGCCGCGTCCAGAACTTGAGAAACTTGCTATGCAACTGATTATGGAAGTACAAGGTGGTCAGCAAGCGGGAGGGCAAGCACAGCCCCAGGGACAGCAACAAATGCGATAGCAGGAGGTTATGAAGGTGGATAATTTAGAGAGAAGACAATACTCCCAAAATGAAATTACCCAGGAAATAAAAAAGATATTTACCTACTTTGACGGATATCGCAAGCAGTATGAAACTGAAGTTATCGAAAATTATAAAACCTTCATTGGATATCTAAAAGAAGTTGAAGAAGGTAAATCAAACCTCCATATACCTAAATCTTATGAAATTTTAGATACAATTAGAGCCAGAATTTTAACAACTTTTTTTAATAAAAGACCTTATATAGAGTTTGAGCCTATGCCAGCCAACGGTTCTTTAGGTAGAATGGCACTGAACGAGGAGAAAGCAGATGTAGCGGCGAGTTTCGTAGATGAACAGCTTGAGAAAAATAATATCAAGTCAGTTTTCTATGATTTTGTCACTACACTTTTATTTGCCCCTGCTTCTTTTTTATCAGTAGGCTGGAGATACGAGGAAGATTACATTAAGCGTAAGACTAAAGTACCAGAGTTTAACCAACAGACCCAATCCTACACAGGTAGATGGTTTTGGGATACTGTAGAAAGTAAAGAAACTATCTGGGACGATAACGAAGTACGTAATGTTGACTTCTTCGATTTTTGGGGTGACCCAGACTCAACTAATTTAGACGACGCTCGTGGTGTATTCCACAGAGAATGGATAACTAAAGAGCGGCTCCGTCAAAAACTACAGCTCCTGGAGCGTGTTGGTGATGGAATGGTCTATGATGTTGACTTAGATAAACTGACTGCACCGGCTAAAGGTTCAGAAGGTAAGTACAGAAGACTATCCTCTGTTGGTATATCACCAGGAGGAGTAGACCCTTTTAAAGCAAGTAATAATGAAAGAATGAACGATAAAGAAGAACTAGAAGTTTTACACTATTGGGAAGACAACAGACACGCTATATTAGTTAACAGACAGGAAGTCATCTATGACGGGCCTAATCCTTATTGGCGACACCGTAAGAAACCTTTTGTTAAAGCGTCTTTCGACCAACTACCAAACGAATTTTATGGCTTATCTGCTATGAAAATCATCAAACCTATGCAAGAAGAAATAAATACAATGCACAACCAGCGTATGGATAACGTTAATATGCTTATCAACAATATGTGGAAGCGGTTAAGAAGTTCTGATATCAAAGATTCAGACTTAGTTTCTGTTGCCAACGGTATTATAGATGTTGATAATATGGAAGACTTAGAAATGCTCCAGAAATCAGAGATACCACAGTCTGCTTTTATGTCAGAAAACAAACTGGAAGGTGACTTGATGGGGGCTTTAGGTACTCCAGCTAATGTTAGAGGTGCAAAAGCTGGTAGCGACCAGTCAGCAACTGAAGCACAGATAATCGCACAGTCAGCAGGTACCAGATTTGGTGTTAAGATAGAACTATTTGCCAGTGTTGGGTTGAAAAGACTAGCTATGATGATGGACTTAAATAACCAGCAGTTTGTCTGTAATGAGAGAGCGGCAAGAATAGACCCAGAGGAGAAAAACTCCTGGCAATCTATCGCTCCAGACGACCTTATAGGTGAATTTGATTATAGACCAGCAACTTCTTCTGTAGAAAAAGCGGCCAACAAAGAACTAAGAAGACAGCAGTTAACAGAAATCTTAGGTTTCTTAATGCAGGCTCAAGTACCGTTTATCAACTACAAGAAACTGATAGAAGAATGGCTTCATGAATTTGATATATCAACGCCAGAAAAATTCTTCATTCCAGACCAGGAGTTTGAAATGATTAGACGACAGGCTATTGATGAATTTACACAGCAGATGGGAATACCTGTACCAGATGGAGGGTTTGCCACTACAAACAACGGCAATTTAGGCAAAGGTCAGATGGGTAACCCAGCTAAAGTGGCAGGTGGAATGGGCCCAGGTGGTCAGCCACAGCCACAACCATTCAATAATGGAGGTAGGTAGATATGCCCGATATACCTTTAGATGAAACTCTAACAAAAAAAGAAGCCCTCGCTTCACTGCATACAAGCGTAGGCTGGTCGTATATGAAAAAATATTTGAAAGTTAAACAGAAAGAATTGAGGAGAAAACTCGAAACTGTATCGCCTAAAGATTCAGAGGAGATAGCAGCTATACAGGCAGAGTTGAAACTTATAAATGTTTTTATAGATAAACCCAAACTAAGTTTTGAAAGACTACAAAATGGAGGTTAAATAAATGAGTGAAATTTTTGGCAAAAGCCCTCGCCGTGAGAACGATAACGAGAATCCTTTGGCCGTAAATCAGACCCGAGTTGAAGACGAGAAAGAAAAAGTTCAAGAGGAAAGTAACGAACCTACTAATCAGTCCCTGAATACAGGACAAACTGATGAACCAGTTCAAAGCGAACCTCAAGAGCCAACCGGACAATCTGATGAAGAAGCTCAATCTGATGGAAAATTAGCAAACAAATTTAATGACCGTGGTTCCTTACTGGAAGGTGTTAAGAATTTAGGTGCAAAGCTGGGAAGGAAAGTTGACCCTGTAAAAGTTGGTAATGCAACTAATGGTGATTTAGAAGAAATATACCAGGAGCTTGAAAGAGAGCTCGGACAAACATCAAACGTTGACAAGACCAGGCAGGAGAATCAACAGCTCAAAGAGCAGCTTAGCCAGTATGCACAACAGTTAAATCAAACACAGCAACAAATGACTAATATGCAAAGATATCTACAACAGCAACAAACGCAACAACAGATGAATCAACAACAAAATGCAAGCCAACAGCAGATTACCCAACAGCTTCAGCGTAACCCGCAAAACGGGAGGTTCCAGAAGCCACAACAGCAGGATAATCAACAACAAGAAGATGTTGACCCTACAAAGTGGTTGAGAGAATTTTATAAGAACCCTGTTGAAGCGATAAAGAAAATAAATAATATGTCTGATAGAGAAAAACAAGAAGTTAAAAACAATATGAATCAGCAGGAAATTCAGCAGTTTAATAACCAACAAAGACAAATGCAACAAAATGATGTAAGCCAGCTTCAACAATACAGACAGCAGTTGAACCAGGAAAGTCAACAGTTTTTTTCTAATAAACGTGTTGAATTAGAAAACAAATATGATGATTTTAAAGACCCAGAAGTAAAAAAAGAAGTAATACAATATATGCAAAATCACCGTG
>Ga0136556_1001165_pt1 | contig 13773 bp, 16 predicted proteins | sample AntRauTorckE6831_FD_104780 | JGI IMG/M metagenome (GOLD analysis project Ga0136556, IMG submission 104780) | Saline lake microbial communities from Rauer Islands, Antarctica - Metagenome Torckler E6 #831 | ecosystem: Environmental > Aquatic > Non-marine Saline and Alkaline > Saline | place... | reverse complement strand
TGTAATCAGCGCGCTACAACCACCCACCTTTTGCTTGGGGTGCCCGCTGCCGTCGCTGATCACAAAATACTCGTAGTTGCCAATTTCTGATTGTAGCCCGCCGTCACCTACTTCAAGTGCCGTCTTTGTTTTGGGTTTATTAGTTTCAGTTGATACCATCAGGGAGTGGTTTGTCGGTGAATTGGAGTGGTAATTCCTTGTTCTTGTAGCGTTTAAGTTTGAAGTGTGCACGGTGGTACTTGGCCATAGTCACACCAAGTTTTGCCGCGTGTTTTAACACAGCGTTATCGGTGCGCTTTAAAACAGCACCAATTTCATTAGCAGTGAGTAGCGAAGCATTCTTCTTAATAAAAGCATCTTCGTTATGGGCCCACCTACAACCTTTTCTTGAAGCACTTTCATAGCTTGTACCAACGTTTGTTGCGGCGTCCTGCGACTTCAAATTTTTACGCGTGTCTGTGCCAGCCCCACCTAGTGGTGCTAATACGTGTTCAACCAACTCGGACATACCATCAGTATTTGGATGTGTAAGAGGTGGCTGAGTAGGGGGTAATACGGGTTGTGTTAATTTCGGTTGTTTCGATTGTTTTTGATTTTTAGGCATAATTCCTATTATTGGGTTTCTTCTTCGAAATCAAATGACGAGTTTGCCAGCTGGGATGTGTCGCTCATCTTTGGTTGTTCGTTGCCACGGTCTTTAAGCAAGGGCTGCGCGTCTACTTTTGGTAGACTCTCTTCCCGTTTGTTATTGAAGAAGTGGCGTGACTGCAACAGGAACCTGTCGCGTATGACTGTCTCAACCATTTGTTGTACAGCCTGTTGTGTGTCCGGAATAAATGCGGGAACCAGTGCATTGTTAAACGGTATTGTGCACTCAACTTTCACTGGGTCACCGTACTTAGTCTTGAGCGTTAGCGAGCAATCTAGAACAAGGTCATGTTCTCCGATGCCTGTTGCTACACGCTTCGCTGTCGGTTCCTTTGTTTTTGCCGTCTTGGATGTAGTTTTTTTTACGGGCATATTTATTGTTTAGTCTTTTTTGGCCATATTTTGAACCAAGATATATTGCGCAAACGGTTAACAGGAAATCTGTTAGGGACTCTTGTTGCTCCGTCACGTGTGATACGATAACTGTTGACACTTCTATTCTTCATCGTATAAGCCTAACACTATACGTATGGACAACACAAATACTTTTTTTGATTATGAGTTAGCCTTGAGGAAGGACACGAAGTTTCAACAGGGGCTCAATGATCGCGCAGTAAAGTGCGCAAAACTTGCGGAATCAGCACGGGCCAATCCAAAGTACAAAAAGCAATTGGATGCAGCCATCATGGATTTACTGCGGTTTACTAACTTCAATCTAACCCCGTTGTTGAGTTTTTATTTTCCACGCTATCCGCGTACCGATGCGTTCTCACTAAGGAACTTCCCGTACGCGTACGCAATGTTTAACTTAACATTTGGTCGTGAAAGTGTTTTGTGTATCAAAGGGTCGCGTCAGATTATTAAGAGTACGTGTCTGGCTATTCGTGATATCCTGTCTTTGCAGCTGTTCAATGGGTTGCGAAGCATGTTGATCACACCCCGCATTGAACAGTTGAAAACGCTAGGTGACAAGTACAAGGAAGTGTCGCAAGCATACAGGTTTAACTCAGAACACAAGAACTACCGCCAAAACCTTTTTTACAAGGAGTGGCCGAATCAAAGCGTCCTCAAGATGGTTTACGTTCTTACCAACGCCGACAAGGTTCGTGGTAACTCTATGGACTGGTTGAACTACGACGAGTACCAGGACTTCGATCCATCGCTTGAGTTAGAAGTAGAGGAGGTTATCACACAAAGTCCTATGCCCATGATTACCAAGACCGGTACCAGTAAGACTGTAGACTCTGCGTTGGAGACCACGTACGAGACAACGTCGCGTTCTTTGTGGCGTATGAGGTGTGAGGGCTGTAACCACGATAACTATCCCACGTTGGAACATAATGTTATGGAGATGATTCAACCTAAGGGTGTGTGCTGTGTGAAGTGCGGTAAGCCTTTGGACGTTCGTAAAGGCCAGTGGGATCATCAGAGCATCAATATGTTGAATGCAGGTCGTATAGGTCTTCATGTCCCAAAGATTATTGTTCCAGAGAACACCGAGCGTGCGGAAAAGTGGTGGCCAATTTATCAGCAGTCTTTGAAAAAAGATAAAAAGGAGTTTTACGAGGAGGTGCTCGGGATTGCCACACAGGAAGGTGCCCGAGAAATTACCGTGAAAGAGCTGGAGGCTGTAAGCGATCTAGGTCCACGGGCCGCGCTATTGAAGAAGGCCAAGGCTGGGGGTTACCGTTACGTTATTAGTGGTTGTGACTGGGGTGGTAGTGATTACATTCCTGCACACAAGCTCAAGCAATCCTACACGGTACACGCCTTAATTGGGGTGACCAAGGATTGGAACTTTGAGATTATTCACTTTGATCAGTACTCCGGCATGAAGTATGGCCATATTGCAGGGGGTATTTGTGACTTACACAAGCGTTACAACGGACACTCAATAGCAAGTGACTTTGGTGTGGGTGGTTTTTATAACATGCTGATTCGCGAGCACGTCAACCCACACCGCCATGTAATTTATAATTACACTGGACCCAACTCGGTCTTTACAGGCGAGAGCACGAACGCACACCTTTACAATCAGCTTAGCCTGAACAAGACTGACTCTATCACAAGTTTGTTCAACGAGCTAAAGAACGGTCGTATTCGTTGTTTTAATTGGAACGAGTCGTGTGAATTTATGACTCAGTTTACCAACATGATTCGCTCACCCACGGACGCCGGTAACATCACGTACCGACGCCATGGGGCTCGACCTGATGACGCGTTGCACGCCGTTAACTTTGCTATTCAGCTTGCCAAGCTTGTTATTGGAGAGACTGCCTTTGAGGACGAGGCTGTTCGTGATGCTGTGCTCGAGCGCATCTCAGGCCCAACTGGGGCCAGTGCTCGCATTCGTCCGGATGGTGTTGATGTGATTAGTGGGTAGAGAATAGTGCTTGACTGCATTCTTTAATGTTAATTTGAATTTATTTTGCATAGTGTTTTAGTGACTATAAGTGATTTATTTAAAAGTGTAGGATAAGGTTAAAACTTATCAATATCCACTTACGGATCGTAATAAATAGCGCCATCTTTCGAGGCGTGTTGCTCGAAAGATGGCGCTGCGCACTGTCCTAATTATTAACCCTCTTCGGGGGATAGGTCTATCTCACAGTTTTCTGTGGTATCAATTATATGGGTGACCCTCCCTATAGTCTCATTTTTACCCTCCCTGTAGTCTTTTACATCCTCTCCCTCCACCAGGGGTAAGGATACTAGAGAGTGTCGAAAGAGTTCTACGAACTCTTCGGGGGTTAACTCTTCTCCATCCAGTTTCACGGTGGCTTCTATGTCGCCGGAAATACTCATACTGATTTTGAACTCTTTCATAATTCGATTTGTTCTGTCATAAGTTTTAAGTTAAAAACTAACTCTTTTAGCTGTTTATTTTGATAGTTCATCCTGTTGTTTTTCTCCTGCAAACATTTTGCAAGGTCGACAAGCTTTTCTGTTTCTGATCCTACTTTTTTCAAGTTTCCATTCTCAATAGCAACGGGTTTCTCCTCATAGTTCACAATGGAGCTGATACGTTTCTCGTGTGCAGTTAATGCAGACATCATCATAGCGATGATATCCTCATACGTTGCTGCCAACTCATCGGCTCTGTTTAGCTGTACCGAAACCTGTGTTACTGCAGTAGGTTCATTCTTTGATTGCCCTACGTTCTCAATATTATCTGTTCTCATATTTTTGTGTGTTGTTGTTGTTGATTAAGGTTTGTTCGATGTGGAGGAAAGGGCTTCGATGCCGCTTTTCATATTTGGTGGTTTAGTATTTTTTCCAATAGTCATTTCAGTTTCTTTTTTATCCTCCATGGGGTTTTAGCTGCTATGGTTGTTTTGGCTCAAGTAGACCACTGTCTATCCCAGATGCCTCCTCGTTATTAATTCCAAGCTTATCGAGTTGTTCTGACTCTCTGATGTAGTCTTCTATCGATGCGTTATACTCTGATAACACCTGGAAGAGTAGCTCTACCATATCCCCTCCGGATACATCCTTAGCCTCCAGGTATTCCCCATCTTCAAAATACATTGCATTAACGATTTCCTGCATCATTCCAGCAGTGTTTTTATTTGTCAGCCATAGGAGGTATTTTGTACAGGAAATTTTTAGCTCTACGATGCTTATGATTTTTGCATCTTTAAAGTTGGCAGCAACTCTGACTGCTGCATCATAATCTGGAGATGTATCTATTACCGATCTTGATCTTACCTCATTCTCTGATATATATGTTATTTTATAATTTGGCATTATTTTTCACACGTCCTTAATTAAAGGTGCTATATCTTTAGTCAGCTTTTCGGAGTTTTCCGCGAGATATTGGGTCAACCCAACGAATCCATCGTCATCATTTTCTTCCGTGAATCCACGAAATCCAACCCGTGCAGGGTAGCACTCCGAGATTGTTCCGTCTTCATTTAGATTAACGATGATTGACCACCCAAATAGTTGTAGTGATTTGTTTACCCACCATAAAAGTTTGGCGTCTCTAAATTCTTCCCATGTTTTACGTTCTATTTGGGTACTGTCTAATTTTGAAAATCTGTTTATCATAATATTGTTTATTGTTTCCGTTTGCTATGCTTCGTGCTAATTGTTAAAATAATACAAAGCTGTTGCAGCGGCCTTAAAGCCGTGGAACTATATATCCCGGTTGAGGGATGTTGACGCGCCTACGCGTGTAGGTCGCTTAAAATTCAGGAACTCGTTCAACTTCAAAGCCCACTGCTTGTAGATCAGCTAGTAGCTTAGCTCTATGCTCTTCAAGAGTTTCTGCAATGTCATCGACTTCTTCGATGTTGTCCTCGTCTTGTGCGAGTACCTTACGTACCACCTCAACGGCGGGACTAAATTGTAATTCTTCGTTCTTGGCGAGCTTGATCTGATACTCTGCCCACATCAATTCATCCACTGTTGTGTCTGACGCGCCGTACTCCAGATCGGGGTCACCATCAGAAATGGCCTTTACGACCGAATCGTAGACGCTGGGGTCCGTTTCAAAGAGATTGGTAGTCATGGCAGTGGTAATAGCCTGCAAGCGATTCTCCAGGGCCTCAGGCATCGTTACGGAGAAATCGTCGCTCAAGCGTGCATAAATCTCCAACGGGTCCATTTCAAAGTAATCTGAGTACTGAGAGAGACAGATGGTAAGCACTACAATTGCGTGTGTGTCCGAGTCGGATAACAAGCGATATACTTCCTTGCGGTCTGCTTTGGTTAGTGTGCCTTCAATCATTGTTACGCCCGTTTAACCAGCAGCTGCGCCAGGTCACGTTGCGAATCAAGTGGCAGTTCATTGAGCTTGCGGCTCAATGCAACTCCATCATGGCCGTGTTCATCGATCCATGATATGATACTCTCTGCGGCCTTTTTGCTGAACTTTTCGTGCACAAACTGCTTGGTGTTCAAGAATGCCTCTGTGGGTATTAGAGTGTTCATAAGGAATACGTTCTCGCTGGCAATCTTGTCAATGTATACGGACTCTTCACCAGAGAGGAAAGCGGTGTAAGGGTCCGCAATACCCTTACCATAAGATTTGATGCCCTCGGCGCGGTCAAGGTCTGTCCAGAGTTCGATGTAGCGGTTGATCTGACTCTCGTCGTCGGCGGCTGCACTCTTTACAATCTCCTTGTAGAGTTCAACGATCTCCCTGTCCTTGACGAACATGCCACGGTTACGAGCAACCATGGCAGCCTTCTCAAAGTTTGGTTCACGGCGTACACCCAACTGTAAAACTTTTTCAGGGATCTCATTGCGTGATACGCCCATTTCCTCAGCCTTGTCCACAAGTGCAACGCAGGCCTGCTTCATCCATTCAATGGGGAGTGCGTCTGCGTTTTGAATGTGGGACATGCTGTTGCGTAATTCTGCCTTGGAGTTAACAGGGTACATGTTATGTGATTCCTCACCGCGCTCAATTGTTAACGCGTACTTACGCATTGGTTGTGAAGCAGCTGCTTCTTTTTTGAACTCTGCAACCAATGCGTCAACTTCAACGAGGTCATCATCAATTCCAAAACGAGCCGACGCCAGACGTAAGCGCCGGTCAACAAACTCCTCGGTGCCGGTCGCCAGTTTAGTGTTCGCTGTTTTAAGGTATGCATACGACATCCAAGTTTCGCGGGGTGTCGTATATGGGTATTCTTTGCGTGTCTCTAGCGCAAACTTTGTTGGCTCGACTTCTTCCTCTGCTTGTTTCGCAGTGAGGTAGCCGGGCTTGTCATCACCAAGGTGAGAGACTAGAAAGTTGATACCTCTTGGGTTATTATCGGTTCTGTAGTCCATGTTTATTTTGAAAGTATGCGTCTAAAGGGACGCGATGCAACCCCAAAATTTGAGGTAGATTTGATAGTTAAAAAGGAGCGCAATTACGGACCCCTGCCGCGACTACTCGACAGGGGTCCTAATTAATTGACGACACGCCTAGGCGCAAAATTAATTGACGCCTAGGCGCAAAATTGGTTGCACTACAAGTTATAAGTCCTTGTAGTGCAACGAGATGGTGGAGGTGGCGGGACAGTTGTTAGAGCTTGACAGCTCCACCCTAGTTTCCTAAGGTACTGGACTATATCATGAACTCAGTCGAATTAACCTGAGTTCGTGGGCGCTAAAACTGGTAATTAAGGGAACTCTATCCCTCCAGTAGTCTCTGAACCTTCTTCGGGTGTACCCGAAGCTTGGCTGCTGATTGCCGCTTGCGTCATCACAAGTACGGTTCCCAGACATAGAAAAATCTATGCTTTCAATTCACCCACTTTTGCACTTGCTGTCACCAGCAAGGTCGACCGTCGATCGAACCCGCGTCCTACATGCCTTCTCAATCCCCTGTTATAGCACGTTTAGTTTGCTGTAAGTCTTAGACTCAAGTCCGCAACAAACGCCGGACTTGAGTAGCAGATAACTGGTTGTTTAAGGAACACGGTGTTACCGTCTTTCACATGTTCCCGAGTTCATGTAGTTTCGAACCTCATCCTGCATCTTTGAACGCTGCAGGATTTTTGGCCAAGTCGTGAGACCTGTACGCTGAGGGGCTTACGCCGCAGCAAGTGCAGGTGCATTTTGTGCACGAGCAAAAGCTGAGAACTCAACGATGTTGCTTTCTTCTTCGCCATTTATAATGGTTACCGAGCTTTATACGGATCTGCTCAATCCTACGTGCCAAGGGAAAGCTTCAACATGCAGTCGAATCCTGGTACACCCCCGAAATTTACAAAGAACAAAAAGATACTGTGCGTGGTTATTGTTTGGTTGTCAAGTCAAAGCAAAGTAACCACGCACGTGGGTTGGCCGGGAGGGCGCCTGTTTAGACGCCCTCCCGAGGGGTTTAATCAGTTGCGACTGCTGGTGATGCATCTTCGTACAGAGCATCCCAGCTTATTTTTTCTTCCAGGACGAACCTTGCTGTTTTGGCACCATCTGGGTGAATGGTGACAACAAGGTCGCATCCGCAATATGGCATTTCACTATCGTGTTCCACCGGGATATTTTCCAGGTGAACGTCGTTAATGAACCCGGATACGCTTAGTCCGTTCTCGTTTTCAGGGTCCACGCGAGTGCACGTCGCGTGGACTGATGTTTTTTTCTTTTTAAACATTAAACATTCAATGCAGCGAATGGTTTATTAAGCCCTTCGCGTGTTTTTCGGTTTGATTGTTTACCTTTATTCCGTCCCTGCTTCGGACGGAAGTTTTGTTTTTTTCCTTCGTACCCCTTTTGACGGGGGGCACGTGTGATAACAAGACGAACTGCCTCGTCCTGCGTGGCACCATTGTTTAGGTGATACCGCACTGCACTAGCCATAAGGCAGCGGGTTGCTAAGCCCGTTTTACGTGCTCGCGTTACGTGCTCGCTCACAACTGGATTCGGCCTTAGCCTAAAGCCTAGTGCTTTTTCGATACGTTTGTTCACACCCTCAGCCAGCCAGCCGATGGTGTGAAGCGTTTGACGCCAGTTGACGTCCACTTCCACTTCATCCCGCTTCGTTTGGATGTATGTTATTTCATAACATCCTTTGTGCTGGTTGAAGTGGGCGGTGATGAGCCAGACTCGGAATGAGCCTGGGCCAGACGTTGTCTTCCTGGGTACGTCTTGGCGCTGGGGGTTGATGGGCTTACCTTCGAATCGAAGGTTTTGGGGTACACCAACCCCAACAACCGTACGGCAAGGCATGGACCTTACATTACGTTCGGTCACATACATCTCGAACGTTGCCCGTGATTGGGGATTCACAATGAATTTACTCATTGTTTACCCCCTTTGCTAGCCCTTACGGGCTTTTGTTTTCTGGGAGGGCTTGCACCCACCCATCTTTTTTTGCCGTTCTCCGCGCGGCGGGCTGCGCTGTTAACAGGTTCCCCTGTTTTTTTCCCGTGACCGGTTTTAACACGGTTCCTTTTTGTGTTTATGTTCGCCATACTATTTCGTGAGGCCAGACTTTTTGAGTCGCGCCAATTTGTCCTTAGCAAGCTCTACCCCTCTTGGGTTTTTGCCTGCGTTGGGGTTTTTGTTGCGTGCTAAGACTTTCGCCTCAACACGGACCTTTCGGTCTGTGTCTTCGATACCAGCTTCAAGCTGCCTGAGGCGACGCGTGTGCGCCTCAGTAACTCCAGGGCATCGACCCTCATTTGCGATATACGCCGTTAGGCGCTTCTCGCGTTTAGCCGCTGATTTTGGCTTATTGTTGTTGTAAGCCTCCTTCAGTTTTTTGTTATTGGACCTTCGTCCTTTTGCTTTGCTTATTCCCGCCATTTGTTTTTGGGTTTTTTGTTTAGAGGTCCAACCCTCTTTAGGCCGTATAAGCTTCTACGAGCTTACACGTAAAGAAAAAGCCAGCTTACGCTGACTTTGCTGGCACCTGGGACATGCTGTTAAACGCCCAGGCGGCCAGTATGAGCCACCCAATCGGGTGACTAAGTAGCACTATAATTAGTGCTACACTCATTGTTAATTTTAACATAAAGGTGTAGGATGTAGTATGCATCCTCTAAATATATATAACACAAAAAGGCCGTTTTTTGCTTAATGTATTTGTGCTTTTAGGGCTGACTTTTTCGGCACTTCAATTATCTTTCGTGAGCCGTAGAGCGAGAACTTCAACGGCTCTTTTCTGGCATGCTCAATCTGGTGTTCCATAAACTCGCGGGGGACCCAGAACTTTCCTTCACGTTCTTCAACCTCGTAACCCGACTCAGCGATCTCTGCAATCAGCTCGGGGTTGGTGTGTGGTAGTTTAAACCTAGCACCACGTTGACGCTTGCCCATCACATACATTCCAGACTCAAGATCGAAGTTTACAAGGTGGGTAACCTGGGAATCAAACTCACCACTCAGAACCTGCATCCAACGGGCGCATGGCGGTGTGCCCAGAATTGCATCAACCACAGGGTCCTCACCAAAGCTCTCGCGCATCCGTTTGAGAATCTTTTCGGCCTCTTGTTGTTGGTCTGCGGTACTGGTCTTAAACGCAATAACACCACTGGCCCCACCGGTGGCTATCCAGTCAATCACACGGTTGACCAAATGATAGGTGGTATTGGTAAGCATGTGTAATTCAATATGATTCATTGAGTTGTCAATTTGAACGCCTGTATCGCCTAGGATCCACATGGGGTAAGAGAGTGCACCGAGCACCTCAGGGTTGTTGCTGTTTGCGTAGAGTGGAAGGCGGGACAATCCACGCATCAACTTTTCAGGGCGGTTCTTGCGCGCGCTCGGGTTTAATAGTAATGGGCTGACCTGCCCGAACACACTACAAACTGCCTTGAGCATGTTGCGCGCCGAGGCCCCGTCCTGTACGCGCTCCGGCACGGTGTCGTAGCCCAACGAACCGCGTACCATCCATACAATAAGCGTACGAAGAAGGTTACGAGCCTCGTAGGAGAGAAAGTCTATTTCTGTGACACGCGGACTCAGTTGTTGTGGGAATGCTGCGTACCTGTAGTGGGTCGCGAAATTAAAACCCTCAGTCACCACAGGGCTACGGCCCTCGGTCAACTTAAGTTCCTGTCGCATCCAGAAGGGCGCAATAAAGATGTCCTCGCGCGCCCAACCAAGTGCGCTATAACCCTCATCAAACGGTACGTTCGCGCACTTTTGTCCGAGCACGCCTGACAATACGCGGGCCTGATCTGGCACAGTAATAACCGGCACGCGTTGGTCACGCGAGTTTCTCTGGTCACTACGGAGCCAACGATTAAATGAGGCCAACACACTCTCTTCAATACTGCGCGGTGTAGCGCATTGTTTTCGATCCATCTCAAATGGAAAGCCAACATCGCCCATGCGTACGGTGCCTGTCATTAGAACTTGTCCTGTGTCTGCCATTACCACGTTCCGCTCAACATCTATGGTAAAGTTGCTGACGAGTGTTTCGTCAGCGCGGTTTGGGTAGCTCACAAGGTAACCGTGCTTTGTTTCCTCAACGGTACTTGTACGAAAGCGGTACGTGTCACCGCCCGACCAATTTGAAATAAGTTCACGTGTGGACGCGCTGCTACCAATGAGGACCAACTCCGACTCAAGCTCGACCCTCAATTCACTATTTATTTCAACGTTGCTTAGTAGCGCTCGTGCACGAGGAGAATTTTCCCCGTCTTCGTTAGTAATGGTGTGGAGCTCCTCTGCCAGGTAGCGAGCCCATGAAACAGGTTCACCTTGTGCCGCAAACTGGTCAAAGCGCTGAACATGAAGCTGGTCGACGCAATCAGCCAAACGTGCGCACACGGTAAAATTGGTTTTCTTGTCGGCCAACACAACACCCCTCATAAATCGAACAGTATTAGCGTCAACAAAGTCCCTACTGATGTCGGTATGTAAACAAAGGGAATCATCCAAACGGTCACGGTAATGCGATTGCATGATCATGGCCTCTCGCGGTGTGTTGTAAAACATACTTGCACGCGTTGGACGGAAGTGAGGACTACCATGTAGGCCGGCCCATGCCACACGACAAGGGTTTAAGTCTACACGGTAACGGCGTCCCTCTGTGGGCTGTTCAAACACAATGTGTGAGATATTACTCCACGTGTTGTAGTAGGGTATGACCAAGTAGTTGTGAGTGGGGTCAATTTCAAATGGGTGGTCGGCCTCACTGTCGAACATAGATTCAAGGAACTCTAACACCTGCGCGGGGAGGGCAGGGTAAACCCAGTGTGTAAGGAACAACGGGTTCATGTGCTTGCCACGCTGCCAACTCAACACATCATGGAACGCACTACTATTCTGATAGTTTATAGACAGCTTGTTTAAAAAGTTGTAGCCGCGGCGTGTGCGCTCGGCGTTGCGTGTGAGCACGTCACGTATCAGTCCCTCCTCGTAGGTGGTGATTGTGTGAATCTTATCTCTGTAGCGTTCAAAGAATACATCAATCGCTCGTGGGAGAGAGCCCTCGATTAGGGCCAAGTAATCAAACGCGTTGCCAGCGAAAAATCCTGTACTCTTACCAGCCTCAACATAATCATACTCTGTCAGATAAAGGCGTTCATCTGGACATGTGGGGTGCTGCGTATAAAACCGCGCGCCAACTCCGTCTTCTTTTTCTCTATGTACTCGTTGGCCTGCGTCTTTAACTACGCGAAACGCGGGCACAAGGCGTACAATCTTTTTGATAAGGTCCTGCTGCATGGTACCGTCATACCACTACATCGTTGTTTGTCAAGTGCTACTAGGAACACACATGTCAGCATAGAGTGGCAGTGCGTGCAACCTATCCGAGTAAGTGAACGACTGCCAGTCATCACGTGCAGGATCAGATTGCGAAACAATTTGACGTAATGCAGTTTGCTTACCGCCAACAAACGCTTGTAGTTTATACGTGCCACGGCGGAACAGGAATCCGCACACAGCGTTGCGCGCACGGTTCCCCCAAAAGATTTGTTCAAGGCCATTCCCAACGTCACGCTTTTGCGCGAGTATACCAACCTTGTCATGAAGGATACGTTCAACCTCTACACCATTGTCCATGCTCACAATAACCTCAACGGACGGGAAGCCTTGGTTGACGCGAAAGGGTTCTGAAATTGCCACTTCAAACTCGCCACGCTCGTCCGTAAGCACACGGATGTCAAAGTTAACGGTTTTGTTAGGGTTGATGATGCCAGGTAATTCAAACATAATTATGTGCGGAAAAGAAGTAGTTCATAGTCTGGTATCGAAGTACCAGGGGATCCTCGGTCAACGTAATCGATTGGCCATGGTGCATTACCAGTGATATTTTGGGACAAAAGAATCTGTCCGTCCAAGATCGTTAATGAGTCTGTAGTGTCCACAGGGGTGAAGCTCAACCAGAAGATTCCCTCGGAAGTTATCTTGTAGGATGATCCATGCGTAAGCTTGCTGCCATTGATGTAGAGCAGGTGCACGTTGCCAGGCTGTAGGAATGGTAGCTCTGTGGCCACTGTTGAGTCCTGCGCGGTATTGTAAAAGAACTTCGCGTCCGTGGGCACCGACCAGCCCCCTGGTGCCTCTGAAACAGGTAGCCACCCTGTGAGGTTGGCGTCGGGCGTGAGAATAGTCTGGTTGTCCGAGCCGTCCACGTCCGGTATGCCGGCTGGTCGGTAGTCGAGTGTAAGCAGCACCTGGTCCGTTTGGTCAAGTGTGTCCACTGTTTCGTGCACGGTGATTGGTGTAGTGTCCAGGGGAGTTATCTCTGTGATGTCAACAGCCTTGAGACGGTTCTCTGCTTCAAGGTTACGCGTTAACCCTATCACGTCTGCTTTGATCTTCCCCCAAATCTCATCAACCTCTTCAGGACTACGCAGGAACAGACGAACCTGACTCGCACGGTAAAACGGGCTGTCCATTTCATCATCTACGCTGGAGGTGGGCTGCTTGGGGATTTCAAAAATATCATGTGCGCTGGCAACGTTTGTGAACTGGTCGTACTGCAAGGGGTCAAGCGCACTGGTCAGCTTCTGAAAAACAAATACTGCACTGGGCATGTTTCCAGTGCTTGTTGCGTGAATCACAAGTGGCCAGTTGTGCCTAGGAAAGATGTCTTCGCTCTCAGGCTGACTGAGAAATCGTGTGAGTTTTATTGTACCAATCATGTTAAAGTAGGGTTACATCGCCTTCATTGAATTCCTGTGTTGAGTACGATATGTTGTTGATTTGATCGCCCTCGGCGTAAACACCCACGGCGTACTCACCAAGGTCTGTTTTAAAAATTAATGGGTAGCCATCGTAGGTCAAAAAGCCGTCGTTGTAAACAAGTAAACCAAAGTCTTCGTAGAACAGGCTCGCGTCATACGTACCCTCCACCGTTGGGTTGTACTGTTCATAATTCACTTCACCTGCAGCTGTGTCCACACGAATAATTGGTAGGTAACCAAAGGGTGCGCTACGCTTGACCCAGTTCTGTAGTGCAAACACTGCGTGCGGTTTTATTACTTTACCATCTAAATAAACGAGTAGTCCATGGTCCAAGAAGTCTTGAAACAAAACGTCCATTGGGTTAACCGCGGACCCTATTGAGTACTTGGTCTCAACCCCACCACCATAGCGCGTCTCATTCTGGCTGACGCGGTTCCAAAATGCCGCGAGGTCACCCGCGGTGTTCTCTTGCAGGGGGAACTGCGCTTGACCACCAACGTCAGACACGTTACCTACGGTGTCGTTTGCGTAAAGGTCATA
>Ga0136556_1001160_pt1 | contig 13819 bp, 10 predicted proteins | sample AntRauTorckE6831_FD_104780 | JGI IMG/M metagenome (GOLD analysis project Ga0136556, IMG submission 104780) | Saline lake microbial communities from Rauer Islands, Antarctica - Metagenome Torckler E6 #831 | ecosystem: Environmental > Aquatic > Non-marine Saline and Alkaline > Saline | place... | reverse complement strand
CCCCACCGGACGGATATCGGCGGGGTGGCGGTCGGCCTCGAGAGCCCCGAGGCGGTCCGCGCGGCGTACAACGAAATCGTCGCGGCCGCCCGCGAGGCTGCATCCGAGGCGGCTATCGAGGGCGTCCTGGTCCAACCGATGCTCGACGACGGCGTCGAAGCGCTGGTGGGCGTCTCACCCGACGAGGTGTTCGGCTCGCTCGTGACGGTCGGCCCGGGCGGCGTGCTCGTCGAGGCCATCGACGACAGCGAGGTGCTCGTGCCGCCGTTCTCGGCCGCCGAGGCCCGGGAGGCCATCGAGGCGACGGCGCTCGATTCGTTGCTCGGCGAGCGCCGGGGCGCCGAACCCATCCCGCCGGAGCCGTTCGTCGAGTTCCTCGTCAACGTCGGCACGCTCGCGGCGACCGTCGACGACGTGGCGGAACTGGATCTCAACCCCGTGATGGTGACCCCGGACGGGCCCGTGGCGGTGGATGCGCTGGTACGGACGAAGTAACGAAAGCGAGGACGCAGCGGTCAGCAGCCTACTCTTCGGCGCGTTCGATCACGCGTCGGTAGCGATCGACCGTCGCCGTGTCGAGGAACACACCCTCGACGCGCAGCGAGTCCCGGTTCGACGCGTCGTAGGCCTCGACCAGACGGCGGGCCTGTGCGACCTCGTCCTCGTCGGGTGCGAAGGCGTCGTTGATCACCGACAGCTGTGCCGGGTGTATCGCCGTCATCCCGACGAATCCGGTCTCCCGGGCGCGCTCGGCCACGCGTCTGAGTCCCTCGGTGTCGTCGATGTCGAGGTGGACCGACGCGACTGGATCCACGTCGGCCATCGACGCGTACTCCGCAGTCAGTAGCTCCAGGCGTGCCCTGATTCGGTCGGGCGTGCCCGGGGCACCGACGGCCTTGCAGTAGTCCGCGAAGCCAAAGGAGAGGCTCTCGACGCCCGCGTCGCGACAGGCGTCGGCGATTCCCTCCCCGGCGTGCATTCCCCTCGGCGTCTCGATGGTGACCCGGAGTCGCGGCGGGTCGTCGGTGCGCTCGGTGATTGCGGCCCAGGCGGTTCGCACGTCCTCGCCGGACTCGACCATCGGGAGCGCGACGGCGTCGGCGCCGGCGTCGACCGCGGCGTCGACGTCCTCCGTGAACTGCTCGGTGTCGACGGCGTTGACCCGGACCGCGATCTCGCGGTCGGTGTCGAGCTCCGGAATCACCGCGCGGAGGTTCGCTCTCGCGGCTGCCTTCCCGTCGGCCGGGACGGCGTCCTCGAGGTCGAACACGAACGCGTCGGCGTCGGTGTCGACGGCCTTCCGGAGCATCTCGGCGTCGTCGGCCGGCGTGAACAGCGCGGACCGCCGGGCGGTCATGGGGCGCTGGATCCCTGTCCCCGCGGTATCTCCTCTTCGGTTCTCACCATCTCGCCGCCGCCCTTGTACCGATCGAGCAGTTCGCTCTGTACGTCCTCGACAGGGTGGTAGCACGCGGCCTCGTGACCGCCTTCGGCCCAGGTGGCGCGGGCGGGTTCCGCTTCCCGACACTCCTCGGTCGCTTTCGGACAGCGCGGCGCGAAGTTACAGCCGTCCGGGAGGTTCACGGGGTTCGGTGGCTCGCCGGGCAGGAGGACGCGGGTGCGGTCCCGGGCCGGATCCACCTCGGGCGACGCCGCCAGCAACGACGCCGTGTAGGGGTGTTTGGGCGAACTCACTACCTCCCGTGTAGAGCCGATCTCGATGATCTTCCCGAGATACATCACTGCGAGTCGGTCGGTGATCTGGCTCAGGCTGGCAAGGTCGTGTGAGATGTAGACGATCCCCATGTCCCGCTCGCTGGCCATCTCCCGCAGGATGTTGAGGATGCTGGCTTTCAGCGAGACGTCGAGCATCGACGCCGGCTCGTCACAGATCAGTAGCTCCGGATCCAGCACGAGCGCCCGCGCGATAGCGACGCGCTGGCGTTCCCCGCCGGATAGCTGGTGGGGGAAGCTGTCGATGTGCTTGTCGACGGGATCGAGCCCGACATCCGACAGCGTCTGCCGGACGCGCTCGGTGATCTCCTCGCTCGGCACACCCTGAATCTTCAGCGGTTCGCTCACCGCCGCCCGGACCTTCTGTCGTGGGTTCAGGGAGTCGAACGGGTCCTGGAAGATGAACTGGACCTTCGAGCGGAACTCCTTGCTGTCGCCCGCGAGGAGTTCGTCGACGGACGTGCCGCGGAACCGTATGTCGCCGTCGGTGTGGGACTGGAGCGCGGCGATCACCTCGCCCAGCGTCGACTTCCCACAGCCGGATTCGCCGGCGACGCCGAGGATCTCGTTCTCTCGAACGGTGAGGTCGACGCCGTTGACCGCCTTCACGTAGTTCTTGTCGCGACCCATGAGCTGATCGACGATGGACTGACTCTGCTGGAACCACTTGGTCAGCCCCTCGGTCTCGAGGACGACGTCGCCGGCCGCTCGGTCGCCCTGATCGGTCGGCTCCAACCCCCACGTCTCGGGATCCCTCGCCTGTTCCCGGAGTTCCTCGACGCGGTCGGTGTGGTAGCAGGCCGAGCGCTGGTTCTCCACCTCGCGGAGCGGCGGGTGGCCGCGCTGGCACTCCTCGGTCGCGAACGGACAGCGGTTACTGAACACACAACTCGTCGGCTCTCTGGTGAGATCCGGTAACGACCCCGGGATGGAGACGGCCTGACTGTCGAACTCCTCGATATCCGGGAAGGAGTTCCGCAGCCCCATCGTGTAGGGGTTTGTCGGGTTCTTGAGCACGTCGTAGGTGGCGCCCTGCTCCATCACTTTCCCGCCGTAGAGCACCGACACCTCGTCGCAGGTCTCGGCGATCACGCCCATGTCGTGGGTGATCAGGAGCATCGAGGAGTCGATCTCCTCCTGGATCTCCAGCAGTTTGTGGACGATCTTGTCCTGAACGATCACGTCCAGCCCCGTCGTCGGTTCGTCGGCGATGATCAGGTCGGGATCGAGCGCCAGCGCCATCGCGATGGTGACCCGCTGGCGCATGCCCCCGGAGAACTGGTGGGGGTACTCGCCGGTCCGACTCGGGTCGAGGCCGACGATGTCGAACACCTCGGCGACGCGCTCCTTGGCCTCGGCTTTCGTCACGTCGCGGTGTTTGTTGATGGCCTGTCGGATCTGGGCGCCGACGCTCATCACCGGGTCCAAGGAGTCCATCGCGCTCTGGGGGATGTAGGCGATCTCCTCCCAGCGGATCTTCTGCCACTCCTTCTCCGAGCAGTCGAGCAGCTCCCGGCCGTTGAACTTGATGCTGCCCGCCTCGACGTTGCCGTTCTCGTCGAGGAGGCCGAGCACCGAGTGAGCGATCGTGGACTTCCCACAGCCGGACTCGCCGACCAGCCCGTAGTTGCTTCCGTCGCCGATATCGAACGAGACGCCGTTGACCGCGTGGACGTCGACGGCGGAGGTACTGTACGTGATCTTCAGGTCTTCGACTTCGAGTAGGCTCATTCGTCACCTCGCAGTTCAGGGTTGACGACTTCCTCGAAGGCCCGTCCAACCAGGAAGACGGAGGTAGTTACCGCGGCGATACCGATCGCTGGCGGGAACACCCACCACCACGCCTCGCGCATGCCGCCGGACGCGAACACCTGTCGGAGCATCCGGCCCCACGAGGTGGTCGTCGGGTCGCCGAACCCGAGGAACGCCAGCGACGCCTGCCCGGCGATGGCCCACGCCACCGCGTAGGCGGTGTAGAGGAACCCGATCCCCAGCACGTTCGGCGCGACGTGGAGGAACATGATCCGGAAGTGGCCGGCCCCGCTTGCCCGCGCGGACTTGACGAAGGTACGCTCCCTGACCGTCAACACCTCCGAGCGGATGACCCGGGCGGGCATCTTCCAGAAGAACGCGACGATCACGGCCGTGATCAGCGTGACGCTGGGCGTGACGAACGTCAGCACCAGCAGCGCCATCGGCAGGAACGGCAGCGAGAACGTCAGGTCGGTCAGTCGCATCAGGAACTCGTCGACGCGGCCGCCGAAGTAGCCGGCCACGAGGCCGACGAGGAACCCGACGATGCCGGTGCCGACGCCGCCGAAGAAGCCGACGATGAACGTCGGCCGGGCGCCCGCCAGGAACTGACTCAGTACGTCCTTGCCGTAGGTCGTCGTGCCCAGCGGCGCCGCGTTGCTGGGCGGTTCCATGCGCCGAATCCCGCCTGCATCGGTTCGTAGCGTGTCCTCGATGGGCGCGTACGGCGCCAGTTCGGGGCCGAACACTCCGAGGAACGTGAACACGGCCAAGATACCGACGCCGAGTTTCGCGGAGTTGTCCCGAAGCACGTAGCGGGCGGTCCGGCGGGACCGTTTCAGCAGGTCGTCGAAGCGGTCTTTCGCGGTGTCAAACCTCGTTGTCGACATTAGACATCACCCTCCTCGACGGTCGGGTCGATTCTGGCGTACATCACGTCCGCGAGCAGGTTCATGGTGATGACCGCCAGCGCCATGATGAACACCGCCGCCTGAACCGTCGGGTAGTCCTGTTGGTTGATAGCCTGAACGAGCGTCCGGCCGATACCGGGCCAGGAGAACACCACCTCGAGGGTGATCACCCCCTGGAACAGCATCCCCATCCGGAGCGCGAAGTACGTTACCAGCGGGAGCATCGAGTTCCGGCCGGCACGGGCGAGCTGTTCGCGTTCGGAGAGCCCCTTCGCCCGGTGGAGTGTTAGGAACGCCGACCCCTTCCGCTCGATGACGGAGTTTCGGGCGAGCAGCAGGAAGTCGCCGCTGTAGTACAGCACCGTCGCGATGAACGGGAGGAAGTAGTGCTTCGCGAAGTCGAACGCGAAGTACGTCTCGATGTACCCCTCCGGGTTGTCGAGTGGGCTCCGCATCCCGAACGCGGGGAAGATCCCGAGTTGGTAGGCGAAGATCACCAGCAGGAAGATGCCCGTGACGAACACCGGCGTCGATCGGAAGAACGTCGTGACGACGATGCTGCTCTGCTCGAAGGTCGAGCCACGGTTCCAGCCGGCGTACAGGCCGGCGATGGAGCTTATGATCGCGGTCGTGATCAGCGCCGGCACCAGGAGTATCAGCGTGTTCATCAACCGCGGGTAGATGATCTCGGACACCGGCCGCGATTCGGCCAGCGAGTAGCCGAAGTTCAGCGTGAGTAGGCTCTGGATGTACTTGATGTACTGGACGTATATCGGTTCGTTGAGCCCGTACTGTGCCTCGATCTGGTTCACCTGCTCGGTACTGAGCCCCCCCGAGGCCACGAGCGAACTGAACGGTGTCCCCGGCAACATTCGGAGCGTGACGAAGATAACCGAGACGGACACGAGGGTCAGGAGGAACGCGATGATGATCCGTTTGATGAGGAATCGACGAAAAGTCATGGAGAGAGAGGGTAGTTAGGAGAAGTCGGGCTGGTCCAGGTCCTCGCGGTTGGCGTGGCCGTCCTCAACTCGCGCCGCGAAGGCGTCCCACGCGTCCCCGGTGGGCCACACGAGGTTGTCGTCGCCGTCGAAGGTGTAGCCCGCTTCCTGAAGCATCGTTCGGGCCCCCTCGACGTCGTACTCGTAGGTGGGGATGTCGCCGTTGTAGAACGGGGTCAGCATCGGCGAGAGGAGGTTCTGCCCCTGGATCACGTCGGCGCGACCGCCGAGGACGCCCTCGACGAACCCCTCCTTGTCCGTTGCGTGACTGAGCGCCTGCCGGAACTGCTTGTCCCGCAGCAGCGGGACGGTGTGGTTGAGGTGGACGTCCAGCGGCGCGTAGTTGCTCGAGGTCTGTTTCTCGACCCCATCGGTCCTGGCGGCGCGGTCGGCCTGGCCGTTGGCCAGCGTCGTCCCGGTGGCGTCGATGTCGCCGGACTGGAGCGCGCCGATCAGCGCGTCGGTGTTGCCGACGTTCGCCCAGACCATCTCGTCGATGCCGTCGCCGGCGACGAAGTACTCGCCCAGGATCTCCTCGCGGGTGTCGTCGTCCCACATCCAGTGGTCCTCGTACTTCTGGACGCGGAACTGCGAGCCCTGGTTCCAGCTACCGAACTGGAACGGCCCGGTCCCGACGGGGTTGTCCGGGTTGTAGTTTGCCGGGTTCTCGACGTCCTCCCAGCGGTGCTTGGGAATGATCACGCTACGCACGGCACGCTGAGTGAGGAACGCTGCATCGGGTTGCTTGAGATTGAACCGAACACGGCCGCCGTCGCCCTCCTCGACGATCTCGACGCTCTCGATGGGGGCGTAGAACGGCCCGACTGCCGGCGCGTTGTACTCCTTGAACAGTTCGACGCTGAACTTCACGTCCGCCGGCGTGAACTGCTCGCCGTCGTGCCACTGAACCCCCTCGCGGAGGTCCATCTCGACGGTCGTGTCGTCGACGACGTCGGCGTTGACCGCCAGCGCCGGCACGATTTCGAGTTCGGGCGAGGCGTCGTAGAGGCCATCGTAGAGGTTTGTCAGCCGTTTCTCCTCGGGGCCGCCGGAGGCCCACGGGAGGTTCAGTCCGCCCATCGACGCGGTGATACCTTTCACCCACGTCGTGGAGTCGCCGGTCGGCTGGAGGTTCACCTGCGTCCAGACGAACGAGTCCCGTGTCGTCCCGTTACCGGGGGTCGGGACGTACCCCTCGAAGTCGGCCGTGTTGGCCGCCGTGATGACGTCAGTGAACGCGATGGAGTTGATGTAGGCGTCCTCGCTTGCCTTCTGTTGGATCTCGCCACAGAGCTCCGCACGGCGCTGTTGATCCTTGATCTCGGCGGCCTGCTCCTCCAGTAGCTCCGTGATTTCGTCGTTCCAGTAGTTGAAGTAGTTCCCGCCGGTCTCCGGATGCATCCGCATCAGGAACGGGTTGGGGTCGAGCCCACGCTGGGGGTCCGGCCCGTGGGTGTTCATCGTCACCGGAACCGTGTGGCCGGTGTCGGCGGGCCAGTACTCGTCGTACATTACGTTAGTCGGCACGTCGTCCAGTTCCGTGGGAACCCCGAGGTCGTTGAACGCCCGCTGGATCATCAGCGCGTGTTCGCGCATCCACGGCTCCTCGTCGCTGGCGAAGTTGATCGTTATCGGCGCCACCGACGCGCCCTCAGTTGCGGTGTACTCGACCGGAATTTTGTCGTTGTTCTTGTTCTCGATCGGCCAGTCGTTCCAGAACTGGGTCTCGATAGTTTCGCCGTCGGGCACGGGACTGTTGCTCCCGCCACCGCCGCCACCGCCGCCTCCGCCACCACCGCCGCCGCCGTCGCCCCCACAGCCGGCGAGCCCGACCGCCGCAAGTGCGGCGGTCGTTGTCAGCATTCGCCGGCGTGTCGTCCCGGTGGACTGGTGGCTGTTTTCAATCTTGTCAGACATTGTCACGCCCAACTCTGAGAGTTGCTACTACATAATTGTGAGGGGTAGGAATGACCATAGCGTATGATAGTTTACCAAGTAATACATGTTAGGTATCTCCTACCGCCCGGTTTTGCTGGAAAATGCAGGGTGAAACGGGGCGAAAAACGACGGTACGCGGCGATTACCGATCGCGCGCGGAGCCCGTACTCCCGAAGGGCTAACTTTCAGGCGTCTAACAATGGACCATGTCTCCCGTCTCTGACGCCGCCGTCCCGCGCCGGAAGATCGCTCGCCTCACTGGACCGGCAGCGGTAATCGTCACGCTCGGGGGCATCCTGCTGGCGACGACGCTCTCGTCGACGTTCGACTGGCAGGCCAGCGCCCTCTCGGATCTGGGCGTGGCGCCAGCGACCGCGTGGCTGTTCAACGGCGCGCTCATCGGCGGCGCCGTCGTCGGGATCCCGTTCGCGTGGGCGCTGTGGTCCGCCGCTCCCGGCGTATTGGGACAGATACGGGCGGCGTGCTACCTACTCGCCATCGTCACCATGGGCGGCGTGGGCCTCGCGCCGTCTGGCAACCCACTCCACTTCCCGTTCGCCGTCGCGTTCTTCCTGCTCGCCGCACTCACGGGCGTCGTCGACGGCGTCGCGCGGTTCCGCCTCGTGCACGGGAAGCTATCGATACTGGTCGGCGTGCTCGCCGTCCTCGTCTGGCCAGCGTGGCTGATCTGGATTGACGGCGGCGGCATCGCCGTTCCGGAGTTCGTCTGCGCGGTGCTGTTCGGAGTCTGGGTCGTCGCGCTCAGCCCCGAACGCCCCGGGCAGCCACGGTAAGCGATCTGCCTAATCGACCAACTCGGCGAACGCGTCGATGGCGTCGTCGTCGCCGGCCACGACCAGCGTGTCGCCCTCCCGGATCCGGAACCCGGCGTCGACGCGCGTGATGGTCTCGCCGTCCCGGTCGACGGCGAGCACCGTACAGCCAGTCCGAGCGCGCACGTCCGCCTCCCCGAGCGTGCGGCCGACGATGGCTGGCGCCTCGCGGCGGACCAACTCGACCTGCGTCTCGGGGGTTATCACCTCCTCGTCAAGGAGTTTCGAGGCGAGCATCCGGCCGCTGACCGTCGGGAGCGAGAGCACGTAGTCGGCGTCCGCGCGGTAGAGCTTCGGCGCCGAGTCGGCGTCGTTGGTCCGGGCGATCAGCCCCGTATCGGGGGCGACCTGTCGGGCCACCAGCGCCGCGAACAGCGCGGTCGTGTCCTCGCCGACCGCGAGCACCAGCACGTCGGCGTCGCCGGTTTCGGCCTCCTCGAGCGTGGACGGTTCGGTCACGTCGCCGACCACGTCGACGCTCGGGCCCTCCTCGATGTCGACGACGGTCACCGAGAGCCCCGCGGCCGTGACAGTCTCCGCGACGGTGGAGCCGACGACGCCGTAGCCCGCGACGACGATGTGGTCCGTAGCGGTCCTGTCGGTCGGGAGGCTGTTCTCCTTCATCTGTTCGACGCCGGCCTCGGGGCCGACGACCAGCAACACCGTGTGCTCGTCGATGCGTCGGCCGGGATCGGGCGCGCCGGCGAACTCCCCGCGGAACCACGCGCCCACGACGTTCGTCCCCGGGAGGTCGTCGATGCCGCAGTCGCCGAGCAGTTGGCCATCCAGCGGAGAGCCGCGCTGGACCAGGATCTCCGCGACTTCGAGGTTCTCGTCGATCTCGACGGCGTCCCCGAGTTCCGTGGAGACGGCCGTCGACGCCTTCCCCGCCAGCGACTCGCCGAGCACCCGCCGGGGCTGGATCACCTCGTCGGCGCCCGCGTAGCGGTGGTAGTCCCCGTGGCTCCGGTCCTCGACCAGACTCAGCACGCGCGTCTCGGGGGCGACGTGTTGCGCCGCGAGGATCACGCTGGCGTTGGTCTCGTCGTCCGTCGCCGCGACCACCGCCGCAGCGTCGTCGGCCGAGACAGCCGCCATCGTATCGACGTCCTCGGGATCACCCAGGACCACTTCGACGCCGTCCGCGGCCAGCGTCTCCACGGTGTCGCGGTCCTCTTCGACGACCACGTACGGCTGTCCGCGCGCCTCGAGTTCGGTGAGCAGCGTGTCGATCGTCGGCGAGAACGTACAGATCACGATGTGTCCCTCGCCGTCGAACGTCCGCGGCGGCCCCGAGGCCAGCGCCTCCGCGAACAGCGGCAGCACGAACACCGGCAGCGTGAGGAAGATGAGCGCGACGCCGGTGAACTGCATCGCGATGGAGAGCGCGAACATCGCGCTCGAGTCGATCTGGTCGGCGTGCTCGCCGTAGCCGACGGTGGTGAACGTCTCGACGACGACGTGCAGCGCCTCGATGAACCGCATCTCCACCCCCTCGATCCGGGCCATCCCGAACCGGTAGAGCAGTGCGTACAGCAGTATCACCGCGGCGGTCCCCAGGAGGAAGAGCCCTGCGCGCCGCGCCGGATTCGCCATGTCCCGGCTTCAGGTCCGGGGGGCTAAAACCCGCCGGCCGCGTCTGACGCCGGTCGCGTCTTCCACCGGTCGCGTATCACGCCGGTCCGCCTCACGCCGGTGTGCGGTCGACGGGCCGAACCGCGAACATGGCGACGCCGGCCAGCGCGAGCAGCCCCGCTGCGAGCAGGAACGACTGCCCCCAACCCAGCGACGCGATGAGCACACTCGTCACCGTCCCGCCGAGGACGCTCCCCCAGAGTTTCCCCGTGTACAGCACCGCGTAGTTCTCCGAGGAGTTGGCCGTGCCGTAGTAGTCGCCGATCAGCCCCGGGAACACCGCGAACACGGGGCTCCGGAAGAACGCGGCCGCGCCCACGAGTGCGACGAACGCGGCGCCGAACCCCTGCCCGCCGGCGACGACGGCGCCCGTGATGGCGAGCGCGCCCAACAGGAGCGAGACGCCGACGGTCCGGGTCGGACTCACTCGGTCGGCGACGCCGCCGCCGACGATGACGCCGCTCCCGTCCCCGAGCGCGATAGTCGACGCCGCGCCGGTCGCGACGGCCGCCGGGAGGCCGAGACCGTCGGCGAACGCGATCGCCTTCTCGACGAGCATCAGCCCGACGCCGTTGACGACGACGAACACGCCGTACAGCGCCCAGAACTGCCACGTCCGAATCGCCTCGCGCCAGCCGTAGTCGGGCGCGTCGCCGACGCCCGCGCTCGTCTCGGTCGGGGCCTCGTTCTCCGACTTCTCGGGTCGCGCAGGCTCACTCTCACCGGGATCCCGGATGACGACGACGCCGGCGAGACAGGCGACCGCAACCAGCCCCGCGAGCACGAGCACCGACGCGCCGAACGAGCCGCCGATCCCGCCGCGAACGATCGGAATCAGGGCGACGCTCAACCCGCTGTAGGCCATCGTCACCAGTCCAGTCGCGAGGCCTCGGTGCTTCGTAAACCACTTTACCGGCGTGTTTACCGTCACCGTGTAGACGGTTCCCGCACCCGAACCGCCGACGAGAACGGCCGCCGTCGCGGCCGCGGGCGTCGGCGCCACCGAGAGGCCACCGTACCCCGCCGCGAGCAGGATCCCGCCCACGAACAGCGGGATTCGCGGCCCGTATCGGTCCCGAACCCAGCCGGCAGGGAACTGCGAGAGCGTCTGGGCGACGATGAGCAGCGTGAACAGCGTGCCCATGGTCGCCTCCGAAGCGCCGACCTGCGCCCCGAGCGGTCCGCGGAGCGACGACCAGACGAACTCGTAGCTCCCGGCGGCGCCCATCCCGAGGGCGCCGACGAGGACCAGCCACCACCGCGAGAACGGCAGCGCGCGGTCGGGAGCCGTCGATTCAGTCGTGCGACCGGCCATCTCAGACGGGGCGAGTGCGCTGGCCGTCGGGCAGGGCCGAGTTGGTGGCCTGGACCAGAAGCACGCTGCTCGACTCGCTGGCGACGCCGGAGTGAACCGTACGCATGGTCGCGGCAAGGGCCGAGGTGTACTTAATCCCCGAGAGTTGGGCTGGGGCTGGCGCCCAAGAGCTATCCACGCCGGCGCCCACGGGTCGGCTGTGACCCGCCACGTGACCCGGGAGGCCGACGGCCCCACGTATCTGGACGAGGAGGATATCGACCCCGAGAAGGGCGACATCGCGGTCTGTCGCTGCGGCCTCAGCGACGAGCACCCGTTCTGTGACGGCTCCCACCGCCGGACCGAGGACGAAGGTGACGGCGTCTACTGCTACGTCGACGGCGAACGCCCCGAAGTCGCGAGCGTCACCTTTGCCGACGGCGAGACCGTCGAGTACAGCGACGGGGAGTCGGACTGACTCCTCAGCGAGTCGCTGTATCGGGTGAGAACGGGTATTTCGGGTAGGAGATGGTCGATTCTGAGGCTGCCGGCTCCTCGACGATGAACTGGCTGGCGATGGCTTTGACTTCCTCCATCGATTTCGGTTCGTCAACGACGTTCGGGAACGGGATGGTTCCGTTGACTTCGTTGAGGAACGCCGCGTGACGGGCCTCGACGCTGTGAATGCTGATCGCCGCGTTGAACACGTCGTCGTTGTCGACGGTGGGTGCCGCGCCGGCGTAGGCGGCGACGCCCGTGTTCTCCAGGGCCTTCGCGACGCCGAAGAACTCCGAGGGCGTCTCGTAGCCGAAGTCGTAGGTCGCTTCCTCGACCGGCGTGCCACCGAGTGCGTTGATCGTGTCCGTGATCGCGGTTACGTGCGCCGCCTCGTGGTCGCCCACGGTCCGGAGGTAGTCGGGCACCATCTCGCGCACTTCGTCGCCGAACGGGTCGAGCGCGTCGGCGTCCATTAGCTCGTCGTCGCTGAACTCGTCGAGGCCGTCACGGTAGAACGCGTTCTCGAGGTGCTCGAGCGTGAGCGCGTAGTTGAGCACGTCGAGGTCGCTGGTCTCGTCCGGGAGCGTGCGTTGGAGTGGCGGCCGGTGCTCGCGCAGATCGTAGACGCTCGGGTCCACCTCGCTGGTGATGAAGCCGCTCGCGATGTCGAGGACCTCCTCGATGGATTTGGCTTCGTCGAAGGCCTTGGGGAACGGGCTCGTACTGTTGACCACGTTCAGGAACGCCGCGTGGCGGGCCTCGACGCTGTGGATGCCGGCCGCGACGGCCAGCAGGTCGTTGTCGACGATCTTGGACGCTGCACCGGCGTAGGCGGCGACGCCCGTGTTCTCGAGGGCGGCGGCGATGGCGAAGAACCCCGAGGGACTCTCGTAGCCGAAGTCGTAGGTCCCCTCGCCGACCGGGTCGCCGCCGAGCTTCTTGATAGTCGCGGTCAGTGCGTCCACGTGGGCCTCCTCGTGGTCCCGAACCGTCTCGAGGTAGCGGGGGACCTGCATCCGGACGTGGTCACTGAACTCCTCGAGCGCGTCCGCCTCCTTCAGCTGCTCGTCGCTGAACTCCTCGAGGCCGTCGCGGTAGAACGCGTACTCCAGGTGTTCGAGCGTGAGCGCGTAGTTCAGCAGCGGCACGTCGGGGGCGGCGATGGTGTCCTTGCAGGGTAGCCCGTCGCTCCACCCGGCGGACATCCCCTTCGGGCGGTCGTGGGTCGAGGCCAACTGCTCGCGTTCGGCCGCGAGTGCGTCCTGTGCGGCCTCGTTGGGGTTCACCCAGCGCGTGCCAGCGATCTGGACGCCGATGATGTGGCCGTTCGGCACGTCCGAATCGTCGGTCGAGAGGGTGTAGTTGCCCGTGAAATGCGGTTTCCCCTGCGGGGACGGGTCGAGTTCGTTCGGGCCGACGATGAAGCCGACCTCGTACTCCCCGTTTGACTCCCGGGCCATCAGCACGTCGGAGTTACCCGCGACACAGATCGAGAGCTTGCTCGTGCCGGTGAACGCGGGCTTGTCGATCGCTTTGTGGGCACTGGCCGTCCCGGTCAATCCGGCACCGGCCGCGGCGCCGATACCGAGCCCCTTCAGCACCGATCGGCGATCGACGTTGGTTTCGCGCCTATCCTTGATCGTCTGGAATGGATCGAAGTTTGCCACGCTCGGACCGACGACCATGAACTGCTAAGTTATGATCACGTTTCAGCCGGTATGCAACGGATACGGAAGGCTGACGAATCGACGCCGGGAACAGGGGGCAGGATGTGAAATGGATGACTACGGGTTCGTACCAGTTCCCGGCGCATCGAATCGCCCGACACGGAACTATTAGGCCGATAGCGCGCGGAGTAGAACGTGTGTACCGAACCGGTCATCTCGGGGTATCGTTGTTGGTGTTCGCTCCCATCGGCTACCTGTTCCTCGCCGCCGGCGAACCGCTCGCCGCGGTGGTGACTGGCGGCACTATGCTCTGGTTGTCGATGCTTCCCGACGTGGATCACCGCATTCCGGGGGTCCCGCACCGCGGACCAACTCACTCGCTCCTGTTCGCCGTGCTCGTCGGCGTGGCCTTCGCCGGGGCAGGTGCGATGCTGGCCGAGGGACTCGGTATCGGCGACCGGGCCCTGCTCCCGACGCACGGGTTCTTCCTGGGCTTCGTCACCGTCGGCGCCCACCTGCTCGGTGACGTGCTCACGCCCGCCGGCGTCAACCTGTT
>Ga0136556_1001155_pt1 | contig 13856 bp, 16 predicted proteins | sample AntRauTorckE6831_FD_104780 | JGI IMG/M metagenome (GOLD analysis project Ga0136556, IMG submission 104780) | Saline lake microbial communities from Rauer Islands, Antarctica - Metagenome Torckler E6 #831 | ecosystem: Environmental > Aquatic > Non-marine Saline and Alkaline > Saline | place... | reverse complement strand
GGTCGTGAGGCCCACCACGTCGGCTTTCCAGCCCTCGCGGAGCGCGCCCACGCGCTCGAAGCCGGCCGCGTCGGCGCCGTTGCGCGTCGCCATCTCGAAGGCCGTCTCGGCGGCGATAGCGGTCGGGTCGAGGTCGTCGACTTTCGCGAGCAGGCTGGCCTGCCGCATCTCGGTGAACGCGTCGAGGGTGTTGTTGCACGGCGGACCGTCGTTGCCCAGCGCGACGTTGATCCCGCGGTGGAGGTAGTCCTCGACGGGCGCGATGCCGGATGCGAGCTTCATGTTCGAGGACGGACAGTGGGTGACGTTGGTGCCCGTCTCGGCGAGCACTTCGCGCTCGGATTCGTCGGTGTGGACGCAGTGGGCCAGCACCACGTCGTCGCCCGTGAGACCGACCTCGTCCAGCCAGTGGACGTTCCGCATCCCGGTTTCGCTCTCGACGGTCGCGATCTCGTCCTCGTTCTCGCTGGCGTGGGTGTGGATCCGGACGCCGTCGTAGCGATCCGCGAGTTCGCGGGCGCCGCGCAGGCATTCTTCCGTGCAGGAGACCGCGAATCGCGGCGTCACGGCGTACTGGATCCGGCCGTTCTCGGCGCCGTGGTGGCGGCGGATCAGCGCCTCGCTGTCCCTGAGGGCTCGGTCGGTGGCTTCTTCGAGGCCGTCGGGGGCCTCCTTGTCCATCAGCACCTTCCCAATCCGGGCACGGATGCCGCGCTCCCGGGCGGCCTCGAAGGCGGCGTCGGCGTGGTTGACCGAGAGGTGGTCGACGACGGTGGTAGTTCCCGACGCGAGACACTCGAGATAGCCGAGTTCGGCCGCGAGACGCATCCCCTCGGCGTCGAGGCCGGCCTCCATCGGGAGGACGTAGTCGAACAGCCAGTCGAGCAGTTCGGCGTCGTCGGCGACGCCCCGGCCCAGCGACTGGACGGAGTGGACGTGCGCGCCGACGAGGCCCGGGGCGACGATGTCGAACGCGCGGTGCTCGTGGCCCGGGAACCGGTCGCGGAGTTCGGCGGCGGACCCGACGGCTTCGATGCGGTCGCCCGCAGTGACGACGGCGCCGTCCTCGAGGACGGTGTCGGCGTCGACGACGACGGTTCCGGTGAGTAGCATCCCCTCCGTGGGAGGGAGTGGGGGATTAAGAGCGTGACTATCGAGGCGGTCTCAGAACCCTAGCGCGTCCAGCAGGTCGAACCCCCAGCCGAGGCGCTCCATCCCGACGTAGCCAACGTAGATGCCGAGGATGGCGACGATGCCGGGGAGTTCCGGCGGCGCCGGCAGGGGGAGGCGGAGGAACGTGAACAGCGCACCAGTGGTGATGCCGACCGCGAGGGCGGCGACGACGGCGACGAGGTTCATAGCCTCGGTATCGACGGGCCGAGCGGCCGTAAAAGCGACTATCGCCGCCGGGCCGGAGTCAGCACCGTTAACCGTCGCCCGAACCGACTTACGGCTATGAGCTACGAGGCCGACATGGAGAACCCCGAGAACCCCGTCGCGACGATCCAGACCACCCACGGCGACATCGTCGTGGAACTGTTCCAGGACCGCGCGCCGACGACCGTGCGGAACTTCATCACGCTGGCGACCCAGGCCGAGAACTACGAGGACGCCGAGGTCGGCCCCGAGGGCGAGGCCTGGGAGGACGACGGCGAGAAGCGCGTGGACCCCCTCTACGAGGACGTCGCGTTCCACCGCATCATCTCCGGGTTCATGATCCAGGGCGGCGACCCGGACGAGAGCGGTCGCGGCGGCCCCGGCTACGAGTTCGAGGACGAGTTCCACGAGGACCTGACCCACGACGGCCCCGGCATCCTCTCGATGGCCAACTCCGGCCCCAACACGAACGGCTCGCAGTTCTTCATCACGCTGGACGCCCAGCCCCACCTGGACGGCAAGCACGCCGTCTTCGGCCGCGTCATCGACGGCATGGACGTCGTCAAGGATCTCGGTTCGGTGCCGACCGACCGCAACGACCAGCCACAGGTCGACGCCGTGCTGGAGTCGGTCGCGATCGACGAGAGCGCCGAATAGGCCTCTCGTCTGCCCGCCGGACGTAGTCCGGCGATGTCGACGAGTAAAGTCACGCCGGGGCGCGGTTCTGCAGTTTCCACACCTGCCAGCGACGCGACCACGCTGATTGCGCTCCACATAAGCGTTGCCGGCAAGGCTTATCCCCGTCCGTGGTAGAGTTTCACATGCACAGTATGTTCGAGCAGTTCTCCAGCGGCTACTACCTGGGCGTGTTGTACGTCGAACCCGGCGACGAGCGCGCCGCCCTCAACGTCGACGACCACGAGGCAGTCAACCGACAGCTCTACGCCGACAGCGACGGGATCGAACGGCTCGACTCCCCGCTCGTGATGAAACTCGACGGGACCCACTTCCCGGTACGGGGGAAGGAAGGCGTCCCCACGGGCACGCTGACCGTGCCCGCGCCGCTGGCCGACGACGAACTCCCGGCGCGCCGTGAGGTGTTCCTCGCCCGCCCGGAGCGGGCCGGTCAGCTCCTGAAGTACGGCGGCTGGCGGCCCGAAGACGCAGCCTAACGGCCCGCACGCGGTCCATTACTTTACCACAGCAGTGGGTTGTTGTGATCATGTCGAAAACAGAGCCGAAGAACACGAAAGTCGAGGGCAAACTCCGTGAAGCGCTCGACGCCGCCGAATCTCGAGAAGCGCGGTACCACATCCGTGAGTCGATGCAGTTCCTCCACCTGGAAGACGACGAGGACGAGGAGTAGCCCCGAAGCTACAAACCGCTCGCCGCCCGCGGGTTCGGTATGCTCGACCGCCTGCTGGGCCGCGTTCACCTGAAAGCACGAATCGACGAACTCGAGGAGGAGTGTCAGGGCCTCCAGGCACAGGCCAAGTCAGCGAAGGAGAGCCGCGCCGAAGCCGTCAGCGCCCGGCAGGACGCCGAACGCGAGGTCAATCGACTCGAGGACCGGATCACCGAACTCGAGGACCGCCTCTCCCGTGCCGAGGGCGACGCCGACGCCGGTCTGACCTACCGCCACCAGGAAACCGCCCGCAGCGACCGCGTCGCCGCTATCGCCGAACGACTACGGAGCGTCGACGCCCCCCGAGAGGGCGCACTGACCGCGTTCGTCGACGACGGCGACCTGCCCGACGCCGTCCGGGAGACGCTGGGCGACCGCGCGCCGCTGGTCTCGCAGGCCACGCCCTGCCTCGTTTGTGCCGACGACGCCGGCCTCGTCGCGACGGCGCTCTCGCTCCCCGTCGAACCCGAACCGTTCGTCGAGTGGGACGACGGGTTCCGCGTGGATCCGGCGTGGGTTCGCCCGACCGGTACCCTCTGTTTCGCGCTCGTGCGATCCGACACCTTCGCCCTCGGCCTGTACGAGGACGGCGACCGCGTCGAGTTCGTGGGGTTCGAGAGCGACGTGATGAACGAGCACTCGAAAGGCGGGTTCTCGCAGGACCGCTTCGAGCGCCGCCGGGACAACCAGATTTCCGAACACCTGGAGAAGGCCGCCGAAGCCATCGAGCACCACGCGGGCGACGCCGACCGCGTCGTCGTCGTGGGCGAGAAGAGCGTGCTCGGGGAACTCCGGAGCCTCGCTGACGCCACGGCGACCGTCGACGCCACCGGCGACCCGGAGGAAGCGCTGGCCCACGCCTTCTCTGACTTCTGGAGCGTCCGCGTCCGCGGGCTCTGACCGCCCCGCCGTCTCCCGGGCCACCGATTTATCTACCCGCTCCCCTATGGCCACACCATGACCGGACAGAGACGGCTGGCGATCCTCGCCCACGAGAAGTTCCCGGACAGCGCCAAAACCGCCCTCGGCGTGATGCGCTACAGCGACGACGAAACCGTCGCCGTCGTCGACCGCGAGACGGCCGGCAGCCGGGTTCACGACCACATTCAGACGATCCCGGACGCGCCCATCGTGGGCGCGTTCGATGACGTCGACGGCGAAGTCGACGCACTCCTCATCGGTATCGCGCCCATCGGCGGCGGCTTCGACGACTCCTGGCGCCCGGACGTCCGCGCCGCCCTAGAGGCTGGCATCGACGTGGTCTCCGGCCTCCACTACTTCCTCAACGAGGACGAGGAGTTCGCCGAACTCGCGGCCGAGAACGGCGCCGAGATCCACGACGTGCGAAAACCTCATCCCGGCATCGGCGTCGCCGAGGGGAGATCCGACGAAATCGACGCGGAGGTCGTACTCACCGTCGGCACCGACTGCTCGGTCGGGAAGATGACCGCGACCTGCGAACTCGTCGACGCCGCCCGGGAGGCCGGCATCGACGCCGGCTTCATCCCGACGGGCCAGACCGGGATCATGATCGCCGGGTGGGGGAACCCCGTCGACCGCGTGGTCTCTGACTTCACCGCCGGCGCCGTCGAGGAGATGCTGCTGGAGAAAGGCGACGAGCACGACGTGCTGTTCGTCGAGGGGCAGGCGAGCATCATCCACCCGGCCTACTCCGCGGTCACCTGCGGGATCCTCCACGGCTCGATGGCGGACAGACTGGTGCTGTGTCACGAGGCCGGCCGCGAGGTGGTCCACGGCTACGAGGACACCGAACTCCCGCCCCTCGCGGAGTACATCGACCTCTACGAGTCGGTCGCGGCCCCGGTCCACGAGACCGAGGTCGTCGCCGGCGCGCTGAACACGCGGAGTATCGACGACGACGAAGCGGCCCGCGAGGCCGTCGAGTCGTTCGGCGAGGAGATCGGCGCCCCCGCGACCGACCTGGTCCGGTTCGACGCCGACGAGATCGTGGAGCAGCTATGAGCCTCGAAACGACGTTCGAGCGCGTCTCGCTGCCGCTGGCTGACGCGTTCACCATCTCCCGGGGCACCCAGGAGACCGCCGAGAACGTGATCGTCGAGATCACCGACGAGGGCGGGATGACCGGCGTCGGCGGCGCGGCCCCCTCACCCCACTACGGCGAGACCGCCGACACCGTCGAGGCCGTCCTCCCGGCCCTGCTCGACGTGGTCGAAGCGGTCGGCGATCCCCACGCTCTCACCGAAATCGAGGCGCGAATGCGCGAGACGGTCGAGCGCAATCCCGCCGCGCGCTGTGCGGTCTCCATCGCGCTCCACGACCTCGCCGCGAAACGGACGGGCCTGCCGCTCTATCGGCTCTGGGGCCTCGACGCCGACGAGACGCCGACCAGTTCCTTCACCATCGGTCTCGATACGACCGGTCGAATCCGTGAGAAGACCGAGGACGCCGTCGACGCGGGCTACGACGTGCTCAAAGTCAAACTCGGCACCGACCGGGATCGGGAGATCATCGAGACGATCCGCGACGCCGCGCCCGACGCGACGCTGCGCGTCGACGCCAACGAGGCGTGGACGCCCCGCGAGACCGTCGAGAACTCCCGCTGGCTCGCCGAGCACGGCGTCGAGTTCATCGAACAGCCAGTGCCCGCCGAGGACCCCGAGGGCCTGCAGTTCGCCTACGAGCGCAGCGAACTCCCCATCGCCGCCGACGAGTCCTGCGTGACACTCGAGGACATCCCCGAGATCGCCGACAAGTGCGACATCGCGAACCTCAAACTCATGAAGTGCGGGGGACTGCTGGAGGCCAAACGGATGGTCCACGCCGCCCGCGCGGAAGGGTTGGAGGTGATGCTCGGCTGTATGATCGAGAGCAACGCCAGTATCGCCGCCGGTGTCCACCTCGGGCCGCTACTGGACTACGCGGACCTCGACGGCTCGCTGCTGCTGGCGTCGGACCCCTACGACGGCGTCGACCTCGCGGAGGGGAAACTGCGCCTCGCAGAACTGGGGCTACCGGGGACCGGCGCGCGCGACGAGGAGTAACCCCCTTTCCGCAACCGCTCACTCCTCGAACTCGATCTCCTGGGTAGTCTCTCGGAGGATGAACGGGCCGATCGCCAGCGTGCGCTTGGTGACGGTGACGATACGGAGGATGTACGAGAGTAGCACCGCGAACGGGAGGAGTCCGACGGCGACGATGCCCGCCACCTGCAGCAGCGAGTTGGGAATACCCAGTAGCGTCCCGTGGACGGCGTCAACGTCGAAAAACAGCAGCGCCCACATCGCGACCAGCAGCGAGGGCAGCGACACCCAGAGGATGGTCCGTGAGAGGTTGATCAGTTCCCACTGGAAGTAGAGCGTCTTGAAGTGCTCGCGGGCGGGCCCGAACAGTTCGAGTACGCTCGCGAGTGCCTCGAACCGGTCGATAGCGTGCTCGCTCAGCGTCGCCTCGTTGTCGGCGCTGAACCGTTGGGCCGCGTAGAGTTTCCAGGAGTAGTTGAAGTCCAAGGCCGCCCGGACCACCTCGAACTCGCCGAACTCGGCGTCCTCGAGGTCCGAACTGACACCTCGGCTGTTCTCTTGGATACCGTCGACGAACTCGGTGATCCGGTCCCGGAGATCCGCGTCGGGCAGGTCGGCGACGGCCGACTCCACCTCCTCGGCGCGGCGCTCGGTCGCGCGCACCAGCGCCCGGAGGAACGCCGACGGCTCGGTCGGACTCACCGACTCCTCGATCACGTCGGCCACGTCGGAACGAAACGTCGTCGACTCCTCCATCCGGTTGCGCTGGTCGCCGACGGCGCCCTGCTCCTGGGAGAGCACCAGCTGTGAGATGGTCAGCACCAGCGTCACGATCGTCACGACCGACGTGATGAGCGCCTGCCCGAGCGTATCGACCGGGTCGCCGTCCGTGAGCAGCACGTCGACGGGGGTCGAGTGGAGAGCGCCGCCGGCGACGACGGTCAGAAAGAGGACGCCGACGATACCGAGCGCGACCAGCCAGCGGTCCGCGCCCATGTACAGCCAGAGTTTCGCAGTGCTCACGTTCGCTCGCTCGCGGATCGTGTCCCGTGTTTCCCCGGAACCGTCGTCGTCACTCACGGCGACACACCTCGGCAGCGCTCACTCCGCGGGAGGGCGCCGGGAGCGAACTCACTCTTCGTCCCGTAGCTCCTCGAGTTCGCTCTCTATCTCGGGGTCGGTCGTCTCGGTCTCCGACTCGGTCTCGGCGTCGTCGGCGCCGTTGGATTCAGTCCCGCCGAGTTCGCCCTTGAGCGTCGCGAGTTCCGACTCGACCTCCGAGTCGGTCCGGCCCTGTTCGAGTTCGCGGTCGATGCTGTCCTCGTCCGAGAGCGCGTTCTCGAAGGCGCCGGTTTCCTGGAGTTCGTCCATCGCCTCCGCGCGGGCCTCCATCTCCTCGGTTCGCTCCTCGGAGCGCTCGATGGCGCGGGACACGTCGGCCATCTCGTCGCCGGCGCCGGTCATCGCCTCGGAGACGCGGGTCTCGGCCTCCGCGGCGCTGTGGCGGGCCTTGAGCGTCTCCTTTCGCGTGCGGAACTCCTCGATCTGACCCTGCAGGTCGTTTTTCTTCTCGACGAGTCGGTCCTGTGACTCCTGGAGGTCGGCGATCTGGGTCTCCAGATCCTCGATCTCGTTCATCTTGGACTTCTTCTTTTCCAGCGCCTGCCGGGCGAGATCGTCGCGGTCCTGCCGCACAGCCTCGCGGGCCTGCTCGTTGTGTTTCTCGACGTTCTCCTCCAACCGGCGTTTCTGGATCTGCAGGCGCTTCTTCTGGGTCGTGAGGTCCGCGATACCCTGTTTGACCTCCTGGAGCCGATCCCGCATCTGCTCGTAGGAGTAGTCGAGGGTCTCGTTCGGGTCCTCGGCCCGATTGAGCACCGCGTTCAGCTTCGACCGGACGAGGTAGGAGGCGCGCGAGAGGATTCCCATAGCCGGACGTGGGGCCGTCAGCGCCTTAAACTTCCCGCGGAGCCGACTCGTTCGGCGACCGGAAGGCGCTTGGAACCGGGCGACCCAGCCACCGTCGTGAGCGAGCGAGTCGCCATCCCGAGTACGCGAGACGTGCCCGCGAGCCTCGATACGAGGTCGAGAGAAGCTGCGCCCGGCGACGGTCGGCCGCGCGCCGACGAAGGTGCGACCGGCGACGGTCGGCCGCGCGCCGACGAAGGTGCGACCGGCGACGGTCGGCCGCGCGCCGACGAAGGTGCGACCGGCGATGGACGGCCGCGCGCCGACGAAGGTGCACCCGGCGACGACAGCACAACTGCCGACGCCTGTGTCGTCGCCTGCCCGCCCCACCCCCAGCAGCGCGGCCACCGCGGCGATCAACGGCTGGTCGCCATCTCGGACCGTCTCGTCGACGGCGGCGTCGACTGCCTGCGGTTCGACTACGGCGACTGGGACGAGGGGTACGGCGAACTCGGCGACACGTACGACGCGCTCGCGTGGGCGAGCGAGCGCTACGAACGCGTGGGACTGGCAGGGTTCAGCTTCGGCGCCTGTCTCACGCTGCTCGCCGCGGGCGGAACCGGCGTCGATGGCGAGCCAGCGGCGACGCCGGACCTCGACGCCGTCGGCGCGCTCGCGCCGCCCCCGCGGCTGAACGCGGATCTGGACGCGGTAGCGGCGATGTCACACATCGACGCCCCCGCGACGGTCGTGTACGGCGAGCGCGACGATATCGCGGACTGGAAACCGGTCGTCGAGCGCGCGAACGAGCTCGGCTGGGAGACGACGGCGCTCTCGGCGGATCACTTCTTCGTCGGTCGGACCGGAGAAGTGGCCGACGCAGTGGGGGAGTTCCTGCTGGACGCGCTCTGACTACTGCGCGCCTTCACGGTAGCCTGCAGCCGCGTAGCTCCAGACCAGCACCAGCGCCATCGCGACGACGAACGCCCAGAACCCCACCTGGAGCCCATCGGCGACCAGCGCGGCGGGCGACGACCGTTCGATCGGTTCCCAGACGTAGACGACGCCGGCCGTGACTGTACCGACGACGAACGGCGCGAGAAAGCGCGGATCCCACAGCGAGCCGCCGGTTTCGGCGTAGCTCCCGACGTAGTTCCGGAAGGTCGAGGCGAAGATGTACACCGCGAACGCCCAGAGCACGCCGCTGACGACGGCGGCGAGCAGCGCCTGGACGTGGAACGCCCCCGCGCCAGCTAGCGATCCACCGGCGCCGACGAGGAAGGCGGCGACGACGAGGAGATGCCACGGTTCGAACCGGTCTCGGAGGGTCATCGGGCGGAAATCGACGCCGCGTGAGAAAAGCGTTCGGTCAGTTGTACTCGCGCCAGGTGTTGTCGCACTCCTTGCAGCGCAGGAACCGCGTCGGCGGTTCGTCGGCCGACGCCGTCTGGCGGATCTCGTACCAGGCCTCGCCGTGGCCACACGCCTCGCAGGTCACGTCCGAGGCGGTTGGCTTGCCCTCGTACTCGGCGTCGTCGTCGGCCTCGATCAGGTCGCCGTCGGTCTGTTCCTCCGTCGAGACGAACGCCTCCTCGGCCTCCGCGTCGCGGGGCTGGCTGGCGTCACACTCGGTACAGACCATCCGGTCGCCCTCGGCGACCATCATCGACCCACAGTCGTCGCAGAACTGCATACCCGAGCCAGCGGGGCCGGCGAGGTAAGGCTGTTCACTCCCCGTCGCGGGCGAAGCCCGAGAGCGCCTCGTCGTCGGCGGCGACCTTCGGGCAGTTGCGCACCCGGAACTGGTCGCTCTCCAGCATCTCGACGATCTCGGTCCCCTCGTTGCTGCAGGTGGCGTCCGGCGGCGCGCCGAAGAACTCACAGCGCTGGCAGTACTCGCGCTTGTTGACCACGTGCTCGTCGGCCGATTCGGTCGGCTCGGCGCCCCGGGCCGTCTCCTCCTCGAGCAGGTCCTCGGGGGCCTGTTCACCCTCGATGACGGCGTCCCAGACCGCCTCGGCGTCGACGTCCGCCACGTCGACCTCTTCGAACAGTTCCGATCCCTCGGCACCGGTCTCGGCGTCGATATCTGCCTCGAAGTCGCTGAACGGGTTCTCGTCGCCGTTCTCCCGCCGGGCTTCGACGCGCTCTCGGAGCCCCGAAAGCGGGGTCTCCTCCGCGAAATCGTCCTCAGCCGCGGCCTCGGTTTCGGTGTCGTCGCGGTCCGGCTCCCGGCCCTCGTCGGCGTCCTCAGTCATCGTCGCCGAACACCTCCTCGGCCGTCTCGGGTTCGACCGACTCGCCGGTCAGGGCCGGCCGGTCGCCAATGACCAGCGTCGCCGAGCCGAGGAACCAGCTTCCGGGTTCGATCCCCGCGAACGGCTCCTCGCAGTGGGGGCAGCGCGGCGCCGACAGTAAGCCGACGTGGACCCGCTTCCCGCAGCCCTCGCAGTCGGCGGCGGCGACGTTGCGGCTGTTGGCCTCTCGCTGGATCGCCTCGACGGCGCTCCGGCGGGCGTCGATCGCCTCGAGTTCGGCGACCCGGCGGCGCAGACTGACGACCGCGTTCGCGAGCGTGTCGAGTTTCCCGTCGGTTTCGTCGGCGCGATCCGCCAGCGTGGAGAGCACCGATTCGTAGTTGTCGAACCCGTCGGCGACCTGGCGATCGAGTTTCGCGAGTGCGCGCTGGAGCGACTCGAGGTCCTCGGCGTGTTCCGCTTCGCTGGCCGCGACGTCGTCGATGCGGTCGGCGAGGTCGGGGTGGTCGTGCTCCGCGTCGGCCTTCCCCTTCGCGACCTGCATTACCTGGACGATTCGGTCGCGCACGTCCTCGATCCGCTCGTCGTTGTTGGCGTCCAGTTCGTCGACGCGGTCGGCGAGGGCGGCGACTTGCTGATCCAACGGCTCCGCGTCGGCCCCGTCCTCGGCCGCCGCGAGGAGTCGATAGGTCGCCACCGCGCGCGTGAGCACCTCCTGTCGGTCCCGGCCGCTGTCGGCGGCCTGTTCGTCGAGCCATCCCTCGAGATCGTCCGGGAGGGACGGAGGCTGCTCTTCTGCCATCGTCGGTACTTACGTTCGGGCACGTAAGTAACTCCGCCCTACCGCGACCCGCGAGAGCGTAAGAATACAGATGTATCGGATGTGGATCGAACCGCCGGTGGTAGGGATCCGCTACCAGTACGTTTATCAACAATCTCTCGGCAGCACTGGACATGTCCCTGAACATCGGTGAGGTCCTCTCGACGGGCGTGGAGAAGTTGACGACGACGGCGGGGATCCAACTCGGGATCGCCTACGTGGTGCTCCAACTGATCACGGCGGTCGGGACGAACTCGGCCGTCGCGACGGTCGACACGGGCGCCGGTCCCACGCCCGTCGCCGGCGGCATGGGTACCTCGGCACTCGCGCTGCCTATCGGGATCGCCGGCGGCGCGGCGCTGTTCACGCTCGGACTCATCCTCAACGTCGCGCTGACCATCGTCGCCTTCCGGACGTGGCACACGACGCACACGAACTCGAGAGTATCCCCCGCGGCGTCGCCGACAACCTGCTGCTGCCCGGCGTGTTCCTCGTCGTCGCCGGCATCGTCCAAGCCATCGCGATCCTGCTCGGCTTCATCGCGCTGATCATCCCCGGCTTCTTCATCATGGTCAGCCTGATCTTCACGCAGGTGTACATCGCCGTCGAGGACGAGGGGCCGTTCGAGGCGCTCTCCTCCAGTTGGTCGCTCGCGAAGGGGAACCGCTTCCCGCTGTTCGGTCTCGGCGTGATTCTCGTCGTGGTCAGCCTGCTGGGGTCGATCCCGTCGACGATCGTCTCGATCCTGAGCCCGGTCGCTGGGTCGCTGCTGAGCTACCTCATCACGGGGTTCATCTCCGTCTTCTCGTGGGCCGTCCTCGTCGCCGCCTACGAGCAGCTCACGAGCGAGCCGTCGACGACGCCCGAAGCGGAGGACGACGGCGTCCAGCGACTCGACGACGATTCGGGCTTCGACTACGCCTGATCGCGGCCGGGTCGGCCGACGGCGCCGGTTTTAGATGGTAACCCTTAACCTCGGCGGGGTCGTTCTCTCGACTGCGGGCCGGTGGGGTAGCTTGGTATCCTTCGGCCTTCGGGTGGCCGTAACCGCGATTCGAATTCGCGCCGGCCCACTACCTTTCCCGCACTCAACGAACGGCGAGCGACAGCGAGGCGTTCCGAGTGCGGGAAGTCGTGTCGCCAAGCGAATTCGAGCACGGGAGACGAGCGCAGCGAGTCTCCCGGAGTTCGACATTCGCGCCCGCCCACGTACCACATCCCAACACGCCAGCGACCGCTTCCCACCCACCACCGAAACGCTGACTATTTGTACGACGCTACCTCCTCTCCACCCGAATGCTCGTCCTCGTCTGCGGGCTGCCCGGGACCGGGAAATCGACGGTCGCCGAACGCGTCGCCGAACTGCTCCCGGCGCGCCTGCTCCGGACCGACGTCGTCCGGAAGGAACTGTTCCCCGAGCCGACCTACGCGGCCGCGGAGTCCGCGGCGGTGTACGACGAACTGCTGAATCGCGCTCGGGAAACCCTCGCCGCTGGCGATCACGTCGTGCTCGACGCCACGTTCCGCCGGCGCGAACTCCGGGAGCGCGCCGCTGGCGTCGCCGACGACACCGACACCGAGTACCAACTCGTGCGGGTCGACTGCGCCGAGTCGGTCGTGCGCGAGCGCATCCGGAAGCGCCAGACCGAGGAGGACGACGAGAGCGACGCCGACTACGCGATCTACACCAAACTCAAAGACGAGTTCGAACCGATCGAGGGCGACGACCACCTCGTCATCGACAACTCCGGCGCGCTCTCGGAGACGCTCGACGCCGTCGACGAGGCGTTCCGCGCCGTCGCCACCGCCTGATTCTCCGCCTCGCAAGCGTTATCCCGCACGCGCCACGGAAGCTACGGTAATGGACAGGAAGACGCGCGGCTCCGTTCTCGTCGTCGGTGCGGTGGTGCTGTTGGTCGCCACCCTCGGCGTCAGCGCAGCGCTCGCGCCCGAGACGGCCGTCGCCGGCGACGACAGCGAGCGACGAACGCTCGTCGGGATTCAGGGCGGCGGCCCCGGCTGGCACGAACACGGCAGTATCGCGAACGTCGAGGGGACCGAGGTGACGTGGCGCCTCGAGAACACGGACAGCTACTTCGACGTGACGCTGCTCGACAACGGCAGCGTGATGGCCGGGTTCATGGACAGCGGCTACGAGGACTGTGTCCCCTACGAGTCGCCGTGTACCCACACCGGCTTCCGGATCCTCGACCCCGACACCGAGGAGATCCTGTACGAGTACTCCTACCCCGTCCGCTCCAGCAGTAACAGCGAGGTCCACGACGTCGAGCAGTTGGATAACGGCGAGTACCTCCTCACCGACATGGAGAACGAGGGGCTGACCATCGTGAAAAACGGCGAGGTCGTCTGGCGCTGGAACGCCAGTAGCTACTACGAGGCCCCCGACGATCCGACCCGGACCGACTGGCTCCACATCAACGACGTCGACGCACTCGGCGACGGCCAGTATCTCGTCTCGATCCGGAACGCCAACCAGATCCTCGTCGTCGACCGCCAGGAGGGCGTCGTCGAGACGATCAACACCGACGACGGCGGCCCCGACGAGTCCTGTACCGGCAACGGCCAACTCGCCGACCAGGACGGCGACGGCGACGTTCGCTGTGGCGACCCCAGCGTGCTGAACCACCAGCACAACCCGCAGTGGCTCGGCGGCGACCCGACAGGCGACGGCGAGGCGGCGATCCTCGTCGCCGACAGCGACAACGACCGCGTCGCCGAACTCCACCGCCAGAACGGCGAGTGGGAGGTCGCGTGGACGCTCGAACGCGCGGGCGGCGTCGACCTGCGCTGGCCCCGCGACGCCGACCGCCTCGAGAACGGCAACACGCTGGTGACCGACACGCTCCGGAAGCGTATCTTCGAGGTCACCCCCAACGGCACCGTCGTCTGGTCGATCAGGACCGAACGCATCCCCTACGAGGCCGACCGCGTGCCCCAAGGGGAACAGCCCCAGGGTGAGTGGTACGTCGGCGAGTCGCCGAACGAGGGCGCCAGCGAGGGGATCCCCGTCCTCTCGGACGCTGCGGCGCTGCTGCCCGGCATATTCCCGTGGCTGCCGTTCTGGT
>Ga0136556_1001151_pt1 | contig 13867 bp, 13 predicted proteins | sample AntRauTorckE6831_FD_104780 | JGI IMG/M metagenome (GOLD analysis project Ga0136556, IMG submission 104780) | Saline lake microbial communities from Rauer Islands, Antarctica - Metagenome Torckler E6 #831 | ecosystem: Environmental > Aquatic > Non-marine Saline and Alkaline > Saline | place... | reverse complement strand
CCCGGTAGGCCGACCTGTCCGGCCGGAGTTTGGCCAACTGGTACAAATGCTCGAGCAGTATCGGCCGATCCGGATAGTTTTCGCGCAGGGCTTCGAACTGGCGTTGTGCAAGCTCGAATTCCATACGCCCGAGACTGGCCATGGCCTGGGCGTAAGAAGCGGTAAACCGGGCATCCTGTTCTTCCTGCTCCGGTTCGAAGAACGCTTCCCGCACCTGCAGCCAGCTCTTGCCAAACAACCAGACCAGACCGGCTCCGGCCAGCAATCCGCCAGCGTGTGCCATGTACGCAATACCGGTGGCACCGGCAAAGTAGTAGTCGTAGACTTCCTTACCGAGCCAGACCGGCAGCAGGGCCAGAGCCGGAGCGCGAAAATAATTGAAATAAACGCCGAGAAACACGAAGAAGCGAATTTTCTTCAGGCCGTAGATGGCCACATACATGCCCATCAGGCCGGATATAGAACCGGATGCGCCCACCAGCGGTACAAGGCTGCCAGCAGAGAAGCCGGTGAAGACCAGACCGGATAATGCCCCACACAACAGGTAAGCCACCAGGTATCGGGCCGGCCCGAGTGCTTTTTCCACGGTAAAGCCCAGCAGAAACAGAAACACAAGGTTACCGATGATGTGGCCCCAGCCACCATGCAGAAACTGGTAAGTAATAAGGGTATAGAGGGAGAGTTTATCGGGCACCAGCCCCAGCTGGTAAGCGCTTATCTGTCCAAGCCATTGCTGTTCAATGGTGCTACGGTGCTCCAGCCAGTAGCGGTGCTCGGCGGGTGCCCAGATCAGTTCGGCATTTTGCTGCAGGTACTGATAGAACCGCCGGTCTGTCAGCAGGGTAACCGCCTGCCAGAGCGCTTCATCGTTTTCCCGCAGTGAGCGGAATTTTTCCAGATCCTGCGTGCGCTGTTGATTGTCCTGAAAGCGGATTTCCCGTTCCAGGTAATCTTCGTAGGCCGGAGCTTCCAGGGCCAGCAGGTCGGTGCCCAGATACTGCTCCAGTGCCACCTGCATCTTTCGTTCGTCGTCGCCCTGATAGAACAGGAATACCAGCAGGCAGGCCAGCATAAGGCCCAGCGTTACCCAGGGAGGGCTTCGCCAGTCTACGGATTTCTCTGCAGGTATAATCAGCATGGATAGTTACCGCTTGTCACAATTCATCCTTGAATGGCTGCCAGCCAGGCCCGGCTCAGCGATCCTTCAGCCGTATACCTGCCAGACATTCCACAGCAACAGGATAGCCGCACAAAGAATAGCCAGCCAGGTCAGCAGAATACCGATCATGCGGGCTTTGTGCGGTTCCCCTTTACCGTTGATCATACCCCAGGCATGCAGAATACGGCCAACCACCAGGGCCATGCCGGTCCAGTAAACCAGGGTCGCTGAAACGCCATTGATCTCCGCAATACCCAACATGATCAGCCCGAGCGGTGCGTATTCAATCAGGTTGCCATGGGCACGAACGGCCGCTTCAAATTCGGGATCATCGGCAACGCCAAGACCCTGACGGTATTTGATCCGGTATTTCACTACCTGGCCAGACAGAACCAACAGCAGCAAGCCGGTAACAGCCGCAAATACTGCAGTAACAGGTGCGATCATGCTGAAATCCTGTTGTTAAAAATCCAGTTTATTGATTAATCCTCTGCGATTCAGGCAAGGCTGTCTACCGTTTCAGTCATCTGTTTGTGGCAACGGGCCATTAGTTCAGGAACGTCCCGCGCTGTCAGGTCGGCGGTTTCTATCGGCGGCAGGATATGAACCGGCACCGGCTTCCGGCGACCGGTCCAGTCCCGGGACTCCCCCCGATACGGCCCTGCACACACCAGAGTAATGGGGGCGCCGGCGGCAATGGCGGTATGAAAGGCCCCTTTTTTGAACGTACCCAGGCCCCGACCGCGGCTGCGGGTGCCTTCCGGGAAGACCCAGATACTCTTGTGCTCACGCACGATGGCATCGGTGGTCGCACGCATGGCGGCCACGGCTTTTTGCGAATGCCCGCGGTTGAGAATGATATTCCCGCCCAGCCAGAACACCTGGCCGAAAAACGGTGTCCATACCAGCGCGACCTTGCCCACTGTTACCGTGCGGGGTGGCAGCAGGTCCGCCATGATAAACAGGTCGTCATTCTGCTGATGATTGGCAATCACCACGGTTGGTCTGTCCCATGGCATGTTTTCTGCGCCCTGCAGGGGCCGCTCCATGCCCAGGAAAAAACGTCCGGTCCGCGCAACCACCCGCCCCAGCAAACGGTTATTATCGGGATTGAAAGGACGCGCCAGATACACCACCAGCGCCAACATGCAGATAATCGGCACGCTGGCCCACGCCAATACTTTTCTTAACACAGACATTCCGCTTCACTCACCTCACAATATTCTGGCGCACAAGTGTACGCTAAACTTTTCCGGCGGCAACCGGTTACGGGCCATCTGCGTGCCCACCGTAGCGCACGGGTGGGTATAACGCAGTTTACGCGCTATTATTCCGGCTACCCTAAAACAACAAGGACTTTATTTTGCACACCGAAATGGCCTCTCTGGACTTTCACCCCCTCCGGCAGGATCTTTATCAGGAGCTTCATTCGCGTCCGTTCCAGGTAATTCCTTCACACGCGCGCATCACGCATATTGCCGTGCAAACCACCCCGGAACAGCGCAAGAAACAGTTCCAGCACCTGCAGCAGCTGCACCGGTTGTTGGGACAACCCTGGCCGGAAGAAGAGGTGAGCTGTTACGAGCACAGTATGGGACACCTGCGCATTCGCAGGGAAGTGCACATGGAGTTTACGGCCTACACCTTCATCAACCTGGCAGAGTCCGGGAAAGATCCGTTCGCGGAGACGGGCCTGAGCCTGTTGCCGGACGGCTGGCTGAGTGAGCTGGAAGGCACCGTCGTGGCCGCCTTTCATGTCGAGGTGCGGCCGTCTTCGGATGACGCCCGCAGCGAACTGGCGTTCATGCGCAAACATTTCGAGGGTATGCGTCTGGTGGGCAGCAGTCCCCAGGAAGGTGCAGCCCGGATACTGGGATCGTTCCAGCTACACGGCGACGATTTCGGACGCTTCATGGTACTTAACCACAAAATGTCCAACAGCCAGTTGGGGCGGCTGGTTCAGCGTTTGATGGAAATCGAAACCTACCGCCTGATGTCATTGCTGGCCCTGCCTCTGGCCCGGGAGATCTCCCCATCCCTGAACAGCATGGATCAGCAACTGGCGGACATTACCCAGTATCTGGCCGATAACGAAAATCTGGACGAGCAGGAATTGCTGGCGAAACTCACCCACATTGCTGCAAGAATCGAAGCCTTCCGGGCCCATTCCACATTTCGTTTTTCGGCCACCCGCGCGTATCACAAACTGGTACTGACCCGGCTGGAAGAACTACGCGAAGACGAGCTCTCCGGTCACCTGACACTCAACGAATTCATGACTCGCCGGCTGACCCCGGCGGTAGAAACCTGCGAAGCCGTGGGCCAGCGGCTGGAGGATCTGTCACGCCGGGTCGATCGGGCCTCGGAGATGATGCGCACACGGGTGGATCTGGCCATTCAGAGCCAGAACCAGCAACTGCTCAGCTCCATGGACCGGCGTTCACGCATCCAGTTGATGATGCAACACACGGTAGAAGGCTTCTCGGTAGTGGTCATTTCCTACTACCTGATCAGTTTACTGAAACTGGCGATGGACGCAGTGCAGGAGTCTGGTGTCAGCTTCAACAAACCACTGATCCTTGGCATTGCCATTCCTGTGGTGCTGACCCTGGTGTTTCTGGGTGTACGACGTATCCATTATCGTTTTATTCGCATGGCCAAGAATCAGTAGCCGGCCTCAAACGAAGCGCGGGTCGCCAGCGTGCTGACGATAGAACTGCTGAGCAGTCCGACCGTTGCGCACGCCCTTGCTGGTTGCGAAGCGTGCGGCTTCGATGTGCAGCTCATGTCGGTCCGCTACCGAGGGGAACAGCGCGTCTACCGCCTGCAGATAGATATCCTGAGAGAACGGATAGAACGATAACTGCAAGCCGAAACGGTCTGCCAGCGACACCTGCTCCTCGATAGCTTCGGCCGGATGCAAGCTCGCCGCCGCGCATTTCACTGTTCACGTTGTCGTTCATGAATTCCGGCATCAGGTGGCGCCGGTTGGAGGTGGCGTACACCCGCACATTCTCCGGCGGCAGTTCCAGTGAACCCTCCAGCACACTCTTCAAGGCCTTGTAGCCGGATTCACCCACATCGAAAGAAAGGTCGTCACAGTAAATCACAAAGCGGAACGGCAAATCGCAGATGTCATCAACGATTTCCGGCAAGTTGACCAGATCGTCCTTGTCCACTTCGATCATCCTCAGGCCCTGATCCTGATAGCGATTCAGCAAGGCTTTGATCAGCGATGATTTACCGGTACCCCTGGAGCCCCAGAGCAAAGCGTTGTTGGATGGCTCACCGGCCAGAAAACGCTCGGTATTGCGGGCCAGCGCCTGTTTCTGTCGGTCAATGCCGGTGAGATCCTGCCAGCTTACCGAATCCAGCCTCCGGATGGCCCGCAGGCCGGAACGGTGGCGACGCCAGAGCGCCGCAGGAGTCGATGACCAGTCAATCATGGCTTCTGTCACAAACGGCTCCTGTTCTGGAATTCATTTAAATAATAGCGGACACTTATGTACCGCTTGTGGTCACATTGGACTGTTTGAACACAGAATCTGCAACTACAATAGAAAAACCGACAACACGGAAGCATTATTTTGCCAATCCGCCAGCCCATCACGCACTCGCGCCCGCCAGCCATTAACAGCCTGATTCTGGCGATTCTAACAACACTGGCACTGTTGCTGGTTGTTGCCCAGCAGGCCAGAGCGCAAGCCGAGCCACCCCAGAGCGTGACCATTGGTGTCGTTGCAGACAACGAACCCTATACTTTTTTCGAAGGCCGCAAACCTACCGGCTTCTCCATCGATTTACTGCGGCTGGTGGAGAAAGCGGGCAATCTGCAGTTCGATTTTCGGGCCGGCAGTTGGCCGGACATCTATTCGGCCTTCCTCCGCGGCGACCTGGACGCCATCGACGGCATTTCCTGGCGGCCGGACCGGGCACAGAAAGTTCTGTTCACCGAGCCCTATCACACGCGCAAAATCTACCTGATGCAGGACAGCGATCAACCGTTGCCACAGGTACAGGCACTTGAGGATCTGGCGGATCTGCGAGTTGGCGTGGTGGAAGACATCTTCTACAGCAGCGAACTGCGCGACGCCGGCCTCAGTGTCAATGACTATGATTCCCTGCCCAGCCTGGTACGGGCACTGGCTTTTGGCTGGACAGATGTGGCGGTTGGCCCGAAACTAACTCTGGAATATCTGGCCAACCAGGGGGGCTTCCGCTTCCTGGAATTGCATGGGCCTGCGCCTCTGGAGCGTTTTGCCGGAGAAGATTTCCGCATCGGAGTCGGAATAGACAACCCGGCCCTGCTCGAACGGATTCAGAACGGGCTGAATGAGATCCCCCGGTCACAGATCGATAACCTTCTGCAGCGCTGGCAGGAGTTCGGCGGCAATCACACCGCCACCTCTGGCAATCTGCCCCTTGACGCCCGGCAACAACAGTATCTGGGGAGCCTGGGGCCTGTGCGCGTGGGATTCATGGAGGACTACGCGCCTTTCAGTTTTACCGATGGAGGGCGGGTGCTGGGGCTCAGTGTTGATACCATGAACCGCCTGGCCGACCTGACCGGCATCCAGGTTCTTCCCGTTCAGGGGCAGTGGCCGGAACTGATCCAGATGCTGAGAAACGGCGACATTGATGTACTGGCCAATATGTCGTATAGCCCGGAACGGGAGTCTCTCGCACGCTTTACCGAGCCCTACCATGTAATCCCGAATGTGGTGTTCACCCTGGATAAAAACCTGTCCTATGAAAGCCTGGAAGATCTCAGCGGTTACCGGATTGCCCTGGGCACAGGCATCTATTACGAAGATACCGTTCGCCGGATACTGAATGACAACGACTCTGTGTCTGCATTCAACGCTCAACAGTCCATGTTCCAGGCGTTGACCAGTGGTGATGTGGATGTGGTAATTACCGCGCTGCATTCCGGAAACTACTGGATCCGGCAACAGGGTATCAGCGGCGCGCGGATCGCCGGCGAACTGAAACTGCCGGGCATGGAGGGTGAGGATCTGCGTTTTGGCGTGCGCCCGTCGCTCTCTCCGCTGGCTGACATACTCAACCAGGGGCTCGCCAGCATCACGCCCACCGAAGAACGGGTTATCGAAAACCGCTGGCTGGGTGCCAGCCAATCGGCCCCGGCTACCGGCGAGGTGCAGTGGACCGAAGAACAGCAACACTGGCTGGATCAGCGCAACCGGGAAATTTCCATCTGTGCCGACTCTGACTGGATGCCACTGGAAGGGGTTCGTGATGGCGAGCATGTCGGCCTTGCCGCCGATGCGCTGGCTCTGTTCAGCGAACGGGGTAATCTGAATTTTCGACTGGTGAAAACAGCCAACTGGTCGGACGCAGTGCAGGCCGCCAGAAACCGACGCTGCGACTTGTTACCCCTGGCCATGCAAACGCCGGATCGCCTCAGTTACATGGACTTCACGTCACACTATCTGGAAGTGCCCAACGTGGTACTGGGCCGCATCAACACCCCTTTTATACAGCGCCTGGCCGATCTGGAGGACCAACCGGTTGGCATTGTGGAAGGGTATGCCTTTGCGGAACTGCTCCAACGCCGGACCCCGTCACTGAATCTGGTTACCGTGAGCTCTGAGCAAGAGGGACTCAGGCAGCTACAGAACGGCGATCTGGCGGGATACATCACCACCCTCGCCACGGCAAGTTATTACATGCAATCGCTCGGACTGGCCGATCTGAAGGTCATCGGCCGGGTACCGGCGGACTGGTCCCTGTCCATTGCCACCCGTAACGACGAACCCATGCTGCAAAGCATTATGCAACAACTGGTCACCAGCCTGACCCCGGAAGACCGGAAACAGCTGCAGCGCACCTGGCAAAACTTCGAGATAAAACAACAGATCGACTACACCCTGCTCTGGCAGATTCTGGCTGTGGGCTGTCTGATTACCGCCCTGCTGGTCTACTGGAACCGTAAGCTCGGCCGTCTGAATCGCGAGCTGGCCACAGCCAATGCGGCGCTCTCCTACCTGAGCGTGACCGATAGCCTCACCGGACTGGGTAACCGCACCTACTTTGATCGCGAATACCCCAAAAGCTTCCAGTGGTGCCAGCGCCACCAACAGGGTTTTGCTGTCGCCATGGTGGATGCCGACCTATTCAAGCAGATCAACGACACCTGGGGCCATGATGTCGGCGATCAGTGCCTGAGTGCCCTCGCTGGCATCATGAGAGAGCATTTCCGGCGAGACACCGACCGGATTGCCCGGTTTGGCGGCGAAGAGTTCGTGATCTTTACCAGTTATCGCGATATCTCCGACATCACCGATCGCCTCGAAGACTTTCGGGAAGCGGTTGCACACCAGCACGATAATGAAGGGGCCGGTGCAGTAAGCCTGAGCGTTAGCATTGGTCTGGCCTGGGGCGTGCCCACCCCGGACAGTTCAGCGTCCGAATTCCTGCGCCTTGCCGATCAGGCGCTTTACCGGGCGAAGCACAAGGGCCGCAACCGGCTGGAGCGGGCAAGAGTCAGTACGGAGACCCAAAACCAGACTACGAAATAGACTCTCTGGCCGGTAGTTCAGTCAATGATTTGCCGTTCCGGTTCATCGTTACGAACTCTCAGATAACTGGCAAACCTTGGCAGGCCGGTGGCTGTGTGCCCGCGATAACGGAAAGTCACCACAGCGCCAACTGGTGGTGGATTCCGGCGTTCGGAATCGCTGAAACCGGTACCAATACGAAATTGCCTGCCATTGTCGAGCTGCACTTTCAGAGCACCCAGCATACCCCGGTATTTACCTTTGCCCGGCACATGACCGACCACCCTGGCTTCGGCATCGTTATGTGTTTTCACTTTCAGCAGGTCATCAGAGCGACCGGCGGCATAAAGGCTGTCGATACGCTTGAGCATTAATCCTTCCGCGCCGTCGGAAACCACTCGCTGCAACTTTGCCATCAACTCGTCGTGGCCGCTAACGGGGTGCTGTTCAACCAGCTCAAGGTAAGTGGCATCAGCGGCACGGACCAAAGCCTTCAGGCGCTGATAGCGTTCGGAAAAGGGCGCGGCTTGCAGCGGCAGATCAAAAACATGAAACCGGACCTGCCGCCATTCGGTCGCTACCGGGCGGGCTTTACGCACAATCCCCGACAATTCAGCAAACCGCCCCCTGCCAGCCCAGAGTTCGCCGTCCAGCGGGTGTTCGGGAAAACCTTCGGTGAACCAGGCCGGCGCCCGGTATTGATGACCGCCCCGGGACCAGAGCCGTTCGCCATCCCAATAGGCACGCACACCGTCCAGCTTCTCACTGAGCCAATAATGCTCAAGCTCAACGCCCTGATGGTAACGATTCGCCAGTGGGATGGCCGGCGTTTGCGCCCGCGCAATGGGCAAAAACAGAGAAAGTAAGATGAGGAGTATGGGCGCGGCAGCCAGAACTCTTGTTCCGGAGAAAGCGGTATTGATAAGTGGCATGATCCTTTGCCCTGTCGAGACATTCCTTTCGGTTCCCGGAGTCACAAGCCCTGTCACCCCGGGAGCATTGCTTAACTGGCCTGTGCGGCCTCGTAATCACGAACCATCGTGTAAAGCTTGTCCTTGAGATTCAGACGAACCTTTTTACGCTCTTCCAGATACTCATCGGAAGTGTGCTCCGCACCGGTTTCAATGCGATGCACTTCGTGATCCACCTCGTGGTATTCCTCGAACATCTTCGCGAAGTGGGTGTCTTTCATCTTCAGCTCGTGAATGGTGTCTTTCGATTCCGGCATTTCGTGCAGCAGATCGTGTTTTTCCAGAGACATGTCCGGTTTTCTCCTTGGGTTTTGAATACAGGTACACCATCTCACTCTAGATGGGTCTGTGTCATCCCCGCTTGACCAGGGTCAATCCCTGTGTCGCCTCCACCAATGGTCTACCGTCATGCCCTTTGCAGCCGTAAAACGTTTGTCATACTATGCGCGCACTATTACAACAACAAGCAGTCAGAAGAGTTTATATCATGGGAATCAGTGAAGCCCTCGAACAGTCACGCCCGGGCATGATCAAGGAAGTCGAGACCGCGATTAACCAGCGCCAGCTGAACAACCGCACGCAGCAAACCTATCTGCACTGGATCACTCGCTTTGTACTGTTTCATGGTCTGAAAGATCCGGATGAACTGGCCGACGAAGACCGGCAGCAGTTCCTGGCCTATCTGAAAGACAGAATCCCCCTCTCTCGCGCACGAATGAACCAGGCCAGTCAGGCCCTGGCGTTCTTCTACGAGGATGTGCTGAAAAAGCCCGCCATCGGCAATACCGCCGCCGCCTGAGCAAAGCAGCACCATTCCACGCCACCAGTCGTAATCAGTGGACATCCGTCACACCGGTTTTCCGGCCTCGTAAGCTATCCGGTCAATTTCCCACACTTTTGACGAATCTGGCGTCTTCACAACAACTTCCTCCCCCACCTGCTTTCCAAGGCATGCTTTTACCACCGGAGCGTGGACGGAAACATAGTCCTTTTTGCCGTATATCTCGTCGGAACCAACGATCCTGAACGTGAGTCTGGTTTCATCCTCATCCACCAGGGTAACCCAGGCACCAAAGAAAGCCCTTCCCTCCTGGGCCGGGCTGTACTCCACCACCCGAAGTTTCGACAGCCGGTTTCGCAGGTATCTTACCCGCCGGTCGATTTCCCGGAGCCTTTTCTTGTTGTACTGATAATCTGCGTTTTCAGAACGGTCGCCCAGGCCTGCTGCCCACTGGACCTTCTTCGTAACTTCTGGTCGTTCCTTCCGCCAGAGATCGTCCAGCTCCTGCTGGAGCTCAGCATATCCTTCCGGTGTAATAACATTTGTATCCATAAAAAAACCCCGTGAGTAACGGGGTCAAGGCTAGCGCTGTGCTGGAGAGGGAGGCAAGCTAATTGACTGCCTGCCTCCGAATCTACACACTTCATTATCCACAATCGAAATTACCACGCGGTGGCCCGGAAATTACGTTTTCGACAGAACGGAGACTCAACCAGATGACTAAAAAGGGACTACAGAACCTGGCGCTTCAGGGTATCGATGCCCTCGGCTACAGGCTCGACGACCTGGGCGTTACCCACCGGCTCAACCGCCATAACCTTGCAGCGCTTGTGATGATCTGGCAATGGCGCTTGCAGGGAGAAAAAGATCGCGCTGAAATCCGACTACAGCGTTATCGGCGTCGGGCTGAACCGTTTTTGCAGAAAGTCCCTGTGTTACGCCATAGACAATAATGGTTCAGGCGTCTTTGCCGCTCTGTGGATCGTCCTCTGAGGATTCCTGACGGGTCGCCTTGATCCGCTTCCCGGCACCGGTATAGGCAGGCATACGCACCGTCACTGCCAGCCCCGGGTTGTCTTCACTCTCCCGGGCGTCACTCAGCAGAATCTGCCCCTGATGAATTTCGGCCACGGCACTCACCAGACTCAATCCCAGCCCGTTACCCGGCAGCGACCGGCTCTTGCCCACCCGATAAAAACGCTGGAAAACCTGGTCTTTTTCGTCATCCGGAATCCCGATACCGGAATCCCGAACCTCGAAAATAGCAGTGATGCCGTCCAGACGCACCACAACTTCAATCAGGCCATGCTCCGGTGTGTACTTGATGGCATTGTCGATCAGGTTGCTCACCATCTGGAACAGGAGATCCCGGTCACCTTCGATCATTACACCGGACTCCAGTGACTGACGGAATTCCTGCTCTTTGTCCTCGGAAAGTGCCTCGTACAGTTCACAGGCATCGGTGACCAGTTCGTCCAGCGCGACGACCTTCATGTCGGCCGTATTGCCGCGGGTTTCCAGCCGGGCAATACGCAAGAGCGCATTAAATGTGGCCAGCAGTTGATCGGCTTCTGCCACCGCCCGGCCGACATGCTCGCGGGCCTCATCGTTATCGACCGTGATCAGTGTGTTCTCGAGCTGATTACGCAGGCGGGTCAGCGGTGTGCGCAAATCATGGGCGATGTTGTCCGAAACGTGGCGAATACCTTCCATCAGATAGACGATGCGATCCAGCATCTGGTTCAGGTTATCCGCCAGCTGGTCGAAATCGTCGTCGGTGCCCCGGGTGGGAATCCGCAGAGAGAGATGGCCGTTCATGATCCGGCGCGAGGTATTGTTGATCACTTCAATGCGCCGGGTGGTGCTTCGGCTCATCAGAAAACCGCCTAGCAAAGCCAGGCCCAGGGTTATCCCCATGCCCCAGTTGATGGCCCCCTCAATCAATTTCTTCAGGTTGGTCAGGTCGTCAACATCGCGACCGACCAGCAACCGAAGCCCGCCCTGCACCTCAAAAATACGGGCGCGGGCCAGACGCTCGGGCCCGGACCAGCCCACAGAATTGTTGAGGGTGAAATTTATCCAGCCACTTTCCGACGAGCGACTGCCCTCCGGCCAGGTTTCCAGGTTGCCGGCCAGTTTCAGAGAGTCGTCGGTAGTAAGCAAATAGAGAGATTTGGCATTCGGATCCCGTGCCACCCGCTCACGAATGATCGTGATCAGGCCATTAACGCCGCCGCTGCGATACTGCTCCGCGAGACCGGCGATTTCCGCTTCAATGGTCTCATCGGTCTGGGCTGTCATGAACCCGGCGGTGCGCCAGTAGATGAACGCCAGCAGTATGAATACCGAGGTGGCGAAAACCACCATGTACAGCAGAGCGAGCTGGAACGAAGACGTCCTGAGCTGACTAAGCAGTTTCACGCAGCATGTATCCCGCACCCCGGATGGTCTGCAGCAGAGGCGTGTCGAATTCCTTATCAATTTTCGCCCGCAGACGACTGATGTGTACATCGATCACGTTGGTCTGTGGATCAAAGTGATAATCCCAGACTTTTTCCAGCAACATGGTGCGGGTAACTACCTGACCTGCATTGCGCATCAGATATTCCAGCAACCGGAATTCCCTTGGCTGGACATCAATGTTCTTGCCCGCGCGCTTGACGGTTCGGGCCAGCAAATCCATCTCCAGATCCGCAACCTTGAGTACCGTTTCAGTTTCCGGCGTCTGGCGATTGCGGCGAATCAAGGACTCCATCCGCGCCATCAGTTCGTGGAACGAAAACGGCTTGGTCAGGTAATCATCGCCACCGCCACGCAGACCTTCCACGCGGGCATCGACATCGCCCAGGGCGCTGAGAATGATAACCGGGGTCTGGTTACCCGTGGCCCGCACAGTCTTGATGATCGCCAGGCCGTCCATGCCGGGCAACATACGATCCACGATCATGATGTCGTAATCTTCGCTGGCGGCCATCATCATGCCTTCCTTGCCATCGCTGGCATGGTCAACCACGAAGTCGGATTCACGAAGTCCTTTTACAAGGTAGCTTGCAACATCCTGATCATCTTCGATTACCAGTGCTTTCACCGGTGCTCCTCCTGATAATGTGGTACTGCCGACGGTTTATTCCTCACAGGGTACGGAGATCTCTGAACACCGGCCAGTTACGATCCTGTAAGAGGCTGTCGCCGTTCACGACGGTTCGTTTGCTGTCCGAAACCAACCAAGCGACGCCTCTGTATCAGCGGCTGGCCGGTACTCCGCACTGACCCAACCAGCGTAACCCAACCGGTCCAGTACCGCGAACAGGTTGGGGAAATGGAGTTCCCCGGTACCCGGCTCGTTACGCCCCGGATTATCGGCAAACTGGATGTGCCCGATACGGGGCAACAATCGCTCGATAGTCCGTAGCAGATCACCTTCCATGATCTGCATATGATAAATATCATACTGAAAACACACGTTGCCTGCGGCCACCTCCTCAATGACAGCCAGCGCCTTTGCGGACGTATCCAGCAGGAAACCCGGCATATCCACCCGGGAATTGATCGCCTCCAGGCATAGCATCATGCCTTCCTCTTCCAGACGTTTGGCGGCAAAGTGCACATTCGCGACCAGCGTCTCCCGGGCAATGAAACCGTCCGGCCCCTCCGGCTTCAGCCCCGCCAGACAGTTTACCTGCCGGCAGCCCAGAACCCGCGCATAATCAATGGCCTGCTCCACCCCGGCCTGGAACTCCTCCTCACGGCCCGGCAGACAGGCGATGCCCCGCTCACCCGCATCCCAGTCACCCGGCGGCAGATTGAACAGCACCTGAGTCAAACCGTGAGCCTTCAACTCTGTGGCCAGTTGCTGGGCCGGCCAGTCGTAGGGAAACAGATACTCCACCCCGGTAAAACCCGCCTCCCGGGCCTTTGCAAAGCGCTCCAGAAACGGCACCTCGGTAAACAACATCGACAGATTAGCGGCAAAGCGTGGCATCGCGCGTTACTCCTCGCCCCGTTTCGCACCGGCAACCGACGAGCCCAAAAGCGCACCGTTCAGATGCTCCAACTCCAGCAACAACCCGCTGTGATCCACCTCACTATGACCATTGGCCACCAGCGACTGATACTCATTATGCGTCTGCTGCGCCAGCGGCAACGTCAGCCCCTCTGCCCGCGCCTCATCCAGAATCATCCGCAAATCCTTCAGCTGAATCCGCGCCGGCGCCCCCGGCGCGAAATCCCGGTCAATCATCCGCTGACCGTGCAGCTCCAGAATCCGACTACCCGCAAAGCCACCCATCAGCGCCTCCCGAACCGCCGCCGGATTCGCCCCGCCTTTCGCCGCCAGCAACAACGCCTCCGACACCGCACCAATGGTAATCCCCACAATCGCCTGATTCGCCAACTTCGCCAACTGCCCGGCTCCCACCGGCCCGATCCGCGTACACTT
>Ga0136556_1001140_pt1 | contig 13921 bp, 11 predicted proteins | sample AntRauTorckE6831_FD_104780 | JGI IMG/M metagenome (GOLD analysis project Ga0136556, IMG submission 104780) | Saline lake microbial communities from Rauer Islands, Antarctica - Metagenome Torckler E6 #831 | ecosystem: Environmental > Aquatic > Non-marine Saline and Alkaline > Saline | place... | reverse complement strand
AGAATAGCTTACCCCCGCTGACACCAGCGTTACAGACAGGGGAAAAAAAGTGAGCGTTCGATTATACGAAATAGTGGCGTGTATGAACCAATCACTGCTGATTTGGAATTGATTGCGTAAAGCAAGCTCATAGGCGAATTCATTTTCGTTTTTATCAGTTACAAACATTTCGGTGCCGGATTGATTGGTAAAAACTTCCGATTCATCAAAAAGCATAATATTGTTGCCAAAAAGCAGAACGGGTGCTATTTGGTATCGTGCGGTTATATCAATGGGATAACTCCAGCCCAGATGAACAAAAATAGAATGAAAATCCGAATCGGTTGGTGTAGGGGCATCTCCTTTAAACCGGATATAACGCGCACCGCTTTCCACTTGCCCCGCAAAAAAGGGAAACCGCAGGTTAAGGTGAATGCCCGGCGAAGGGTTCCATGTTTCAGTAAAGAAATTATCTGCCACCGAAAAGCTGCTGTTTACATCAAAAAAGGCACGGTCGGGTGCTGATGCTAAAGATTGAGCAGCAACCCCTGAGGCAACACTCAGAAAAAAGACAATCCAAAATGATCTTCTAAACATGATCTGTACTATTAAAATAGATGCAAAAGGCTTAAAATATCTGGAAAACTGGCAGGCTTGGGTAATTATTATTATTGTAAAGCTTTATAATCATTATTCAACGAACCTGCATAATTTTAATTAGTTTGTACTGCTTGAAAAAAACCTAAAGATATATTATTAAAACCCACTATTAAAGTTAACTTGAAGAAATAGAGCATATTTTTATGGCAGTCCGGTATGATTTTATTCCCCATGAAGAATATACGGAATATCCCGTTGAGCAGATGAAGGAACGAGCCCGTGCTTTTTATGAAGATTTAAGAAGACGGCGAACAGTTCGTGATTTTTCTGATAAGGAAGTGCCCGTAGAAGTTATCAAAGATTGCCTGAAAACGGCCGGTACTGCTCCAAACGGGGCCAATATGCAACCGTGGCATTTTGCGGTTGTTCAGGACCCAAAAGTAAAAGGTAAGATAAGGCAGGGAGCGGAGCAGGAAGAAGAGGAGTTTTATAAACGCCGGGCTACTAAAGAATGGTTGGAGGCGCTGGAACCATTGGGAACGGACAAGGACAAGCCTTTTTTAGAAGAAGCACCTTGTCTCATCGCCATCTTTGCAGAAAGCTATGGAAAGACGGAAGACGGTAAAAAGGTGCGAAATTATTATGTAAAAGAATCTGTAGGCATAGCAACAGGAATGCTTATTACTGCCATCCACAACGCCGGGTTGGTTTCTTTAACCCACACGCCCAGCCCTATGGGTTTTCTGAATGATATACTGAACCGCCCGGATAATGAACGGCCTTTTATTTTATTGGTGGTCGGATATCCTAAAAAAGATGCAAAAATACCCGATATCACTAAAAAACCGCTTGCTGATATTGCTACTTTTATGTAGATATCTTGCCTTTAGCAAACGTTCTTTTTTAGGAAAAGTAATCTTATTGAACCGCATTGGACGTTAAAAGATATGGTATTAGAATATTTTAATTTCTTATTTGTATCGATTAGGGATAAGTTTTTTCCAAAAATAATGAGGATAAGCTTACTAAGTTTATTTTTGGCGGGGTTTCTACTATTATCTAATACTCAAATAATTGCGCAAACCCAAGATCGGCCAATATGGGTGTCGTTACGTGTAGGCCAGGATGAGTACAGGGGTGATTATGGGAGTGAATTTTTTGATTTCAGGATAGGTTCAGAATTTACGTTTGGTTATTCACTAAGCGCTTATCTAAACTCCTCTTTGGATCTTTCTGTATCGATGGATGCAGGCATTCTCGATGCGGAAATAGATATAGACAGGCGAACCACCGAATCATTTTCGAAACCGTTCATTAATACCAATCTTCAGCTTCGGTATAATTTATCAAATGGCTACATATTGCGCGAAAACACTGCAATTCAGCCCTACCTTAGTACGGGACTGGGAGTAACATTTTTTACTGGTGATGGAGATAGAGAAGTAAATGGAGAGGGCGCCAATATTATTCCAAGCGGTAGAACCATTAGCATTCCGGTAGGTATAGGATTTGAAATTCCGGTGAGCAATGCGGTAAGCCTCAATGCGCAATCAACCTTTAATCGAACATTTGCTGAAGGATTTGACGGCAGAGATAGACTGGACAATCGAGACCATGATGATTTTTTAATTCATACTATAGGAATAAAATTTTCTCTTTCAGGTTCTAAAGGTAAAGGTAGTGGTAAGGTTAACGAGCCTACTGATACGGACCGAATACCAGATCCGGTTGATGATACCCCTATCCCGGAGAATGAGACGGAAGAGCCGGATGATATTAGGGATTCAGACGGCGATGGATTGAATGATAGCGCCGACCGCTGCCCGCAGGTTGCCGGGGTTGATTATTTAAGCGGATGTCCTGATTCAGACGGGGATCGAATAGGGGACAGTAACGATGAATGTCCGGAAACTGCCGGGGATTACACTCTAAACGGGTGCCCCGATGACGATGGCGATGATATCATAAATAAACAGGATGAATGCCCCAAACAGGCAGGTATTGCCGATTTAAACGGTTGCCCCGAGGCTGTTGATAGTGACGGTGATGGAATTAATGATGCCGATGACCGTTGCCCGGACCGGGCCGGAATTGATAAAAATGACGGCTGCCCTACTGTGGTTTTAAAAGATATTCAACAAGAATTGAAGCGTATTGCCGATAACATTAAGTTTGGGGTTGGTAAAACCACTTTGCTTGAATCCTCCCTTGATGACCTTAACAAGGTAGCACAGATCATGCGGGAAGATTTAAATCTAAGACTTTTTATTGACGCATACACCGATAGCGAGGGGAATGCGGCTTATAATCTGCAGCTTTCAAACAAACGTGCCAAGGCCGTTAAGCAGTATTTAGTAAACCAGGGAATAAGCGAGGATCGCTTAACAGCAGAAGGCTACGGAGAAATATTACCGGTAGCATCGAATGATACCGCAGCAGGACGAAGCCAAAACCGCCGGATAGAATTGAGACTAAGTTATTTTTAGAAGACTTTAATAAAAAAAGCTACCCCTTAACCGGAAGCTTTAAGAACTGATTGGAAACCCGAAGGATTTGAAATCGATAGTACGCAAGGTAAAATATTCTCATTGATTTAAGATTTATACGCTCGCTGTTTTTGGAAACAATCTCGAAACAATCCCCTCCCGAGATGGGAATTATCCTTTTTTATAAGACTGTCCATATTTAATGCCCCAAAATTGCACCCTAAAACCGGCTCTGAATTATTAGGGGATTAATTTTTTATCAGATAAACTCGTATTAATTAAGAGATGAATAAAATGGAATCAACAACAAAGACCGGGCGTGTTCGCAATGTTGCCGGTTGGGTAGCTCCGTTTGTTGTTATTTTACTACTATATGCCACCGGTTGGCACACTGAAGTATTCGGCAGGCTGCAACAAGCCGTATTATGGACAGGGCTTATTCAACCCGAAACTGAATTGCCCAATGATGAACGCACATTGATAGATTATGACATACCGCTTGTGTCATTGAAGGGTGAAGCTGTTAACCTATCTGAATTTAAGGATAAGGTCATTTTCCTGAATTTCTGGGCCACTTGGTGCCCGCCTTGCATCGCCGAAATGCCGAACATACAGCAGCTTTACGAAGAGTTTAAAACGAACGATGAGATTGCCTTTGTGATGGTTTCGGTGGATGATAACACTGATAAAGCGAGAGAGTTTATTACCCGCAAAGAGTTTACGTTTCCGGTCTATCAATTAGCGGGTCGCCGTCCTGCTTCCCTTCAAAGCCCAACGATACCTACCACCTATGTTATTGATAAAAGCGGAATTTTATTAGCTAAAAGAATTGGAATGGCAAATTACAGCACATCCTCGTTTAAATCATTTCTAAAAAAATTATTGGCAAATTGACATTTTAGTTAAAATAAATATTAATTTATTTTAATATTTGTTATTTTGGGTAGATATGTTTGTAAAAATGAATAGGGAACGCGTCTGAATATTTGAAGCGGGGTGCGGAATAAAATAAAAAACCATGGAAGATCAATCTTGTACGACCTACAAACTGGGGGCAGTGGGTAACCAGTTGCAACAAATTCTTGATTGTTTACATGAAGGCTACATTCTCGTTGATGAGGATGCGAATATTCATGATGTAAATGCTGCTTATTGTAATATGGTCGGCTATTCAAAAAAAGAACTGCTTTCTATGAAATTGACGGAGCTTAGGCGGGGCATGTCGAGCAAATATCAGAAAGAATTCATTGAGGATACTATTAAAAAGGGCAGCAAAGAGTTCGAAACAAAGCATCGCACCAAAGATGGAAGAATGATCGAATTAAATGCAAGCGCCGCGGCTATAGAAAAGGACGGTAAAACGTATCTGGCTGGATTTGTTAGAGATATAACTCAGCATAATGAAGACCAGCGGAAGCTGGAAGAAAGCCGCCGCCGCTTTAAATCATTGTTTGAGCATAATCCTCATTCCGTTTATTACATGGATTTGGAGGGGAATTACTTGGGAGTAAATTCTAAATTGCAAGAACTTTCAGGTTATTCTAAAAGTGAGTTGTTAGAATTAAACTTTGCGCCACTTATTACTGAAAAAGATCTTGAAAGAGCACAAAAACATTTTAGGGAAGCAGTGCAGGGCAGTATTCAAGAGTACGAAATTGTGGGCGTAACTAAGCAAGGGGAAGAAAAACCGATTCGGGTTACCAATTTTCCAATGATTGTGGGCGGTGATATTCTGGGCGTTTTCGGCATTGCAGAAGATATTACCGAACGCAAAGAGGCCAAGCAAAAGCTTTTAGAAAGTGAATTGAAATGGCAGGAGTTGGTAAAAAACAGCCCGCAGCCTGTGCAGGTAGTCAATAAAGAGGCTGATATATTGCTTATAAACCGTGCCGGAGCGGAATTATATGGTAGTGAAAGTCCTGAAGAATTAATTGGTGAATCTATATTAACCTTCAACCTCCCGGCTGTTCAGAATAAAATAAAGGAACGTGTTGCAAGGATGCTGGAAGGAGAGCCGGTGGAGCAGTATCATGAGCATGTCATCATCACTAAACAAGGGGAGGAACGAATTGTAGAAGTCTATTCCACTTCCGTTGATTACCAGGGAGGAAAAGCGGTGCAATCGGTATATCATGATATTACCGACCGAAAATTAGCAGAGGAGAAATTAAAAGAAAGCGAAGAACGCTGGCAGCGGTTGGTGGAAGAAAATCCCAAGCCGGTGCAGGTTACCATAGACGGCAAAATTGTATTTATAAACGAAGCGGGCGTTACTTTATATGAAGCCGAATCCCGCGATGCGCTAATAGGAATGTCTGTTCTAAATTTTACCCATCCCCAAGACCTTGAAAAGGTAAAGCAACGGAAATATAAACTGGAAAAAGGCTTACCGGTTGATCAAATCCATGAAAATAGATTGACTACGCTAATGGGCAATGAAAAATATATTGAGGTCCATTCCATTCCCATCACATATAAAGAAAAGCAAGCCATACAAACGGTTATTTATGATGTGACAGAACGCCAAAAGAAGGAATCCACCATTCAGGCGTCACTGGAAGAGAAAGAGGTATTGCTTCAGGAAATTCATCACCGCGTAAAAAATAATATGGCAGTGGTTTCGGGCCTTTTACAAATGCAGGCTATGAGCATGGAGGAAGGGCCTGCGCAGCAAATATTAGAAACAAGCCAGTTGCGTATACATTCTATGGCAATGGTTCATGAAAAATTATATGCCTCCGAATCGTTGTCCGAAATAAATTTTGCTGAATATGCAAAAGAGCTTTCACAAGTTATCATCCAATCAAACAGAAAAAATCATAAAGATATTGCCATCAGCTATAAGCTGGATGATGTTAAAATAAATATTAACCAAGCTATTCCATGCGGTCTTATCCTGAATGAGTGGATTGTAAACTGTTTTAAGCACGCCTTTGAAGAACAAAATGCAGGTACCATTTTAGTTGGGTTGACTCATGAAGAAGGCGAGATGCAACTATTTGTTGAGGACAATGGGTGCGGCCTGCCGGAAGATTTTAATATAAACAACCAGCAAACGCTGGGCATGACGCTAATAGATACATTAACAAAACAGTTAGAAGGGAAGTTAACAGTCACCGAAGGGAATAGAAATTTGGGAACTTGTTTTAAGCTATCAATAGCTGATTGATAAATCTGTTTATATACGTACTAATATCAAAAGAATGACCATCGAGGAAAAAAAATATAAAAATCAAGTTAACAAGTTTTTCAGCCTCTCGCTTGACTTGATGGCCATAGCCGGTACCGATGGTTATTTTAAACAGGTGAACCCCGCATTTGAAAGAATATTGGGCTATACCCCGAAAGAAATGACCGGGCAGCCGGCCATACGGTTTGTGCATCCTGATGATGCGGAAGAATCAAAAGAAGTACTTGGCAGACTGGCGCAGGGGGAACAGACCATAAATTTTACAAACCGATGTTTATGCAAAGATGGCAGTTACAGGTGGATTTCCTGGAAAGCAGAGGCGGATGTGCCCAATGGTCTTATCTACGCCACGGGCTGGGATGTAACGGAGGAAAAGGAGTTAAAAGAACAGTTGAAGTTGAGGAACGAGCGTTATGGGTTAGCTATTGAAGGCGCAAGCGCCGGCATTTGGGACTGGATGGATACTAATAAGGATGAGCAATGGTGGTCGCCGGTTTTTTATGAACTGCTTGGATATGAAGATCAGGAAATAACAGCTTCATTGAACGGCTTTAAAAAAATAATCCACCCCGATGATCATGAGCGTACATTTGCGTTGGTTAAAGACCATTTTAGGAACCACCAGCCTTTTGACATTGAATATCGCTTAAGAACAAAGTCGGGTATTTACCAATGGTTTTCGGGAAGCGCACAGGCCGATTTTGACGATGAAAGAAAGCCCACCCGCATGGTGGGAACAATCACCAATATTGAAAAGCGAAAAAACCTGGAAGAACAGCTGAGGGAACAAAATGAAGACCTTAAAAAATTGAACAATACCGCCAGTAAAATTTACTCGGTAATAGGCCACGATCTGCGAAGCCCTATCAATGCAATTACAGGATTCTCCGAAATTTTGCTGATGGATATTGAGAATTATGAAGATGGCAACGATCTAAAAGATAAGCTTGAGATGATCAATCACTCTGCCCATAACGTATTTCGCCTTTTAAACGATTTATTAAGCTGGGCCCGTATTCAAACAGAAGATCTTAATTTGCAGATTGAGCATTTTTCTGCGGTTGATAACATAAAAAAAACTATTGATTTACTTTCTGCATCAGCACAGAAAAAGGGAATTCAACTATTATTTACCCCCACCAGTGATATAGAAGTAGAAGGTGATAAACGAATGATCACAACTATTTCACGAAATCTGATCTCAAACGCAATAAAATATTCTGAACAGGGAGATACCATCAATGTTGAATTGGGGCGGGACGCTGATTCTTGGTTTCTATCCATAGAAGATGAAGGCACGGGCATGCCGGAAGAAATTAAAAAAGGGCTGTTTGCTCAGAAATTAAATCAAAGTAAAAGGGGCACCGATAATGAAAAGGGGACCGGCCTTGGTTTGGTTCTGTGCAAAGAGCTTGCGGAGATGCATGGCGGAATTATTGAGGTTGAGTCTGAGCCGGATAAAGGATCAACTTTTATCCTCAGGATTCCGCTTAAGATTGAAGACGCAGTAGAAATCATGCAAAACGGTCAGCCAGCCGGTTGATGAGATAGCCGCTTTCTTGTAAAGCTTGTGAAGCAAACCTCCCAAAAAAGTCAGTGACCGCTTCAAATTCTTTTATGAAGCCCTCCCGATCATTTTCCTTTACCATCTCAGCCAGCTTTTGATTATGCTCAATGAATTTCAGAAGCAATTCCCGCCGCTCCTGATTTGCGAACACAATATCGGCATAAAGCTCTGCACTCTGGGCAAAAATACGCCCGGTCATCATTAGCTCGGCGCGATAAATAGGACTTGAATAATCGAGAATGTCCTGCGGCTTCAGATCGTAGGTTTGCATAAATGAGCCGTGCAGCAACGCAACAAAGTGACGCAGGCCCTGTACCATGTGCATTACGTGATCATGCTTTACCGGGTCCGCTTCAACAATACGCATGCCCCACAGTTTGGCTTGGTCAATAATCCAGCGAGTGGCCGGCTCACCCTGTACCGGACACACCACCATTAGTTGTTTGGAGAGATTTTGCACATCCGGCCCGTGCATGGGATGAAGCCCTAAAATTGGACCGTCATGTGCTTGTTTCATAGCCTCAATAGGTTTGGTTTTATTACTGGTAAAATCAGCAAAGATGGTGTGTTTACTGAGTTTTGGAGCAAGACGATTTATAACTTCAACTGTTACGTTAATAGGAACCGAAACAATGGCCAGATCTAAATCGGGGGCTATTTCTTCCAGCTCGTGCCAATTATGTTTATCAATTTTGTGTACCTGATGGCCGCTTTGCCGGATAATGCGTGCATACAAGCTACCCATGCCTCCTTTGGCTCCTACCACTAAAATATTTTTCGGCTTCCTGGTTGCGCGTGGAAATTTATTGGATGATTGACTTGCACGCGATGAGGCCATTATCATACGCAAAAAATCTTCGGCCCAATCGGGATCAAGGTCGTGTTGTTCAGCCATCTCCCGAAAAGCTACAGTTTTTTCATCCTCTCTCTTTGGTGCAAAGATAGGGAGCTGGTTATCAATTTTTTTCTCAATCACTTGGTGCACAATTTTATTGCGCTCGGAGAGTAAATCGAGAATTTTCTCATCAATTTGATCAAGCCGGTTACGCTGTGGGCCGAGTTTCTTTTCGTTAGGGGTCATACGATTCTTTTAACTTTTAGTGATGCCCTCGCTTAAAGGGATGGCATCACTCCTGTAATTAAATAATTATTAATTCACCCAAAAATATGTGATTTTTAGCGAATGATAATAGCTTATTTTCGTTTTATAACATTTGAGTTAAACGAGCATAAAATCCCGAGGGTTTAACTGAATACTACTTTATGTCCACATTTGATTTACAATCTCCCTGGCCGGCAGCCGGCGATCAACCCAACGCTATTGAAGAACTGGTTGAAGGCATCCAGGATGGCGACAAATACCAAACGCTGCTTGGCATCACCGGTTCAGGAAAAACACGAACCATAGCCGATGTAATTGACCAGGTTGAGAAACCAACCTTGGTAATGAGTCATAATAAAACGCTGGCCGCACAGCTCTACCGCGAGTTCAGCGATTTTTTCCCGGACAACCGTGTGGAGTTTTTCATAAGTTATTATGACTACTACCAACCGGAAGCCTATATTTCCGGACAGGATAAATACATTGAAAAGGATTTGTCCATCAATGAAGAGATACAGCGGCTGCGTCTACGGGCCACCAGTTCGCTGCTTTCGGGGCGGCGCGATGTAATTATCGTTTCATCGGTAAGCTGTATTTACGGTATCGGTTCGCCTTCGGAATATGAAAAGCTTATCATTTCACTGGAAACAGGCATGGAAGTGCCCCGCAATACACTGCTATACGATCTGGTTGATCTGCACTACACGCGCAAGGATAACGATTTTGGCCGCGCCACTTTTAGAGTGCGCGGTGATGTGGTTGACCTGTACCCGGCTTATGCCGAAGACGGATTGCGCATTCAGTTTTGGGGTGATGAAATTGAAAAGCTGGAAATTTTTGATGTGGATACCGGTGAAATTATTGATACCGTGGATGAGTTCCGCATTTACCCGGCCTCTCATTACGTAACCACAGAAAAGCGATTGGAGCAGGCCATAGAGCAGATTCGCGACGAATTGCAGTGGCGGGTTGAAGTACTGCAGGATGAACAGAAATTCCTGGAGGCCAAACGCATTGAGCAGCGTACGCTGTTTGATATTGAAATGATGCAGGAGATTGGCTACTGTTCGGGCATTGAAAATTATTCGCGTTACCTCAGCAACCGTAAGCCCGGCGAACGCCCCTATTGCCTGTTCGACTACTTCCCGGATGATTTTATGTTGGTTGTAGATGAGAGCCATCAAACGGTGCCGCAAATTTCGGCCATGTACGGGGGCGACCGCTCCCGTAAAATGGAACTGGTGGATCACGGTTTCCGGCTGCCTTCGGCCCTGGATAACCGTCCGCTTACCTTTGAAGAGTGGGAAGGCATGGTGAACCAGGCTATTTTTGTGAGTGCGACGCCCAGGGATTATGAGCTGGAAAAAAGTGGCGGTGTGTTTGTAGAGCAGATTGTAAGGCCTACCGGATTGATGGAACCCGAAATTGAGGTTCGGCCGCTTGATAATCAAATTGATGATCTGCTGGATGAAATTCAAAAGAGAGTAGCAAAACAACAGCGCGTGTTATGCATCACGCTTACAAAACGGCTGAGTGAAGAGCTAAGCGAATATCTCAAAAATGTAGGCATTTCGGCAGCCTACATGCACAGCGAGCTGAATGCGATGGAGCGGGTGGAGGTGTTGTTCAAATATCGCCGCGGTGATTTTGACGTACTGGTAGGAATCAACCTGCTACGTGAGGGCATTGATATTCCCGAGCTCAGTTTGGTGGCTATCTTGGATGCCGATAAAGAAGGATTTCTGCGTTCGGAAACATCATTGTTCCAGATTGTGGGACGCGCGGCCCGCCACGTAGAAGGCAAAGCCATTCTGTACGGTAACAAAATCACCGACAGTATGCAGGCCGTAATTGATGAAACCGAACGCCGCCGTAAAATTCAGAAAGATTATAACGAAGAGCACGGCATCACGCCAAAAACCATTGAAAAAGAACTGAAGCCGCTGGTAGATCCGAAACTTATCTCATCCCAGAGTTTTGATCTTGATGAAATGCCGGACCGGGATAAACCGCTTGAGCGGGTAAAAGTAGCTGAAGAGGGTATCAAGTATCAAGCCAATCCGGCTATGAACGAGGTAACGTTCGAAAATAAAGAGGAGTTTTTGGAATATCTACAGGACTCCATGTATGCCGCAGCTAAAAACATGGAGTTCGAAGAAGCAGCGCGCATCCGCGACCAAATTGAGCAGCTTAAGGAGCAGTTATAGATATCGTATTGCGAATTGCGTATTTCGTTTTTTGAATTAATACGCAATACCACTCAATAGTATAAGCCATGAACGAAACCATCACATACCTCCAAAGCTTTTTCAAGGACAAAGACGTAGCTTCAGTAACGCCCACGTCCCGCTACTGTGTGCAGCATGTTTGCAAGCCTATTGACTTTACTAAAGACCTCACGATTGTAGAATATGGAGCCGGCGCCGGCGTATTTGCCGATTATTTGCTTGAACAGATGACGACCGATTCAAAACTTATCATGTTAGAAACGAATTATCGGTTATTTAATAAGTTGCAAACGATTGATGATTCCCGAGTGAGTAGCCATAACCAAAGTGTGGAATCTGTAGATGAAGTGATTGGGAAATCGCTGGTAGGAAAGGTCGATTGCATCATCTCGGGCATTCCCTTTTCATTTCTTGATGAAGAAGTGCGCATGAAGATACTGCAGAAAAGTAAAAAAATTCTGCGTCCGGTGGGGCAGTTCTTGGCATACCAAACATCCGGACATTTAGAAGAACCCTTGCAGGAAGTATTCGGCAATGTGCACACCGAATGGGAATGGCGCAACATCCCACCTATGACGGTCTACAAGGCAGTGAAGGAGTGAAAAAAATTGTTATTCATCACTTTTAAGTAATGAATAACAATAACTAAACGAAAGCCACTATTCTTCTTCCGAAGCGGCCACTTTCTCTTTTTGATCTTCGGTCTTGGGTTCAGCCTTTTGCTCCGGTTCTTTCTTTGCTTTAGCCGCAGCGCCCTGTAAATTGCGGCGGTCTTTCTCTTTAATACGAGCAGCTTTTCCACGTCGCTCGCGCAGGTAGTACAGCTTAGCGCGGCGTACCGAGCCTTCCTTTTTCACTTCTATCTTGGCGATAAACGGCGAAAAGAGCGGAAAAATTCGCTCAACCCCGATGTTACCGGCCGAAATTTTTCGGCAAATGAAGGTCTGGTTTGAACCGGAGCCGCTACGGGAAATTACCACGCCCTCAAACTGCTGAATACGTTCTTTCTCCCCCTCGCGTACACGGTAGTGAACGTTTACGGTATCGCCCGAGCGAAAGCTGGGAATATCTTCTTTAATAAGTGACTGTTCTGCTAATTTTAACTTGTCCATAAGAATTTTTATTAATGGTCTTCATTTCTAAATTTTTCTAATAAATCAGGGCGTACTTTCTTGGTACGCTTCAGCGACTGTTTGTGCCGCCATTGCTTAACTTTTTTATGATCACCGGAACGGAGCACTTCGGGAACGTTCATTCCTTTGAATTCAGCCGGTCGGGTATAAACAGGCCCTTCCAGCAAATGATTCTGAAAGGAATCGGTCAAAGCGCTTTCACTATCACCCAATACGCCGGGCAATAAACGTACGATGGCATCAATCATCGCTAAAGCCGGCAGCTCACCGCCGGAAAGCACAAAATCCCCCAAACTGTATTCGCGGGTAATGAGTGCATCACGCACCCGCTGATCAACGCCTTTATAATGTCCGCATAGAAACAGCAAGTTGCCTTTAAGCGAAAGCTCGTTGGCTTGTTGCTGTTCAAAGGACGGAGCATCCGGGGCAGGGAAAATGATTTCATCGAACTCCCGCTCAGCCTTTAGCGCTTCAATGCAGCTGAATATCGGCTGCGGCGTTAGCACCATGCCGGCAGCGCCTCCGTAGGGATAATCATCTACCTTGTTATGCTTGTCCTCGGAATAATCGCGCAGATCATGGATGCGTATTTCAACCAGTCCGTTATCGCGGGCATTGCCCACAATACTGTGCTGCAGCGGACTTTCGAGCAGTTGCGGTGCCGCCGATATGACATCAATTCTCATCATCTACAAATCCATTAACTGTTCAAGATTTTTACAATGAATGATTGCGTTTGCCTCGTCGGTTGCCTGTACGTACTCATCCACAAAGGGAATAAGCAGTTGTCGGTGCTCGGTTTGAACAACTAAAACAAGATGCGCGGGATTGTCGACAATGTCATCGATTACCCCAATGGGTTCATTCTGTTCATTCTTAACTTCAAATGAAACGAGTGAATGAGCCTCCTGCTCTTCCATAAAATGTTCTACCTTATGGCGATTGACATACACCCGATAGTTTTTGAGCGCCTCGGATTCATTCCGATCTGTTATATGATCAAATTTTACAAAGAACGAAAGCCGGTTGTTTTTCTGCTGAACGCGTACCGACTCAATTCGCGCGGGAACCAAATCACCTCTGGTGTCTTGCAAGCGCACCAGATCAACGGTTTCAAAAAGATCGGGAGCGTAGAATTCCGGTATTATCAAAACGGTTCCGTCAACACCATGCGACTGGGCAATGTAGCCAATCATAACATACTGCTGATCTGCAGGCTCCAGCATTTTCTTTCTTTTAAGCTGTAGTAAACTTCAAAAGTTTACTACAGCTGGTCGAAATTATCCTTCCTGTTTTTCTTCCCAGGCGCGTTGCACCGTAACACGATCTTCATCGTCGGTTACAAAGCCCTCGAGTTCGTCAACAGGCGTATTTTCAATATGCTCAATTGCCTCTTTGGCTAACATATCGGTTGAAGTCTGGCCGTCTGTTTCATCATCCGATTCTTCTTCGGTTGACTCTTCCGTTTCAGCTTTAGCTTCTTTCTTTTCTTCCACTTCGGCCTCAACTTCTTCCTCCTCATCAGAAGTTTCTTCTGCTACTTCAATCTTAGCTTCAGTTTCTTCAGACTCAGCCTTATCCTCTTTTTCAGTCTTAGCTTCAACTTCTTCTTCGGTTTCTTCAGCTGGTTCCTCTT